>Ga0115565_10002509_pt1 | contig 13863 bp, 8 predicted proteins | sample COGITO_mtgs_1105_FD_87199 | JGI IMG/M metagenome (GOLD analysis project Ga0115565, IMG submission 87199) | Pelagic marine microbial communities from North Sea - COGITO_mtgs_110530 | ecosystem: Environmental > Aquatic > Marine > Epipelagic | place: Germany:Helgoland, sampling site Kabeltonne... | reverse complement strand
GCAGTTTACAAATCAGGCAAACATAAGATTGCGCGGACGATCAATGGCTTTGCGTGTAGACTCCAATGAAACAGGTATGACTTGGCGTCTTGGCTCTCCTCGCATGGATGTTAGACAGGACGGGCGTAGGTAATGTCCCGTATCAATGCCGTACCATACTTCCCCAACGCTCCAAAGGAGTACAGCCAGCAGTACATCGCGGAGATTGTTCGCTCTTTCTCAGTGTATGTGCAGCAGATACAGAACCCCGGCGAAGGCCGTAACACATTTGGCGTATTCACTAATCTACAGACAGACGATTCAGGTCTGGAACTAGGGGGTATATTTAACCACGGTGGCTATGTTATGGTTACACAACTTAACACGCCACATCTTCGAGGCTCGGCAGGTGTCGGTCAGGTCGGTACAGTCGCAATTACTACTACATAGGTGCTTTATGAGTGATACAGTTATTACAATGTCAGACGGCTCAAAGTGGAGACCGTCTACATCCGAAGATAAATTGCAGTGCCACAACTGCGACAACGTGGTAGACACGCCCGAAGAAGTGGCCTCGTATCCAGACGGGAATTGCCCAGATTGCGGTGAGTCATGGACAGATGAAACTAAGCGGCATACTAAGATCACCGTAACAATGCCGCAATCCGCAGACGGTGGAGTTATGTAAAAGTTAGGTGCGAACAATCTCTGGAAACCGTAAAAGTTTTTTGTTAAGGTGAACAAAAGTTAAGGTAGTCTGACATGCAGTATAACAGTTTAAAGCAAATGCCGTCTGGCGGATTGGCCTCTTTTCTAGAGTCCAACATGGACGAAATAGGCGACAATGTACTAGCGTTTGGCTCTCCGAGCGGCATTAACTCTATGACGGACATTGGCAACCGGATGGCTGAAATGGGCCGAAACGGTGATAATGAGCTTGTTCACATGAAAACGGGAGAGGTTGCGGTTTCTCCTGAATTGCTGGAAGAAAATCCACGCTTGGCTAGCGAGCTAGCAAGCGCGTTTCAGCGTTCAAACGTGGACATGGATCGTTATACGGTAGGTTCAGCTGCAAACTCTATTAACCCGATAACTGGGCAGCGCGAGTTTTTTCTTAAAAAGCTTGTAAAAGGAGTTAAAAAACTCTTCAAAGCAGTTGCTCCTATTATTATTCCTATGGCGATTAACTTCTTTGCTCCGGGTTTGGGCACGGTTGCAAGTGGCGCTTTGGGCGCGGGCATCGGCACTTTGGTACAGGGCGGTAGTTTTAAAGACGCATTTAAGTCTGCGGTTTTGGCGGGTTTGCTGGCGGCATTTCGGCGGCGGCGAATGTTGGTGGGCCTGCGGGCGCTACTACCAAAATGGGCCGGGCTTTTGGTACGATGAGCGGAGAGTTTGAGGGCAGCGTTTTTAATCCTACTTCAAGTCTTACTGCCGTATCCAGTCAAGCTCCCGTGTCCGTAAACCCCTCAAATACTCCCGTTACGGACAAATTAACTCCTCCTGAAAACACAGGCTTTGTTGATTCCGCAAAAAGCTTTTACAACGAGACCCTGTCTCCTAGCAGGAACATGCCGACCAATGCGGAGCTTTTTGCGGAGGTCTCTGAACTTCAAACCGCGGCGGCGGCTGAAGGTGTAACATTAAGTCAAAAACAAGCTCTAGATATGGCGACAAAAAACTTAACTCCCGGCCTAATCTCGCAGTACGCTCCTTTAGCTGCGGTAGGTACTGCGGCAATGGGAGCTTTTGGGGGCTTTGAAACTCCGGAAGCGGACTTATCCTCTCCTTATGGATATACAAGCCGCGAAGAGTTTGAGCGTGATCCAAACAAATACAGCATTTATTCGGGCATTAACTTCCAAAGGCCTCTTGTAGGCCGTCCTGATATCAACCGCAATCCTTTTGTGTTTCAAAATTACCTGAACGAGCCCGTTCAACAGGCCGCGATGGGCGGTGAGATGTTCCCTCGCAAAAACGGCTATATAGGGGGTCCCGGAACGGAAACTTCGGACGACATTCCTGCTATGTTGTCAGACGGGGAGTTTGTAATGACGGCCAAGGCGGTTAGAGGACTCGGAAACGGAAGCCGAAAACAAGGGGTTCGTAAAATGTACGATATGATGCGAGCGTTTGAAGGGGGAGTGGTAGCATAATGGCTCAAATTCAAACACAGTACAACAATCCCGACATTGAGGCTTACCGCCTTGGTCTTTTGTCTGACACGCAAGGTTTAATTAGAAACCAACAGCTTGGCCGACAGGTCCAAGGTTTGCGCGGTCAAGTTAACCCTGATACGGGTGTTTCTTACACGGATGCAGAAATAGCGCAGCTTTTAAGCACTCCGGGATCGGGAACAGAGGGAGAAGAAGGCTACGTTGCCCCTACTAATTACGACCCCGCATACATTTCTTCTATTAGCCAAGACGCTGTTTTCCAACCCCCGGCTTTTCAAGTTGCGGGTTTAAATGTTAATCAAGCCGACGCTATTGACATGGCCTCTCGGGGCGTGGGCTCTTATAAGCCTTACATTCAAGCTGGAACTTCCACCTTGGGTCAGGGGATTGGTACGGTTGGATCGGGCATTAGCGCCGCTCAATCTGGTACAAACTATGCCTTAAGCGGTTTGCAAGATGCGTCCAGTTTGGGTCAGACCGTAGCGGATCGCGCTATTGCGGGCGGTGCTAATGTCTTAGGCAATCAACGCGCGGGTTTGGCTCAATCTGAAGGCATGATGGGTCAAGCCGTGGCGGGCGGTCAGGCAGGCTTGGGTACAGCCACATCTAATGCTCGTGGTTTAAACGCCCCCCTACAAGGTAGCCTTGCAAGCTCTACTCAAGGGGGTTTGACCGCTGCTCAACAAGGTCAGCTAGGCGCGGATCAAGCGGCTTTTTTGGCTCGACAATCCACCGCCGCCGCTCAGAACCAGCTAACAGACGCAGCTAATTTTGGTTTGGGGACGGCGAAATCGGGTATAGCGCAGCTTGCGGGGGCGTCTGCGGAGTTCGACCCTAGCGGAATAGGCGCTTACAACAACCCGTATCAAGACGCGGTTGTAGCAGCTACTTTAGCAGATTTGGAGCGCGTAGCTGCTCGTCGTCAACAAGCGGCTGAAGACGAGGTTACAAGACAGGCAGTTTCCGCCGGGGCTTTTGGCAGCAGTGGTTATGAAAGAGCTCTGGATCGTTCTATAAACCCCATTCAGGAAGAGCTTGACCGAAACACGGCGTCTGCAATTGCTCAACTGCGGTCTCAGGGGTATGAGTCTTCTGCACAACGGGCTATGTCAGCCTTTGAAGCGGCTCGAAACAGGCAGTTACAGACGGCTCAGACAACGGGGCAGTTAGGACAAGCTGGGGCGGCAACTTCTGCAAATGCGGCTCAAGCGGGCGGGAGTCTAGGACTTGGCGCAGAACAACTGGCGCAGGGAAGCGCCTTGCAGGGCGCTAAACTTGGGTTAGACGCTAATCAAATGGCCGCCGCTAACGCTCAAGCACTTGCCTCAACCGGGTTAAGTATTGAACAGCTAGCTTCTCAGAATGCTGACTCTGCGGCTAGATTAGGGATGTCAGCGGCACAATTTAAAGCTGCTAACGAGAACTCTCTGGCTCAAACAGGTATGGGCGTCGAACAGCTTGCGGCACAAACGGGTATGAACGCGGCTACTTTAGCAGGAAACATGGCAAATAGCGCCGGAGGATTGTCTCAGGGGTTAGGTTCTTTGATGACAACCGCGGGTCAGGCTCAAGGTAAAATGGGAATCCAGCAAGCAGGTATAGGCGAGTTAGAACAGTCCTTGCGCCGAAACGACATTAGTGATCTGTTGACTACAGGCGGCATTCAACAAACAAACGAACAGGCCGTTCTTGACGCGCAACGGATGACCGATCAACAGAGTTATCAGCTTCCGTTCCAAGAAACAGGCTTTTTAAGTGACATATACGCGGGTGTTCCAACATCAGCATCCACTGTGACCTCTGGATCAACTTCCAGTGCGTCACCATTTATGCAGGCGGCTACGCTAGGAATCGGTGGTCTTAGTGCCGCGGCGGGCGCATCAAGAGCGGGGTTATTCTGATGAACAATACACTTAATCGGCCTTTGTTTCGGCAAATGGGTGGTCCGGCTGCTCCAATGCCCCAAGATATGATGCCGCCTCAAGGTATGATGCCGCCCATGAGCCCTGAAGAGGAAGTTATAGACGCCGAGCAAAGCGCAGAAATGGCAGGCCGTGAGTTTGTTGCAAACATGATGGGCAACATCGACGCGGCGGAAGATGTTACAAGCATGATTAACGCGCTGCGAGGCAATGACGCGCCTCTTGAAGCGCGGTACTCGGAACTAGCCGGGTATGTTGGCGAAGCGGATGCAAGCCAGACTCCTGAAAGTGTCTTAGCGATGGTTCAGCCCGCTATTATGCTAACAGAAGAAGGCGCTATTGACAGCGGTATTGGTGAGTTAATGTCTAAAATGGCGGGTTCTGAAATGGAGACGCCCGACGGCTCGCCTACTCCGATGGGTCAAGGAGTTGGTGAACTCATGGCAATGGGGGCGGGCAGCACTCCACCCGTAAATTTTAGGAATGGCGGGCCTGTAGAGGTCCGACGTTTTGCTAATGGAACACCTCCCACGGGTAATTCAAGCGTAATATCTGAAGCTCAAAGGATGGCCCCGGCGTACCAAAAGCTTTTTGCAGGCGCTATAGACAGCGAAGCGCGGGCCGCGGACCTTGAAGAACAGAAGCGTTTATCGCAGGCTCAAATACTTTTTGACATAGCTCAGACGGCTTTGGCCGCTGGAGCGCCTACGGCTACCCCGATGTCGGCTGCGGAGCGCATAGCTGGCGCTGTGGGTCAGACACAACTTTTTGACAAAGTGGGACAACGGTCCGCGGGTCTTTTGCAGGCTAAACAAGCGCAGGCTGCGGAAGATCGTCAGTTGCGTATGGCTGGTTTGCAAGCAGGCTTGGGTCAGGCTCAGGCTGAAGAAAAGTTTAGGCAGGAAATGCAGTTGGCTGGGGCTCGGGCTTCAAAAACAGCCCCTGATATGAAAACTATTTATAGGGTTGATGCCGACGGAAATCCAGAGATTTACGATCAATTTAACATGAAAGACGACAATGATCTTGCTAGGTACAAAGCTTTTATTGACCCAGAAAATCAAAAATCGTTAGGCTTTAAAATCTATAATGCTGAAACTATTAAACCCTTTATAAAGGCTAAAGAAACTCGTCTTACTGGTGAGATCGAAGGTGAAAAAACTTTGCCCACAGAGTTTATTGTTAAACAACCGTTCAGTGTTACCCGAAACGGGGTAAAAGTAGAATTTAAAACTGGAGAGTTGGCATATGTAACTCAAAACGAGTTAGATAGACACGCTAACTCGCTGGGATCGATTTCATCTGGAACAGAAAGAGTAACGCTTTATCCTATCGACGGAATAGGAAGACCAACTGCTTATCTAAAATCCAGTACTCAAATCGCCGCTCTTACAGGGCCAGACGGTGGTTACACGCTCGACCCTGCGGCTTATGTAAGTCGTCTCGACGAAGCTAAACAAGAAAGAAAAGAAGAAAGAACATTTGTCGATAAAACTTTCTTCTTAATTGATCCTACAGGCAAAACTACACGACAAACAATAAATGTCTCGGGAGAACAGGGCAAAAAAGACGCTGAAGCTCTTTTAGCACTTGGTTATACAACGGATTCCTCAGAAGCAAATGCCGCGCTTGCTGACGCTTTTGCCCAAAAACAACAAGAACGCGGCTTTAACGCGGTGCAGTTCTATAGAAAACGTGAAGACGGGGGCTTCGATAGAACCGTCGTAAATGTCGTAACCGCGGAAGGCCGAAATAAAGCTTCGGACCTTTTGAAGGATGGATACACAACAGATAACGCCGAGGCAAACAAGGCCCTTGATGAGATTTACGGAATAAGAAAAGAAAAACGGACGGAAATGCAAACCATCCAAGCCGAAATTCGCGCTCAAACTTTCCTTAAAATGGCAGAAATTCGCGCTGAAGATAGAACTCTTTCTAAAGAAGAGCGGGACGCCGCCGCGCTTCTTGCTAAAGAAGAGCGCGCAAAGATTGCTCTTATAGAAGCAGAAAACCGCGCAGAAGACCGCACTCTTAGCGCAGAAGACCGAGCCGTGGCCCGCAAAAAAGCTGAAGAGTATAGAGGCGAGCTCATTGCGGTTCGTTCGGATATTCGCCAAACTAAATTCGATATAGCGAAGGAAAAGAGAGCTTTAGAGACCGCTGTTGCCAAAGAAGGCAGAGACGCAGTTGCTCCGTTTACAAGAGCAATAGGCGACAAATTGTTCCGGATTGATTTGTCTAAACCAGAGGCCGACCAAATAACGCTTCTCCTAGATGAATCTACTATTCCAGATGTGTTTGGCAGCGGAACTACTGGTAAAGTAATGAGCATTGTTTCTAACGAAGACCTGTTGTCAAAGTATGCTAACAATACTTTGTCCAAAGAGGCGGATGGAATTTCGCCTACGGACATGGAAGCCGCTTTAATTGTTTACAATTCTCCTACCAGCACGGCTTATAGCGCCGATGCAAAAGACAATGTTACCACTCCCGGAAAAGCTTTAACTTCTACAATGATTGACGCTTTACGGATTAGAAAGTCAAACGGCCTTAGCGTTCCAACCGGAGTATATTTCCCGTTCGATAGATTAGATGCAGCGGTTGATAAACGTTTAGGAATTGAAAATGGTTTAGACCAAGCCCCTCCAATGACCGCGTTTTTAGGTGATGCCGCGTGGGGTTCTAAAGCGTTTGTTCAAAATCTTGTAAACAATGGATTGGAGTTTGTTCAAGCCCCGTCGTACTTTACCGAAGCTAAAGACGCCATAGAAGCTGTAAAAAACCTTAACCAAGAGTTTTCCACAATATTTTTGGCTGCTGTAGAAATCAGGGACAGTGTATACCAAGGTAAAAAGCTGGACGACTTAACACCAAAACCCGCCGCGTTTTGGGGAACAGGGCCTGACGCGGCTCGTTCAAAAGCTCTAAACCTTTACGAGCGTTTATCGCGTACAATACAAATAGCTGAAGACCAACTCGCTGATCCAAGTATTCCTATGCCGCAAACTGGACCCAAGTCAGTTCAAAGTAAACGAGAGATTATTCAAAAACTAAAAGACCTTAAAGCAGGGTATGGTGTACTGGCGGGCCTTGATTTACTATCAAGAGGGATGGACCCGGCAGACATAGCCCGTTCAGCAAAGGAACAGGCGCTCATTGACGAGCTAGACAGGCTTTCCGGAATAGGTGGAGGTGACGAGAATGACCCCGACAACTGAGGACGACATCGTAATTGATTCTCAAGGCCCTGTCATAGAGGATGTTGTAACGGAGCCTGTTATAGAGGATGTCGTAGAGCCTGTCGTAGAGCCTGTCGTTAGTGAATACGTTGTGGCACCGTCGCCTCTGGCGGATAACGGGTTTGACTATTATGATTTTCGGCAGAACGGTAGAATAGATTTTTCTCCGGAATACTTCGAAGAAATAATGAAATTATATGGGTCAAGAAAAAAACTTCGTGGAAATCGGGGTCGTGGAGCAAACACAGAGGCCACCGTAGCACCAAACACATATACTCCGACACAAGCCTTTGCTATTCAAGCCGCTGCGGAATTTAATGCGCGAACTGGAATGGGAGACTATAGGTCTTTAAGGGACGGGACTTCTAAATTTAGACCCGGCGTAAAACTTACAGACAAACAGATTTTAAAATATATCACAACGATGGAGGAAAAAGGCTTTTTAGAAAGCCTTGGAACGCGCCTTGTTGAAAACGTGCCGTCAGCCACGGCCTTCGGAGCAGGGTTTGCGACGGGTAAAAAAATTCAAAGTATTGCTCCTAACATTCAAGGCCGTCTTTCTTTTGGAGCACCTGTGCTTGACCGGATGGCTCAAGCGGGTCAAACCGCGTATACCGCGGGCCGTTTTGCAATCCCTTATATTACTGGGATTGCGTCCAGTATATTTAGTGCGGATTACGGGGAACCCTTCGGAGAATTATTTTTAGGCAAGAAGACACTTCCTACACCCGACACTTATTCAACTATGCGTTCGGGAGAAGTCGCCGCAGACATTGCAGCTTTTTCACCTTATACGTTTTTTGCAGACCGTGCGGCCTCAAACATGTTGACCGATTATTTCACTAACAGGTTAGCTAATAATTCGGACATGTTTGGAAGAGGGTTTAACTTCTCAGATACCGCATCTACTTCTTTTGCAAAACAATGGAAAAATGCACAGAAAGTCGCTGCGAAGAGAACAAATACAAGAGGCGATCCTCGTGTATTTGAAGGCAGCGCCGTTCCCGGTCCTTTAAACATAAACGATTTAAACGAGCGTGGTGTAGCGGCTGTATTGCAAGGAAAGACGGCCCCCGGTGTTCTAAGAATGCTACTGACTATTGAAAACAGTTTAAAAACGGCCGGAAAAGATGCTCGAAAAAATCCGGGGTTAACATTGTTTTATGAAACAGTGGCCGCAACAGGCGCTAGTCTTTTTGTAAAAGGGGCCGCTGAAAGCAGCCCTTTTGGAAGTGCTGAAACTACCGCAGAGTTGCTTGGGGGTATAGCCTTACCTATGTTCGCGGGTCAAACCGTTATAGGGGTTGGTAAAAAAATAGCGCCTTATCTCAAAACATTTAATCAGAATAGAAAAGATTTAGGTTTAGTTCGGGGAACGGCGCAGACTGTTAGAGACGTGGCACAAGAAACTAGGGACGAGCGCGGGTTCCTTATGGTTGTAGATGTTTTAGAAAGAGCGGGTTCTTTAGACGATCCAAAACAACTAAACGAGCTTATTGCATCTTTAGAAGCCGCAAAAACAATTGACGGAAACAGGCAAACAGCGGGTCAAGCTTCTAAAAACCCGGCTATTATGGCAATGGAAGCTGCTTTAGCCCGAGACTTCGATAGTCTTAGTGCGGCTCAAAAAGCTGCTAGACAAAAAGAAGTAGAATTTCTAGAGGGCGTTTTAGAACAACTTGCGTTTGCGGAAGGTACGGAGTTTTCAAAAGAAGCTTTTACTATTGGAGCGCAAATAAAAGAAGCTATACAAGAAAGGGCTTTAAATGCGCGTCTTGTGTCCGCGGAACAAAACCTTTTAAAAGCGTTTCAACAAGTTGAAACTTCTGGAAAGCCTGTTTTAGGACCAGACGGGCAACCTTTAACCGCCGCAGAAAGAACCGCTTTAGATAACGAAGGTGTAATGGACCTTTCAGAACGCTTGTTTGAAATGTTAAAAGCACAAAAAGGATTTGCTCGCAGTCAACAAGAAACTCTTTATAAAAAAGTTGGAAACCTTAATGTAGACGAATTCTTTACCGATGATGGTGCAACTTCAACCGTTCCTAAGTTTATACGGCTTCTTATAGACCAAGACGATGTTATTGAAGAAAGTTCTGTTAAAAAAGAACTTTCGGCACTCTATAGGTTTGCCCAGAGGCAGTCCGACGCTCTAAACTTAAACTACGATTTAGCTCTGGAAAGACCTGCGGCGGAAAAATTTAGTAAAGCTTTAGATAAGAACACGGCCTCCTTTTCTTTGGAAATGTTCGAGCTTTTTAGGGCAAAACTTGCCCCTCAATTAGACAACTCAGGCATTCCTGAAGTCGTGACTGATCCAATGATTCGTCAGGTCAGGGAAGCCCGAAATCAAGTTTCAAAAAGAGACAGCAAAGACCGTTATGATCTATACGACAGCTTTTTAAATGCGCTTATAGAAAAACGAAAAACGCAAGCTCCAGACGCTACGGCTCAAGCTCAAAACGCGGCACGGGATGCTGAGGCTCGTGATTTTGATGACCAAGCCAGCGTTCTGTTTCAAGGCTTAAACGACGGTGAAACGCAATCATTTAATAACTTTATGATAAGCATAGAGAATTTAAACCCTGCTGAAAAAGCTGGAGCAATTCGAAAGTTTGTTGCTGAAAACAGCATGAGACCCGATGCTCATCCGGGAAAAATTCTAGCGGAAAAGATGGACTTTTTAGCTAGCAACCCGTTAGTAAAAGTTCCTGATGCAAGTCAGGTAGACTCTGCGGGTATTTCTCTATCGGAACTTAGACAGATTAGAACAGAAGCTTTAGACATTGCACGAGATGGTCAAAAGTCACCCACTGTTCGAAGGGCCGCTGGCTTGTTTGCATCTGCGGTCGAAGACGACATTTCTAACTTTTCTAATTTTGGAGGTGGAGACACTTCTTCGGCGCAAATACGGGCTTTGCAAGATGCAAACGCATTTACAAAAGCTTTTGCAGATGTGTTTTACCGCAGTTACGTTGGAGATGCTTTATCTCAGACTAAAGCGGGCGCTTATAGAATTGCGCCCGAAACTATGGGGGCTAATTTTACAACCTCTCGGTTTGATCCTAATTTCTTAAAAATTAGAGACATAGAAGAAGTCGGTAGATTTATGCGGGACCAAGGAATACCCGGCGGCGAAGGGGCTTTGGACTCCGTTAATGGCGTTATAGATCGTATAATTAGAACCGCTAGGGCTGAATCCATTGATCCAGAAACAAACGCCGTTTCGCAAAAGCGGTTGCGTCAATGGTTACAAAAAAACCAACAACTGTCAGAACTCTTTCCAGAAGTCTTTGCGGACCTAAATAATTTTGCGGTTGCAAAAGCTACGTTTGAAGCAACAACGTCCGGTGTTTCTGCACAGAAAGCGGCGTTAGAAAAACAGATAAATTATACTAGCGTCTTGCGTAGTAAAACAGGAGAAGTTAGGACGAATCCCACTTCGGCAATTGCAGAAGCAATGGCTGCGGGAAAAGATCAAGTTCCGGCGTTAGCTAGGTTAATTGATATTATACCTTCTAAAGGAACCGTTGAAAAAGCTCCTCTTTACGAAATAACTGATCCAGCAACTGGAATTGTGACAAAGTTTTTTGACCGCAAATCTGCTAGGGCTGCTCTAGAAACTATCCCCGGAGGAAAGATTACTCAGAAGAATTTGTCCGTCACTCGTGATGAGGCTTTGGATGGATTTAAGTCTTCGTTTTTTGAATACCTCGTATTTGGACAAGCGGGAGGTAGAGGCGGCTCTGCAATACAAGACCCTTTAAAACTATACCGAGACCTCTTTGAAAAACGCTTGGTTGTCGGTGGGAAAACGTCCTCTCGTAGAGGTGACAAACGCCGTTACGACACTCTCACAGGCTACTTACAAAAAAAGGGTGTTTTTAACGAGCAAGAAGTTGCGGGCTTGAAGAAAACTTTAGAAGCATTAATTTCTGCAAAAACAGACGATGCCGCGGCAATGCTTGGAGAAAACTTTGAAGAGGCCAAGCCAATCCTAGACTTTGGGTTGGCAATCTTCGGCTCCGCAATCGGTACAAAATCACAGAGCTTATTGACCGGGGGTCAAGGCGGACCGGGGTCAATTATTGCCGCAGGTAAGGGCGCCGAAGCTATGCGCAACATCTTTTTACGGATGCCTCAAAATCAACGGATGCTGTTTACTGCGGAACTGCTGCAAAAACCAGAATTAATGGCAATGATGCTTAGAAAATATGGGGATGGGGACCAGAAAAAAGGCGTTGTGCAAACGGTTGTAGACTGGTTAAAAACCAACGGGTTTTCCGTGGCTCCTCGCAGGGCATTTAGTACATCTGTTCAAGGGGACCGGGAACCTACTTCAGAACAGTTTGACCCCGGAACCTTTAAAAAATTACCCTCTAACGACCAGCAAGGCGCGGTGGCTCCCGCTCCTGTTGCGGTTCCCGCTCCGCGGCCCCCGGTCCAGAGACCTTCGCCTGTGGCAACTCCCACCACCCGGGCGTCGGCCGTACCTAGTCCTTCTCCAGACCCCGCGCCTGTTAATACGGGCCCGGTTGATAGGACTAGGTACGCTGCCCTGTTTCCTAACGACATGGCTTCAGGTATGATTAGACAATCTCAAGGAATAGGAAGTTTGATATGAACCGTTCAATGATGCCCAAGCAAATCATGGCGTATAATCAAGGCGGAATAGCTTCCTTTGTTCCTCAACAGACTCAGATCATGGGACAGCCTCATCGTCTGGCATATGTAAATCCGCAGGAAGAGCAGATGATGCTAAATGCAGGTGGCGCGGGTCTTCCCGGTCCCGGCGGAATGCCGGCTTACTGGACTCTAACTGAGCCCAGCACTTGGGCGGGTGGCTCAAACTATGAACCGGGTGCTGGTTTTCAAGGAATTGGAAATTTTAACGCTTCTGACAACAATAATGCCGCGGCTACTAATAACAGTGACGATAACGACTCAACTCCGACTTTTAATAGTTTGTCTGAAGCGTCTAAGGCGGGTTACCACGGGCAGGCCGTAAACATTGCGGGCAAGGGCCTTCAGAAGGTTGAGTTCGCAGACGATAGCTACAACACTCAGATGTCAAATGCTTCGGCGGCAGCTTCTAACGACACCCCCGGCGTAATAGACAGCATCTTGATGAGCATAGGAGCTAAAAAGAAAACTCCGGGGTATAATGCCGCGGTGGCATTGAATCTAGCAAACAGTTTACTTCCTTATAACCCAACCGCTAATGACGACAATAACAACGTCGTGGACTCTGTTAATGAAACTGGTACGGACGAAACTGTAGATGGTGAAGAAGAAATTCAATACACTCAGATGAAACCGTTTTATGGTGGTTATCAGCCTTCCACAATGGCAAGCACTTTAGTACCCTCGCAGTTAACAAGGCCTACTGGGGCAAACCCACGCCTTGATCCGATCTTTCCGCAGCAACCTCCGTCGGACTTTTATATTGATGACGGCTTCCCGCCTATTGATCCCGGTTTTAATATTGATGATGGAAGAATACGTAACTTTGATTTCGGTGCGCCTGCAAATTTAGGCGACACGCATTATGATCCGGAGCTTGACACAACATATACTTATCAGGAAAAGCCTGACGGACAGGGCGGTTTTTATTCGGGTTGGGATATAACCCAAGGTACAGGCCCCAAAATGGTGCTATACGGCGGAGGTGGATCGCAGGGTTTAATGAACAATGACATCTCTGCTCAAGGCGTCGGAACGAATTTTGGCACGGTTATGCCAGAAATTAATCCTTTAACGGGCCTGCCACAGACCGCTTCAACAAACAGTGGGGGTCAATTCAATTCTTTGGCAGAGTTAGACGCTTTCCAACAGCAATACCCGAGCGCGAACCTGATGGGAGAATATCAAAGGTTAAGAGCTTTAGAGGGCGGTATACCTGCCGTGGCTCAGTTGCCAGACCGAGGTGTAGCCAGCATCTTTGGTAACGAACAAGCGCCGCAATACATGTATCAAGGGATTATGGGTTAATGTCCATGAACGAAGCTGATAAGGTTAGGGATTTTGGAAACCTAGAATACGAAGTAGAGATTAGCCCTTTTTTGGAACCTATTTCTAAGGCGGGTTTTGACCCAAATGTTGTAAAAGTAATGCAAAACGTAGGTTCTAATTACAACCCAAACACCGATGAAATTATTATTGGAAACTACACGGGGACGGCTAATTTAAGTGAACAAGCACATGAGTTTCGCCATAGAGGATTAAAAAAATTATCTTCAGAGTTTTTTTTAAACATACCAACTTTAAAAAGAGAAATGCCTCCAGAAGACTTTAAAAGTCTTTTGGATTTTTTTGAAACTGAGAGAAAGCAAAACTTTAGAAAACGGGGCGCAGCGGGCGGTTTTGGCGCGCCCGGTACTGAAGAATACAAGTTTGACAGGCAAGAAATGATAGCCGAGTTTTTTGAGGAGCCTTACGATTACAACCTTCCTGCGCAATATTATGCTGCAACTGGAGAAGACCCCGCGTCAGCAAAATTTCAACGTGTAATGAACATTAATCCAGAAACAAAAGAGCCTTATACCG
>Ga0115565_10002508_pt1 | contig 13866 bp, 14 predicted proteins | sample COGITO_mtgs_1105_FD_87199 | JGI IMG/M metagenome (GOLD analysis project Ga0115565, IMG submission 87199) | Pelagic marine microbial communities from North Sea - COGITO_mtgs_110530 | ecosystem: Environmental > Aquatic > Marine > Epipelagic | place: Germany:Helgoland, sampling site Kabeltonne... | reverse complement strand
GGTTCCCCTAGCTAACAATGCCGAAATAACCATGGAAGCAAATCCAGGCACAGTTGAAAGCGACAAGTTTACCGGTTTTTACCAAGCCGGAATCAATCGCATATCAGTTGGCGTGCAAAGCTTTGCAGAGCATCAGCTACAAGCTTTGGGCAGAATTCATGATAGCCAGCAGGCGTACAATGCTATCGAATTGGCAAAGTCACTGCCGCTCAACAGCTTCAATCTAGACTTGATGCATGGCTTGCCAGACCAGAGTATCGAACTTGCGTTATCCGATCTAAGAACCGCAATATCGTTGTCGCCGCCTCACCTGTCTTGGTACCAACTTACCATCGAGCCCAATACCGCGTTTGCCTCCAAACCGCCTATTCTGCCAAATGATGATGTATTGTGGGACATTCAAGAACAAGGGCATCAGTTGCTCAGTGCAGCAGGGTATCAACAGTATGAGATTTCTGGCTATTCCAAACCCGAACATCAGTGTCAGCACAACTTAAACTACTGGCGTTATGGCGACTATCTTGGCATTGGGTGTGGTGCGCACGGTAAAGTCACGGATCTAAATACCGGTCAGATTCAACGTACTATCAAAGTCAAACACCCCAAAGGCTTTATGGATTTAACCAAACCTTATTTGGATTCGATCACCGCCGTTACACATGAAGACTTAGCCTTTGAGTTTTTTATGAATCGCTTTAGATTGGTCGAAGCTTGCCCCAAAGCAGACTTTGCAAGACTTACTGGCAGTGTGCTTAGTACCAAAGACACACAATCCTTGGAAAAAGCCGTCACACAAGGCTTGCTACTAGAGACATCTTCCCACTGGCAAGTCAGCGACTTAGGTCGACGCTACCTCAACAGCCTGCTAGAAGTGTTTGTTTGACCTCAAGCCATTGCTGCACAGGCAGTGATGGCTGGGGTATGACGATTTATAGGGTTGCCTTGGCTAACACTAGGTCTGCTAACTGAGTTACTTGAGCGCGCATCTGTTTGACGGCGTTAGCATAGCCGTCTTCGTCTAGTGTAGTTTGTAAATAGAAACGGCTCATGGTGTGTTGAAGGTCAACGTTTTGCGCACTGGAGTGCGAGCTATTCAGCACACTGCCGATAGCATTATTGACATTAGTATCACCCTCTACACCACTATGTCTAGTACTCACATCGTAACGTGACGGCATATATTCAAAGTAGCCTGCCAGCAATAATGTGCCGTCTGTAGATGGATAAAAGTGTTGCACAGTCACGCTGATACGGGCGCATTTTTGGCACAGCGCTACGAATTCAGTGTTTGGACTGGCATCGTTCAAATCGTTGATCAAGGCACGTTTTATCGATTCATTTAAGCTATCCGCCCAGCTATGATAATTAGCTTTTAGTATGGTATGTCCTTCGTCTTTCATCACTAGCTGACTGGTACTAAGGTAATCAGGTAACACAATCTCGTCGACCATTACGCGGGTCGTGCTGGCTTTTTGTGACGATGGACTGGGCTGTGCGTCAAACAGGTAATATGTTGTTTCAGGCGCAGTCGTTGTCGTCGTGCACGACGTCAATAATGCACACGTCGCAAGCAACATACCCAGACAAACTGAAAATCTATGCATGGTTATTGCTCCTTTTTGGCGGCAGATTGCGGCTGTTTGTCTGTTGTCGGTGGTTTGCCGAACACCAAAGCGCTCGGTTGGTTGGTCACTTCTTTTATCAAAGGCTTTACTTCATCCAATGATACTTCAAGCTTTTTAATCATCTGTTCGACTGACCTATAGCCCTGTGAATCAGGCTGCAATCCTCTTAACGTCACCTGCAATTCTTCAAGACTTTGTTCTAGCTTATTCAGGGTAAGACTGGCATGTTGAATCGTCATGGTCGTGGTTTTAAAGGTTTCCTCGGTGGTGTCAATCAGTGAATTGAGATTGCTAAGCGTGGCCTGCAAGGGCAAGCTATCTAGCGTACCAAGCACACTATCAAGCTTTTTGACGATATCAGAAAACCCACTTTGGCCTGTCGGGATAAGGGGATAATCACCAAAAAAACTTACACTTTTAACCGGTTCACCGCCAGGCTGTAGGCTTATTTTGGAACTGCCTGTCACAATATTAGCGGTCTCAATAGACGCTGTCATACCTTGCTTGATCCAGTCTTCAATTAATCCAGAGAATACTTCCGTAGAAATAAAACCATTTTTAATCAAGCGTTCGGGCTCTAATCTTAACACCACCGCAATTCTGTCTTCTTTGCCTACGCCCGCCGTGTCGATCACTTTCCAAAACTCTAAATAAGGCTCACTCACGGTACCCATCCTAATGCCGCGATATTCAACCGGCGCGCCTTTGTACAATCCGCCAACGCTGTCCTCTACCAAGACGACGTATTCGACATATTTGTAAATGCGTTGTTCATCGATGCTTTCTTTTGAATCGAATAATTGAAACTGATGATTTTGTGGCACGCCCACGCCAGCACTAGCACCATCGACTAACCCAAATTCAACGCCACCCGCAACCAAAGCATCAATAGAGGCCATGTCTAGCCTTATGCCTTGTGTCGTGGTAGAAATCGATAAACCGCTAACATTCCAAAAAGAAGTGTTCTGTGTGATCAGATTATGAAACGGGGCATGAATAAAAATATCGTAATGTGCTTCTTGTTCCAAATCATCGTAATATTTAGATTCGACCGCGCCAACCTCAAACCCCTTGTGCAAAATGGGGTTGCCCACTTTGAGCGGTTTTGTGCCGCGAGACATCAGTTTTAAATGAATGCCATCTGCGTTAGATGAAGTAATTGGCGGGGTTTCTAGGCCTGTAAATTGAAATTTTGCGGTGCGTGATTGCCCGGGTGAAACTTCAATGTAAGCCCCTGACAATAATGTACCAATGCCGGTAATTCCGGTGGCTCCAAAGCGTGGCTTTACTACCCAAAACTCGCTATCTTCAACTAAAAACGAGACCATTGATTTGTCTACTTCAATATCGACCTCAATTTTAGATTTGTCGTCACTAAAGCTTATTTTTTGCACCAATCCAATGTCTACATTACGATTTTTGAGCACTGTTTTATTTGCGACCAACCCCTCAGCCGTTTCGAACTGAAGCCTAATATGAACACCTTGATTGCTAAAATCATTATAAATCATGCCAAGACCAATCAGCACCGCGACAATCGGCAGTATCCATATTTTGGAGATGCGACTTTTATTGACCACTAATGCAGCTTGGGTATGTAGTGTTGAAGGCGAATCTTGCGCATCCTCGTTATCTTCTTGCTGATTCATTCTGGTTCCAGTTTGTCCCATAGTATTCGAGTGTCGAATTGGTGAGCACTGATCATCGTCAGCATCACTACCGCTGCAAACGCCGATGCGGCAAAACCTGCAGTGACCGACATTATGCCGCCCATTTGAATTAACGCGACTAGGATTGCGACGACAAAAATATCGACCATCGACCACTTCCCTATAAACTCAGTGATACGATACAGCCTGGTGAGTTCATACTGACGAATGTGCGTCGGGCGTGTCGCAGAATAACACAACCATGCCAACGCAAACATTTTGGCCAAAGGCACCATTACGCTAGCCACAAAAATCACTGCCGCAACAAAATACGATTGATGTTGGATAAATAAAATAATACCACCAATAATCGTACTGTCTTGTGTTTCTCCCAATAGTTGCGTACGCATTATTGGATAAAGGTTAGCGGGGATATATAACAACATCGAGGTTATCAGCAACCCGAGCGTTGTTTGCACGCTATTTTGTGTGCGCGACGACAGCGCCGAGTCACAACGACTGCACCGTTGCTGACTGTCATTTAAGCCCTGAGTGCTGTTAATAGAAGGAGTGGCGTGTGATAAATGCTGACACACTAGGCAGTTAATCAAACCGTTTGCCGCGGCGGTATCCGCCGATGGCGCATGTAACTCAGGCGGCGTTGGTGGTTGATTCGATAGCGTGTGTGTTGCGTCATTGACGCTTGGATTTGACGCTGATTTATGCGGCATTATCAATCCAACCCCACAGCCGATGAGCATCTACCACTGAGGTTATATACGTAAACAAAGGTGCAAAAATTACATAAGCCCAAAACGATGTTTGCAGGGTGATATCGGCCATCGAAATCACTTTAATTAAAGCGACGAGTACCCCAATCAAAAATACCTCAGACATCGTCCAGGGTAGGATATAACTCATCCACTTGCCCATTGTCACACTCGATAACAGGCCGCCGCTAAGGTTTGAGCTTTGGTCGCTACTACCTGTGTGACTGTTAAGAATAATTAAGCATAACAAAATCAGATACGCCGCTGGCAGCACAAACATAAATGCAGCTACCAAAATCGATATTACAAAATAACCCTGAACGAATAATTCTGCAGATGTTTGAAATAAGCTAATGGTTCTTAATTGCCCATTAGCAGAAAAAGAAATGAAGTCGAAGGAGCATGCGATGACCATTAACAACAGTGCAGTAATAGCGAGTGCCAAGACGTGTTGTTTGGCGTTGTTATGCCCTAATGCTATGTTGTAATGGCATCGCGGGCAGTACACATTGGTTCGATGCGGTATAATAGCGGGGATTTCAACCAGCAAGTCACATTGAGCACAGGCGTGCAGATGTTCTGTACGTTTGCTACCAATACTGCTGCCGGTGCCGGTCATCTTTATCTTATGAAAACATTGATTAACCAAGAGTATAAACAATGTACGGTAACAGTAAAGCTGATTACTCGTCTCGTTCTTCGGGCAACGACGTCCGCACCAAGCGCACGTAGATTGACCTATCTTTTTGCTTAATTGACGTGCTGCTATTAAAAAACGCCACCACCCATGCTCTAGTCGGATCGAGCCCTGAGGGTGTTGATGTCCAAAAATCATCTGATGGCGTGTTTGAAAACACGTTTTCATCGACAGAAGGTCTAACACAGGCTTGCTCAGTAATTGAATTTAACTCTTTGAGGTTTGGTAGACGCCAATTTTTTGATCCCAAAAACTCATAACCAACACTTAATTGCAACGCTTCCTTCCATGTGTAGGTCTGGGCCTCACCCAAGCAATCGCTGCCATCCCAAGTTTGGCCTATCGCACAGCGCATCCACATCAAATTAGTCACAGTGTGCCAAGCAATGCCACCGTCAATTTTTTTAAATTGATCTTCAGCCGCCGTCTCCGGCACTGACGAATAGCAAAATTGTTCAGCTGCAACACCGACAGATACCCCGAGCATGCATATGAGTAGAGCCTGTTTGAATGTTATCATCTTCCGGCCCTTACCAATCTAACGCGCTGCTGACTGGCTTTATTCAAAAAATTATCAACGCCCGTGGCAAAATCAAAGGCCCAGGCGTTTTGTGTACCAGCATCTGTTGTGCCGTCAACACTGGACTGCAATGTCCAGTACCATACTTGCTGTTGGTCGAGCACGCTGTTATGCACAAAATAGTCTTGATCTATAAGCGGCGAACGGGATTTACCATAGTGCACAATTGACATTAATTCACTATGAGACGGCATCCTCCAATCAAAAAAGCCACACAAACCTTCGTCATTTACTGCGCTCACAAACGCTTGGGTATTACAGTTTCCCGATGGCAAATTGCAACTCATACTAGAGGGGTTAATATGTCCTGCAAAACCGCCGTTTTCACCTTCGTCATACCACGTAAACAATTGCTGTGCATAGTGTAGACCGTTGACATCGTCCACCGTCTTATTCTCCCATACCAAGCCCGTCACGTTATCTCTGACGCAGCGCCAAGGCTGGTTAATATCGTCAACCTCATCTCCGTTTTGATTCAAACGCGTAAAATCAAAGCCTTGCTGTCCTCGCCCTGCTTTTATTGACAGACCATTTTGGTCTACTGCGTCTGTGCCTCTATGAGCATCTTGTCCTGCGTATTCGCCTTGATAGATGAGTGTATTAGTATCTTGATTGGCATCCCAAAACACACCCGTGTCATTGACACGTAATTGCGTGGTTGGTAACACCTTAATCTGAACGATGTTTTGCGCACGGTTACCATAACGATCGCTCGCATTGACTTCAAACGTTAGGTCAGAAGCAACCTCAACCTTTGGCGCGACGGCGAACGTGTTGCGCGCGACACGGTCAGCATACACGACCGCATTGACCAAGGCAGGCTGTGACTCTAAGACTGTCCATCGGTACAAAAAGGGCTGTGCATTAGGTGCTTTGGTCGTGGCTAATGCCGACAGATTTATTTTTTCGCCCGCAAAAACAGTCATGCCTTTACCGACTGCAATAGAAGGCACAGTTTGGTCCAAGCTTAATAGTTCAAGTGCAACAGTCGCAGTATCCACGGCGCCTTCTTGATCGGTCACCATCAATTCAATTTCTATGGTTTGAGTCGTTTGCGAAAGAGGGCTCTCAAACTGCAGCGTTTGCCGGTTTAGTTGAGCATTGCCCAGCATCTGCTCGCCGCTAATTTGACGCCACGAATAGGTCAAAGAATCAATGTTATCACCCTGCGGATCAGCGTCAAAGCTTTGGGCAGCCGATAGACTTATGTCGGATAAAATTGGAAATTGGTTGACTGCATACATGGCGTCTTGAGCCACATTGATTACCGCGACCGGCGGCAGATTGACTGCGTTGACGTTTAGTATAACAGTGTCGCTGCCAGTATTTCCGCGCTCGTCAGTGACGGATAAGGTCAATTGATAAGTTGAATCTTGTGCCACGACAGGACTGGTGAATGATGCAAAAGAGTCCGACGGATCTTCATCATTAATTATCACAGTGGGGGTTAGTTGCCATGCATAGGTGTAAGCGCCTATGCCGCCAGAAGCACTACCAGAGACTTCAACGAGGGTTTGTTCGGCAACGGAAATATTTTGCCCCGCATTGACCACTATTGGCTCAATGGGCGTGGGTGCAACTGCCGCTTCACCGCTGCCGCCACCGCAGCCTGTCAATACAAGTAGACTGAAGACTGCGCACAAAAAAGCTGTCCTATACGAAGATACCATCCTAATCATGCCACCCATTTCCTCACACAAAACCTGACTATGTTAGAATAGGGATAGCAATAAACAGACCAAATTATCAGTGACTGATTATTTTACCTTGGCTGCTTTTGAGGCACGTTCTGCATTTTTTGCGCTTTCTGCATGTTCAGATTGCTGAACTTGCAGTGCCAGCAGCTGTTTTTTTGCAGCGGCGGCATCAGACATGTCATAAATCATCATGCAGATATTGTCGACCGCGCCTGTCGCCGACACTAATGCCGAAAAAGCAATATTTTGATACATAAACGGCTCGGTTCCAGTAATCGGACGATAGTTCCTAAATTTGAATAAATAGGGACGTTGCTCCCACGTGATAAACGCGCGTGTTCTTAATTCAAAAACAGCTTTGGTTTTTTGCCTCAGCCAAGGCTCTGCAATATCGGGATACAATTCAAATAGTGACTTGTCGCGAACGTCGCTGGGCAAATGCCCGCTGTGTGCCTCCATGAATCCATTCCATACTTTGATTTTATAGTCCCTATCCAGCACAACGATACCAACATCGACCGTTTGCAACATGTCCATCATCCAATGGAATTCCAAAATTTCATCTAATGCTGAGTTTGCCATTGTTAATCCTCCATCAAATGAGCAAGTTTAGAGTTGAGCGTGTTCATCGAATCTTCGGTGAATAAAATCACCAGATCGCACTGGACGTTGTACCCTTCTAAACCATAAGAAAGTTCAATTGCGAGTGTTTTGCGCCAACTGCCTTTATTTGCTTTGATGAGATCTTCGACACTTTGGTGCTGCCCCAATACAACTGGATGTCCTTGTCTAAATGACATGTCTAATTGACGTGCAATGCCCGATAGGCATGACCCAATTAGTATGCTGGCTACATCCATGAGCATTTCCAGTTGTAATTCGTCGTCTACTTCCTCAGTGATATTTAATATCTTAGCCACATCACCAAAACTAGAGTCACTTAAGATACACAAAGCTTCACCGCTAACGCCATCACCCAAAAAGCCCTGACACACAGCAGAGGTTTGTTCATTTGCATGCACATCTGAGAGCATCATGTGTAACTCGGATACTTCAATTAAATTGACGTTGGGCACCGGTAACTTCACAAATACGTTCATGATGCGCGCCAAGTGGTCGCCCGCTTGGCCCATTGCAACGTTGGTGACTTCTTGATAACAATCCCGAGTCAGTTCATCCAAAGCGTCTGGTTCAGCCGGTTCATCGACCGCTAACGCAAGCACGTTGTGTTTTTGCAATACCGCGGTTAATTCTTCTGCTGAAACAGGCTTTTTGATGAAGTCACTCGCGCCTAGCGCCAACACTCTGGCTTTTGCTTCTGGCTGAATATCACCCGATATCACAATTGTTTTAGTCAACAACTGTTGTTCCTGAATGGCTTGCAGCGTCTGGTAACCGTCCATCACAGGCATGTTTAGATCTAACAACAGGACTTGACCTTTGCCCTCACACAAAGCGGCAAGCGCTTCCTCGCCATGCTTTGCAAAATGCACATTGACGTCCCAATCCTGGGGTAAACACTTTGCAACTTGTTTGCGCGCGACCAACGAATCGTCGCATATCAATACTGACAACATTATGAGTATGCCCTGAAGTTAGATGTCTCATTAAAAAATTTCTAATACTGTTAACGGAAAAGCGCAGAAATACTTTAGGTAAAATATCTGAATAATGAAGACATTAGAGAAATAACAGCGGTAACAAAATAGAGGTCAAAACACCGTTTAAGCATAGTGCTAAGGTGGCGAATGCTGCGCAGGCTTCACTGATAGAAATTGCTTTTGAAGTGCCCATGACATGAGCCACACTGCCCAAGGCCAAGCCTTGCGCATACTCAGACTTAATCTTTAGCGCGACAAACGCTAATGGGCCCAGTGTTGCTCCTACTATTCCCGTCAAAATAACAAACACGGCCGCTAGTTCAGGAATACCGCCAATCAATGCGGTGGTCTCCATTGCCAAGGGTGTGGTGATTGATTTGACCAACATTGTCATTTGTAAGTCCATCGGCACGTCAAGCTGGTACAAAGTAAACCAAGCTAACAAAGGTGCTACCGTCCCCCCTACAGCAATGGGGATGACAACGCGCCAACCGAGTGTTAACAGCACTTTGGTATGCCGAAACAAAGGCATGGCTAAAGCAACCGTTGCTGGCCCCAGCAATAGCTCCAACGGCGTCACCGCAGCGCGATAATCAGCTACTTGAAGATTAATTGTTAACAAGGCAACGCATATCACAATGCTGCTTATCGCCAAGGGATTAAACAGAGGGTTTTGCTTAACGCGATCAAACAGCAAACGCGCAAAGACATACACCACACTCGTGAACCCGATCCAAATACTCGATGTTAGCAAGACACTTACAAGTTCGTAAGTAGACATATTATGCAGCCAAGCGAATAGAGTTAGCGCATCATTAATCATTGGGCAGCAACCATTTAGCAACCATCACCGTCACTGCAAGGCTAATAATGGTGGAAACCACAATCGCCAAAAACAACGCAAATGCATAATCCGTAAACACTGCTAAGTACGCGAGCACAGAAATCACCGCGGGTATCAAAAATAAACCCATGTGCTTTAGCAACAGTTGAACCGTGTTAGCCATAAATCTAGGGGTAGCGCCACATAGCATAAGATAGATATAAAAAATGACGATACCAAGCAACGCCGCAGGGACCGGTAATTCAAACAACAACTTTAAATAACGCGCAAACCAGACAATTGAGAATAAAAAAGCAAGGCTCAGAACGCCTTGCAGGATTGTTTTGATGTTGCTGAGGGGCTTACTAAAGGACGTTTTATAGCTGGGCACTTAATTGCCGCCGATTAGAAAGTACTTTCTTGATGAACCGTTATGAAAAGATCTGTTCCAGCCTTGCCATAATCAACTTTATATTCTTTGTTGTTCAAGGTTTGAATAAATAGCATGGGGCGATAATCACTAAAATTATCTGAAGAAGAAACATCTACTCGTTCCATATCCATGCGTTTGGCTTCCAGCTTATTTTTCGGTACTGGTCCTGTATACACTTCAATTTCGTTGTGCATAACCAGCAACAAGGGGTCTCTACGACCATTTATCACCAGCAAATCAAACTTACGCAATTTATGAATCAGTGTATTTCTACCGCTGATCAAATACGCTTTATCTGCCATTACTCACTCCACCCACAAAAAAACTATATCTCTTGATTGAAATATAGCAAAGGAAACAATCATTTGCACATTCTACCAAGCCAAAACACAGCTTTTTCTACTGCGATAACCTTTATATCGTAAGATTTCAAAAAATGATGAGTACAATGATGACAAGACCGAAAAAAAAACTTATACTGCGCCCCAATTTACAAATGGCCCAATAGCTCAGTTGGTTAGAGCATCCGACTCATAATCGGCAGGTCCCCTGTTCAAGTCAGGGTTGGGCCACCATTTTCTTGCTGACGTTATTGTGTTTCAATGACTTGGCATTTTAGAACACGCGAACAATTCAGTATTTTTATGTGCTTCTGGGCTGTCCGCCCTACCTTGGCCGCAGTTTGCGCAGCGGTTTGATCAATACTGACATTAAGGTTTGCATCGACGGTTCCGGATGCTCTACCACTCAACAATCTATCGAATTCAGCTAGATCTCTCTGGCATCGTGCCGACTCCGTTCCAGCCCTAATAATACTATTTCTTAAGGCATTGCCAATTGCAATGAACCCAACGTGCAGTCACTGCTATAGATGCATTCAGCCTTTATACCACGTGTCTTTTAAAGAACTTACCACCTCACATTGAGAGGCAGTATTGGCAATTTTGCCTAGACGCGGTTTTTCATTTAACAGCGTAGTATCTGACACTAGGTTACCCCATAATAAAATGATTATCATCCATCTTTTTATACACTTACGATTAAGGGGCCGTGGGTAGAAGGAAGAATGAAGAATGAAAGGACTCAACCGATCTTTCTAAGTCACTAGTACGCTGGAATACGCCGAAGGCCAATGTACTTAAGGAGTGCAGCGATTTAAGCGCCTAACTGTCATACAGCCGTACAATCACTGTCTGACGCCACAAGCCACGGCTGGCCTGCCTTTCAATCGGCAACGTATGTTGCGTGGGGTGTGACACCTTTTTATTCAACATTTTCTAAAATCAGCTTTATCTCTTTTGCACTGATATCTGACTGCTCTGCTTTGGAGTATATCGTCAGAAGCTGACGCTTATCTGGATGCACCACATAATAAATCATGCGATAACCGCCTCGTGAGCCTTGGTTGCTATCACGGTTTTTAACACGCACTTCAATATATATATGACGTAAAGCATTGAAATGATAACGCCAGCCAAAATCAATAACCAGCTATCAGTAATACTGGACAAGCGCGATAAAAAGCAAACCAGCAAGCTTGATGATGCTAAGCACATTCAAAAAATTGAGAAACAGTTCAACACGCTAGCTGAAAAAATCATTGCTAACACTCAAGTTAACGATGAGATGAATGACGAATCTAAACGCAGGTTGTACATCGTAAAAACACTTGAATCAATTTTAGGGCAACAAGCTTCGAGCACTGCAACATTCAAACAATTGATAGATAAGATAGAAGAAGCGCTTACGATCGAGCGTTAGGTGAAATGTGAAATAAGCAACGTGGCTAAGACACACTAGTACATATTATCGAATTACTAATTGTATTGCCAAAGGCATCGGTATGTGTTTCACCATATTTTTATTTCTTCTGCTGGCTTACCACCGTTATTAAAAAACTCACTTTTACTGCCGTCTTTGTGTTGCCCATGAACGCTTAATCTGTCGTAAACGGGCAAAGTTGATTGAATATTAGATAAGCCAGCTCGATGAAGTGCTTTATAAAATGTACCAAACCATGGCTGACAGGGTGCACCATATGGCTCAGGACGTTGGTAAACTGTGGATACAAAACCATCCGTAAATTCCAATTGTATTCCTGTTCTCAACTCCCATCTATCCGCATGGCGCAAACCTTTCTTGTGGCGGTCAAAAGGACTAATCAACCGCACACCTTTTACCTGCTCCCAAGTGTACCAATACGTACCTATTTCTCGTTTTGGCCTTGGCTTCTCGACTTTGTTGTAGCGTTTATGAATATGCACGTCAATACCATTTTCGTATATCGAGTAAGTTGTTAGGCTGTTTTCTTCGTAGTAGCGGGGGATCCAAAGCAACATCATAAAAGCAAGTAATGAGCTCGCGACTAAAAATAAGCTTAAACTGTCATTTCTCATAAATAGGGATGCAATCATTAAAATTATCACGTATACGATAAATGCAATAACATGCATGTAATGCTCTCCCCAAGTTAACTTCCGATATTCAAAGTGTTGTATCAAACTTCCTTTATCAACCTGTGTTTTGCTGGACGTTGTCATTAGTTACTAAACCTCAAACGATATAGCATTTGTTCGGTACTTTCATCGAGTGGTCGAACATTCGTATTTATGCCCCTGTAGTCGTTAATGAGTCCATTTGTTTTATCACTGAATGCATTTCCTCCAACAACGGTGACATGGGATTTTATAAAGTCAGTGCCATATCCAAGGCCACTGCTAACGCTACCCAGCGTTGAATCGTTCGCATTTCTACTTGAACCATCAATGCCGCGACCGATGCCAATAGTCAGTAAATCATCAAACTTATTTGTAATAGTTTGAGTAGGAATACCATTAGATACAGCATTGCCCAGAACACCTGTAGATGCAGCAACTAAAAATTTAGTAGGCTCAAAGCTTCCGCTAGTAATTTGATTCATCACCTCTGCGCTGATCCCACCACCAACTGCAGCTCCATATCCTGCAAACCTCCCAGCTATCGCGCCTCCAACAAACCCAATTACACCTGCTTGCGCATAATCACCAAAATCAGCTGTGGGTTTAAACACATAAGTCGCAGCAATAGTGGCACTGGCACCAAATCCACCGCCAATCAGCGCGCGTTTACCAATAACGTCCGCTGTTGCTCGAATTACCACTGCACCCACTGCTAAGAAGCCACCTCCCAAAAACAGGGTCGGAAGCGAAACAATACCAAGTGCAATATTGGTGAGTTGTTGCTTGTCTCGCTGTGCAATACCATAGGCAACGCTGGCTCTTGTTGCATCATCTAAATCAATGACGCGACCATTGCCACGCACACTTGTCTCAAACTTTGCCTGCTGATATTGCGCATTCGCATTTCCAATCGAGTAGCGTCGGTTCCGGTAGTATTGGTCCTTGCTGAGTAAACTAGATTCATACGCTTGCTGCTCGACCCTAGCACCATAGAAGTTGCGGGTAACATTGAGCAACCCTAGGTTCGAAGATAAATCGCGACCAGCAAAATCTAACAAGCTATTGTGAATATCTCGCAAGCCTACTAAATCACTTCCAGCGATGTTACTAAACAGTGCTGTTGCCAATTCATGCTGCTTCACGCCACCAATGTAACGATTCAGTTGCAAATCGCCACTCTCATCAAATGCACCGCTGATAAAGGTGCCACCACTTGAGCCGCCGCCTGTTGCTGGTTGGCCATTGTCATTGAACACCACACCGCGCCGCTCAAGCTCTTGCCTTGTGGCATCCTGACGTTTCGCGCCGTTTTGAATTGCCTTTTCAACGTTGTCGTTATATTCGCGTTTATCAGCCGACGCTTGTCCCGCCCTGACAATCGAATTCCCCAACGCATTGCCAAACGCATCGATCGATACATTGGCACAAACTAATCGTAAACGTAAATACAACCACACGTATGCCCGCATGATCATTTGCCTAATAATAGAGCTTTCAACACGGGAAATCTATTATGACCAGACGAACTCAAGCCCAATGGCAAACCATTATTG
>Ga0115565_10002503_pt1 | contig 13880 bp, 11 predicted proteins | sample COGITO_mtgs_1105_FD_87199 | JGI IMG/M metagenome (GOLD analysis project Ga0115565, IMG submission 87199) | Pelagic marine microbial communities from North Sea - COGITO_mtgs_110530 | ecosystem: Environmental > Aquatic > Marine > Epipelagic | place: Germany:Helgoland, sampling site Kabeltonne... | reverse complement strand
TCTGGCTGCGTATCTTGCTCTGTCAGCTCAGCGGATGCTGGGGCATTGACATCGATGAGCAGTTTGGGCACTTCTAGGGATCTGAGATCGTCACTGCTCTCGATCGCTGGTGCTGGGCCGGTCAACGTGTCAATGGCGTCAACTTGGTTATTGAGACGTTCCCAACTTTTTTCAAGTTGTTCTGTTGTGCCACCTTCATTAAGAGGAGCAACGTTGGTCTGGGCAGATACAGGCGCGTAGGTGCCGCAAATCAATCCGATCGCGGATAGGTAGCGGGTTAGGACCAGATCACAGCGGGAGGATTTCAACACGTGCTTCGGATAATCTCTTCAAATACGACTTTTGGGTATGTTTACGCACATTGGTCACGTGTGATAGGTGCCCATTGCGCAACTTCGTTGAGTTTGATCGCTAGCGATCCAGATCGATGGTGACAATGAGACTGTTTGTAAGCTGAACGATGCTTCAACCAATGATCGCCAACATCTTCAATTATTTTTTAAGTGAATAGACTGAGTGGTTGGTAAACAGATTCCAATATGGAGATCGACTTCACTCTCTGTGATTGAAAGTGCTTGAAGTCTTCACCTGTGAATGTTTGTGATAGTTGACTTGGAGTGGGGAGATGTCGCTTCTACAATTGCTGATCGGATGTAGTCAATGAGGGTGACTCTTAGGATGATTTGTCTGAGTTGTTGTTTGCTTATCTGTTTGATATCAGTGGTAAAAGTTCCTTCTGTCGTCTGTTCAAGCCATTGATTAAAATCTTGAGATAGAGTCTTGATTTCAAGCATTGCTTGAGGATTAAGTTCTTGGCAATTGATCGTTTTGGGGTTTTTCAGTTCTGCGCTGATTCTTAGTATTTGAGTGCTCATTATGTCGATTAACTCTGATTCTTTATAGTGGATTTGCTTGATCTGATCGGGCTTCTGAATGGGAATTGTCAAGCTTTTTATGGCCCATAAAGAGGTGAGTAGCTGTGAAGTTAAAAGATCGATTCTGCACCAAAGGCCATGCAATGGGTGCTGTTCAGGATTGACACCCAGCTCCATCTGTGCCAAGACCTGTTGTTGTCTTGCGGCATTGAGTTGTTTCTGGAGGGAGATGCGGATTGCCTGTTGTTGTTTTGGCGAAGTCGCGGTTGGAAACTGTTGTTTGAGTCGACTGCTTTCATTTATTAATTCTTGTCCGATCGAAGAAAGAAGTGATGCAAATTGTCCATGTAAGTTGGGAATTGTTCGACTGGGCCATATCGATTGTGAGGCCCACAGTGAAATGACAATGCCAAGCCCAGTCCAGAAGAGGCGAATGGGACCCCAAACAGTTGCGTTCTGTTCATGGACAAGCCATCCCATCACGATGATATTTCCAGCCACTTTGTAGCCCACTTGCAGTCCTAGGATTCCTCCAAAAAGCCTGGTTATAGCAAGTGCGAGTCCTAGCCCTAAAGGAAGAGGAAGCTCAAGCCCACGTGTAAAAATAATTAGAATAATGACACCCATGAGTGAGCCCAGCAGCCTTTGAATGCCGAGCTTCATTGAATTGCCGTAGGTGCTCGATAAGACAGCTGTTGTTGTTAACGGTAGGTAATACCCATAGGGAATGGGGCTTAGGAGGCCAAGCCCGGCACTTAATCCGGTTACAACTGCTAGTCGTAGATCTTGTCGTGTAAACCAGGGTCGCTGCTGGTGTCCACGTTGGGAATGGTGGATATCGTCCATCATCGATGCGTTCCTTGAATCAAAATGCGATTCAGTCTTCTTTGACTGCTGACGAGTCGAAGGAAGCGTGTGCACTCCTCCTCCAGGAGGATCTGTTGCGCAAGACCAATCGGATGAAGCTGATTTTGATCATGAAGTTGTAATCGATTCCAACCAATCACATGGTTTGGATCTAATTGTTGTGCTAATTCAGGTAATCGCAGAGGCTGGTACTTACCGGATAAAGAATCTAGAAGTCGCTCGATCAATATCCAATGTGATTGAAGACTACGCCATAGGCTGATGCGTTGATTCCAGCGCAGCCGAGTGAGCTGATCGCGACGCCGCGGACCCAGTTGTTGCTCGATATTCATCAGACGCTGGATTTCTAAAATATTTCTCGTGAGCGAAACAGGATTCAAGGGGGCTGGCATTGGTGTGAGTCCCTGAAGGGCTTGCATATGTTGAAACATTCGCTGATTTAGTGTCGCCATTAATAGTTCATGGAGCTCTTCCATACGCTTCAAGCGATCTTTAGGCCAAAGCAAATGGCTTATCACTAACGCTACGCAAATGCCAACTAGGGTATCAATACTTCTATTTAGAACGTAATTCCAATCCAATAGCGTGTAATCATGGATCCCTAAAAACATCACAGTGATCACAACAGCAGTCGACAAACCGCTGGTCCAACCGAGGCGCCGAAGCAAGGGAACTGTGATGAGAAGACTGATCAAAATTCCGATCCAGCCTGATAGAAGCGTGTGAACTAGAAAAACAACTAACCCCCCAGTCACCGTTCCGAGAATCCTGCCCCGAGCTGCTCGGAGTGTGTTTTCATCTTGATCATCTACTACGAAAATTACGGCCAAGACCGGATACCAAACGAAGTTGATGCGGTCAAAGTGTTGAGCGATTGCACAGGTGATTAAGACACTGATTCCCAGTCGCAGGCTTTGTTTGACAAGGTTGTCGTTCATGCTGGAAGTGCTAACTTTTAGACGCGTTCAGAACAACAATTGGAAGCGCCTGCTGCTGGACTCAGTCGCATCGACTCCCCTTGTTGTCTCCTTCGCAGGCCATTGTGTGTCGAGATAACTCACTCCATTTTGATAAAAAGGACGGGCTTTTAGTCGACTCGTTTGAAGATCTGTTGTTCCCATGGTGGTGATTAATTTTCCCAACTCCATAGGACCAAGATCTGTTTCAAGATTACGTCCAGCTGCTGTGATTAGGGCTGGCAGACGGATCAGATGCTGAGGTTGGATGAGTTTGTTGAAGAGACTTTTTAACACGAGTTGTTGTCGGTCAAGTCGTCCTAAATCACCCTGTCCATCGTGGCGCCAGCGTAGAAACCCTTCGAGCTCACGGCCTTTGAGGACCTGGCGACCTGGTTGAAGATCGATCAATAATCCTTGGCTTTTGTCTTGGTAGTAGAGGCGTTTTGGTACATCAACTTCTAGACCCCCAAGTAAATCACTAATGGTGCGGATCCCTTCTAAATTAACGAGTATATGATGATTAATGGGGCGACCCATTAGGCGCGTTAATTCTGTTTTGACAGCATTTGGCCCACCTCTGGCATGGAGTGCGTTGGCCTTCATTGGTCCAAAGCTGCGTGAATTGATATAACTGTCTCTTGGAACTTGAATGATTGAAGTATCACCATTCTCAATACTTAGAATAAAAATAGTGTCTGTATTGCCGCCTCCAGCATCCATTCCGAGAACAACGATGTTTTCATTATCAAAGCTCGACCAGCCTTCGAATGGGTTGCTGATTGAGGTCAGCTTGGGGAGTTCTGTTGATGGAAGGAGAGATCGACTCAGAGGTATCGACAGCAGCAATCCACCAAAGAGTCCAAGCACTGCTGCTGTGAGCAGGGATTTTTTGTTCGGACTTCTTTGGCCGTTCATCTGCAAATCTTAGGTCTGTTCCTCCAACAGTTCGATTGTGTTGAAGTTTGTGTGGTGTGAACCACGATTAATTGAGGGGATCGCTGATCATTAGGGCTGGGCAGGCCAACTGATGGACCAAATTGCTCGTGCGATCACTAGCCGGAATGGGGAGGCCCGCGACCCGCCGTCGTTGTGATCGCAAGATCACGAGATCTTGGTTTTTGCTGAACCAGTGGATTTTTGAATCGATGCCTGGTCCCTGCAGCAATTTGATTTGAATTTGTTGGCTAGAGATGTTGCGAGGACACCAACTCATCAGTTGCTGCTCCATCCAGGATCGTTCGTGTCGGTTAAAGCGTGGATCATGGATGTGGAGAAGACTAATGGTGGTGGATGTTGGGTCTGCTGCGGTGGATAGGAGCCGAAGGGCGAGCTCAAATTGTTCGCGGGCACTCGCCGATAGATCTTTGATTGGAACCAGGATTTGGTTGAGATCATTGAGTTCTCGTCGCCCAAGATTGGCAACGACCACTGGGCAATGCGCGGTTCGGCAGACCCCGTCGACCAGGTCTCCCAGGAGCCATTTGCGCAGTGGGTCAGGCCGTCCGGCTCCAATCAAAAGCAGATCGGCACCCTCCTCTAAAGCGCTTCGACTCATGCCTGCAGCGATGTCATCATCCACGCGCAACAGACATCGCGTGGTTGCAGTGAGGCCCTCTCCGTTGCTTGCCGCCTGATTCAGCCTGGCTCTTGCCGCTGATAGCGCTCGATTTAAGCCACCGCGGGCCTCTTCAAGGCTTGGACTCACTAAAGCGAGGGGTAGGAGTTGTCCGTTGTGATCGCCTTCTCCCTGGGAGAGTCGAGCGGCCAATTTCAGCAGGCTCAACTCTGTGTCTGGATTGGCAACTGGCACCAACACTTTGAGAGGGCGGCGTACCACTTCTCCGGGGACCTCTTGCTCTTCATCGAGTCCTGTTGTGCCGTATGGGGAGCGCTCATTCGGTTCCATCAGGGCCACAACGGAGCGTGTGGTGAGAGTTGGACCGAGCGTTGCCGTCACAACCATTACGGCAAGAACGGCGTTGAGAACTGTGTTGTCGAGTAAGCCGGCCTGAAAACCAATGAACGCGGTTGCAAGCGTGGCAGCCACCTTGGGCATGGCAAGTGACCACATCAGCAGCATTTGATTGCGGCTGTAGCGGAACCAGCGCCCAGCGATCACAGCAGCAAGTGCCTTGCATCCCAAAGCTCCAGTGAGCATTAGGGCGGTGAACTCAATGTTGCTAATGCTGTCGGCGAGGCTGCCGAGATCGAGCAGCAGTCCCAAATGAATGAAGAAAATGGGGATGAATAAGGCTCCCCCTACAAAGATCACCTGCTCTTTGACCTTGCCTTCTGGAAGGACGGAATTCACGGCGAGCCCAGCCAAAAAAGCGCCCACGATTTTTTCAACCCCTGCGAGTTCAGCGCCGAGGGAGGCCACAAACAAGGTGAGTAACACCGCCAGAAACACCCTGTTTTCATCGATGACGTTGCGCATCCATAGATGTCGCCCAATCATTCGAATGCCCAAGACGACGACACAAGCAAACACGCCGATGCTGATGAGCAGCGCAATAAAGCTGCTCGGTGTGAGATTTCCCTTGCCAAGGCCTAGGGCTACAGCGAGCAAGACCAGCGCTGCAATGTCCGTGAAAATCGTGCTTCCAACGCTCACAATTACGGACTCGTCACGCTGGGCGCCGTAACTCCTCACGATCGGATAGCCGAGCGGAGTGTGCGTTGCCATCAGGGCTCCCAATAGGAGACTGGGTACTAAGGGGAAGCCAAAGATCTGGCCGATCCCGAAGCCTGTACCAACGCCGAGCACAAAGATCAGGGCCCCAAATGTCACAGAGCGTCTTTTGACTCTGTTGAACTCTTCAAGGTCGATCTCTAGCCCGACTGTGAACAGCAGATAGATGGCTCCGATATCGGAGAGAAGGGTGATCGTTTCACTTTTGGCATCGATCCAATGCAACACATGGGGACCGATCAGTACGCCAGCGGCTAAGAGTCCGACAAGATCAGGAAGCCTTAACCGTCTTGTGATGGGCGGAACCAAGACGCTGATCGCAACAAGCTGGGCAAAAATGCCCAGTGGGTGATGCATCAGGTGGGATAGCGAAGCAGCCATCAGTGAAGTCTTGGAAGAAAAGTTTTGGCGTTAGAGGCTCAGCGCTTCGTCACTACGTAAGCCAGCTTGAACCCGCCAGAGGTCGGAGTAAGCGCCTGGTTTGTGCAGAAGTTGATCATGGGTTCCCTGTTCCACAATGCGACCAGCGTCCATCACAATGATTTGATCGGCATGTCGCACGGTGCTGAGTCGATGCGCAATAACCAGTGTGGTCCGATTCGCGGTGATGCGCATTAGTGAACGCTGAATCGCAGCCTCTGTTTCATTGTCAACAGCGGCCGTTGCTTCATCGAGGATCAACACGGGCACATTCTTTAAAATGGCTCTAGCCAAGGCGATTCGTTGGCGTTGACCACCTGACAAACGCTGACCACGCTCTCCTACGACCGTATCAAATTCTTGAGGTAGGCCTTGAATAAAGGCTAGGGCTTCGGCTTGTTCTGCTGCCCAAATAATGGACGACTTGGATGCTTCTGAAGATCCGTAGGCAATATTTTCAGCGACGCTTCCGTGGAAGAGGTAAACGTCTTGACTCACGAGTGCAATGCAGCGACGAAGATCTTGCAGATGCAGCGATGCAATTGGATGGTTGTCAAGAAGAATCCTGCCGCTACTGAGCGGATAGAGCCTCAGCAGTAGTTTGACCAATGAACTTTTACCTGAACCTGTAGCACCCACAATGCCAATTGTTTGTCCAGCATGAATGCTTAGGTCGAACTTGTTCAGCAGTGGTTCGCGATCTTTATAGGAAAAGCAAACTTGTTCATAGCGTATGTCTCCTTTGATATCACTTGGGTTGAGGCGAATGTTTCCGCTGGCGATCTGAATCGGTGTGTCGATGAGATCCAGAACGCGCTGAGTGGAGGCCATTGATCGTTGGTAATCATCTAGGGTTCGCCCCAATGTGGTTAGAGGCCACAGCAGTCGCTGGGTTATGAAAACCAGAAAGCTGTAGGTTCCCACTGCGATTAGTCCTTGCCAGGCTTGGATGCCTCCAATCAGAAGAATCGCTAAAAAGGCAAATAAGATCGCAAAGCGAATAAGGGGAATGAAGGCGGCAGAGATTCGAATCGCCTCACGATTGCACTGCTGGTAGGCATTACTCGCTGTACGAAGTTGTTCGAGTTCCCATGCTTCAGTTGCAAAGCTTTTGATGGTGAGCATTCCACCAAGATTGTTAGACAGTCGGGAGGCGAGATCTCCAGCTCTTTGGCGGACGTCGCGATATCGCGGAGCGAGGCGGCGTTGAAAACTGAGTGATCCCACAAGGATGATTGGGATCGGAACAAATGCGAACAGTGCCACGCCTGGTGCCAGGAGTGCCATGGCGCTACCGACCAGCAGAACGGTGGTCACTAATTGCAGAATTTCGTTGGCACCACGTTCCAGAAAGCGTTCGAGCTGATGGATGTCATCACCAAGCACGGTGAGTAGCCGTCCAGTGCTGTCTCGCTCGAAAAAATCCATCTCAAGCTTTTGGAGATGGTCATAGGCTTCTAATCTCAGGCTGTGTTGCGTGGTTTGTGCAAGATTGCGCCACAAAACGCCGTAAAGATATTCAAACAGTGATTCTGCTGTCCAGACCAGGAAGGACAGCAGCGCAAGCACGATGAGTTGGCTTGGCACTGTTGTGGCACCCAAAGCTGCCAGCCACGATGAATCCTGTTGAACAACAACATCAACGGCCAGGCCGATCAGAACAGGAGGAAGTAAATCAAAGACTTTGTTGATGATCGAGCAGCTCACCGCGATCCATACCCGTCTTCTGTAGGGCTGAAGATGGCTCAGAAGCCTTGGTAGGGCTGGCTTTATGCGCCTAGGTGGATTGGGAGCGGCCATCATCTATGGCAAGACGCTCTATTCAAGCGTTGTGTTGCCGAACAGCGTCAAATTTCTTGAAACGGTGTAGACCGGAACTAGAGATCGGGGAACTGTATGACTCGTTCAAGAGCGTTCAATCGTTTTCATCGCTTCTTAGCGCGGAAGCATCGAGATGAAGTACGGAATGCCGCTTCTGTTTTGCCTGCTGATGAGACAAGACCAATGGATCACATTCAAAAATTGATGGATCGCAGTTTCGTCTTGGATGACAGGCTCGAAATGGAGGAGACGGCTCGATGAGCTGTCTCCTCCATTCGGATCACCAGCGGTTGCCGCCGCCGTAACCGCCGCCGCCGCCGCCGCCGTTGCCGCCACCGCCGTAACCGCCGCGGCCGCCACCGCCGCCGCCGCCGCCGCCAGTGCGCTCACGTGGAGTTGCTTTGTTGACGCGGATCATGCGACCCATCCACTCCACGTTTTGGAGGTCGTCGATGGCTTTTTGCTCATCTTCGTCTGTGGCCATTTCAACGAAGCCAAAGCCGCGTTTGCGACCTGTTTCGCGATCGAGAGGAAGACTTGCGCTCTTAACCTCTCCGTATTGACCGAATAGATCGAGAAGATCTTCCTGTTCTGCCTGGAAAGACAGATTGCCGATGTAGATGGTCATTACCTGAGGGGACCGTTGGACATTTGATCAGAAAAGTTTTGGTCCGAAAAGGAAAGTCCTTGATGCTGAAGCTGGAGAGCTGAAGCTTGGGGGAGCGAGCCGATCAGAGCCGAACATGAAGCTGATGCAACACCACGCTACAGGCTTGCCTGGTGCAATTTCTCAACATTCGAACAGAAAATCGAAAAGTTTCATTTTTTTCGCTGTTCTGTTGCATGGTCAGGAGATCCTGACCATGCCCATCATGTTTTTTCCCTATTTAAAGGTTTGCTGAACGAATCAGTTCAGGCCATGGGGGAGGGCGGTTTGAGCTAGGTCGACAATGACTCATCAACGACATTGTGCTGCTCAGAGCATCTTGACTGTGATTGATGTCACTGTGTTTGAAGGAGAGGCCCGTACTTCTCGTTAGCGCGTTCTTTGCAGAAGTTTTGGGCTTGCAGGATGGAAGCAATGCCTTTCCCGTTCATCTCTTTGGTGAAGCATGAGCAAGTGAAATCACCCATGCCTTCGGGAAGAGTTAGCCCAGCTTGAGACATTGCGGCAGAGACGCTAGCCATGCAGAACTTTTTGATTTCTTCTGAATCATCGGAAGCTTTCGCTAACGATCCTGAAGTTGTGATCAGCATCGGTGATAAGCAGAGACTGATCACAATCCGGAGACGAAGATTCAAGAGTTAGGAATCCTTGCGGATTTGAAGCTCCTGGTTCATCACTTTGAGCTGGCGAAGAGAATTAAAGACGTTCTCTGGCATGCCTTTGGGAAGGTCTACAAGGCTGTGCGTTTCAAAGATCTGAATCCGGCCAATCATGCGTCCTTCCAGACCTGATTCATTGGCAATTGCGCCAACGAGGTTGCCCGGTTTCACGCGATCGCGATGACCGACTTCAACTCTGAATCGTTCCATGTCGTCTTCTGGCGGGCGTGATGCACGCTCTGGTCTCCTGCCGCGGTCGTTGCCTCGGTCTCCGCGTCGGTCATCGCGCCGGTCGTTGCGCATGGGAGCTTTCAGCCAGCTTTCATCGCCTTGGACCAACAGTGGGCCTTCACCAACAGCCAACCTCATGGCGGCCAGAGTGAGTTGGCCTGGCTCTACCTCAAGCTCTTGGGCCACTCTTTGGATGAGCTCCTGAAGCAGTGCGGTCTCTTCTTCAGGTTTGTCTTCGCTGGTGGCTTCAGCGCTGAGGCGGGTGCGAAGTCGGTCAAGACGACTCTGGTTGATTTCGGCATTGCTAGGGATATCCATTGGTTCAATGGCCTGTCCCACAGCGCGTTCGAGATTGCCGACGAACCTGCGCTCCCTGGGTGTGATGAAGAGGATGGCTTCCCCGCTGCGTCCAGCTCGGCCCGTACGTCCGATGCGGTGGACGTAAGCCTCACTATCAAAAGGCATGTCGTAGTTGATCACGAGACCGATGCGATCAACGTCGAGACCACGCGCTGCAACATCGGTGGCAACCAGAATGTTGACGGTTCCTTTGCGGAGGCGTTCCACGGTGCGTTCCCGTTGGTTTTGGGGCACGTCGCCGTTGAGCACAGCCACGTCGTGACCGGCGGCTTCCAGGGATTCCGCAACCGTAAGAGTGATGGCTTTGGTTCGCGCAAAAATAATCACGCCTTCGCCAGTCACTGCTTCAAGCACACGGTTAAGTGCTTCGATTTTGTGAGAGTTCTGCATCGTGATGCAGCGATGACGGATCCTGCGCGCCTCTTTCTCCTTCGTCTTGATCGTGATTTCTGCAGGTTCACGCAAGTAGCGCTTGGACAGCCTGCGAATTTCGTTCGGCATCGTCGCTGAAAACAGCACGACCTGACGTTCTTCAGGTAATTGCTCGAGGATCCATTCGACGTCGTCGATGAAACCCATACGCAGCATTTCATCTGCTTCGTCTAGGACCAGGCTGCGCAATCCGCTTGTGTTCAGCGTTCCTTGGCGCATGTGATCCATGACGCGTCCTGGAGTCCCAACCACAACGTCAACGCCACGTCTTAAGGCGTTGATTTGGGAGCGGAAATCAGACCCTCCGTAGATCGCCAACACGTTGAGGTGGGGATGCCCAGCGGAATAAGCCTTGAACGCTTCCGCTACTTGCATTGCCAGTTCACGGGTTGGTGCCAGCACAAGCACGCTCGGGAGCGGGCTGTCGCCTTGCAACCTCTCCAGTAAAGGCAGAGCAAAAGCGGCGGTTTTTCCCGTGCCTGTTTGCGCTTGGCCTACGAGATCGCGCCCCAGCATTAGCTCAGGGATGGCCGCCTTTTGGATGGGTGAGGGTTCTTTGTAGCCCTTGTCAGCAAGGGTTTTTAAGAGTGCGTCACTGAAACCGAATTCCGAAAATCCGGATGGAGCTTCTGGTTCTTCAACGCTCTCGACGACTGTTGTAAAAACCTCTTCGGTGGTCTGAGAAGCGGTGCTCTCAGAAATCTCAGACATGCTGAGATCTACTGAACAGGACCCTGAGTCCTGAGCTGGTGTATTGGTCATTCTTGAAAGGCAATTGCCTGATTAATCCTTTAAATCAGGCTTGCAACGTCCAATCGGCCTGAGCCGCGCTGTATTGCTTGCCTTTCGATCAAAGGTTGAAAATTTATGTTAACACTCTGCCGAAATCGTCCTCTAAGCGTTCGATATCGCTTTCCTCAAGGATCGAGCCATGCTGGACCTCAATGATCAGCAAGTCCCCCTCTCCTCCGAACGCGCGGTGGATGGCTCCCTTGGGGATATGCAACGTGTCTCCGGCTGAGACCTTCAACCATTGATCTCGGCAAAACAGCTCCCCGCTTCCTTGGGCCACCGTCCAGTTTTCGCTGCGATGTTGATGGCGTTGAAGGCTTAAACGTTGCCCTTGCCGAATCAGCAAACGCTTCAGTTTGTAACCCTGGCCACTGCCTAAATCCTCGTACCAACCCCAAGGACGGATCACTCTCTCGGACGCGCTCACCTACCCATTCCCGATTTTGCTTTGATCCTCAGGATGCCGAGATCCTGTGGTGCGGCTTAAAACCATCGCTGTTGGATCTGCAAATAAAAGCAGTTGCTGTTTAGCGCGGGTGATGGCCGTGTACAGAAGCGAGCTGCTTGGGCGATCGTCGAGAGCAGGCCAGAGCAGCAGCACTTTGTCCATCTCACATCCCTGAGCTTTGTGAATGGTGAGTGCCAGAGCTGGCTCTAAGTGCCGAAGACGGGCTGGATGCAAAAGCGCATGCCGGCTTTCTCCAGAGGGGTCGCTGCTGAGAAAAAGAGCCCGTTGATGCGCCCCCTCTCCGACCATGACCCCTAGATCTCCATTGGCGAGTCCGAGTTCCGGCTGATTTTCACTGCAAAGCACTGGTAGACCCGACGGCCAGCGCTGCGGTTCAGCGCCATCAAGCAACCGTTGATGGACGGCATCAACACCCCATGGCCCGCGTCGACGCGGGCAGAGCACCATCAAGCCGTCAAGGATGTTCAGAAGGTCTTGGGCTTGTTGTTGATGGGGTTGTCCATGGGCGTTGATCTCTAAAGCGCTTGCCCTCTCCTTGAGATGGTCGAGATGCTGAATCAGTGCGGCGTGCACAGCCTCAGGAATCTGTTTGGTTTTGGGGCAAGCAACGCTGATGTTTGAGGTTTTAGGCAACGCGCTGAGTTGGGACCAGAACGGTCTCAGGCCTTGATCACGGAGTAGTGCACTCATCTGAGCAAGGGCACCTCGATTGCGATAAACCTTCGTGAGAGTGATGGCCCCATCGTTGAAGCGCCTGATTTGATCCGGTTCTTGGAGATGCTGCCAAACGGCTCCTGCACCAATCGGTGGCAGCTGAGCGCTGTCTCCCACCAGGACCAGTTGGCAATGGGGAGGTAGAGCACTCAACAGGGCACGGCCTAGCTCTAAGTCCACCATCGACATTTCATCGACGATGAGCAGGTCTACATGCAGTGGGTTGCGTCGATGACGGCCAAAGCCTCCAGGACGGGCCTCCAGCAATCGATGCAGCGTGGTGCAGGGCAAGGATGCGGTTTTTGGGTGGCTGCGAATCGCGTCTTGGAGCCGACGTGCGGCCTTGCCCGTAGGAGCGGCCAGCCTCGCCCGAAGCTTGGGTTGATGTTCAAGAGCGCGGAGCAGCATGTGCAACACCGTGCTGGTTTTACCGGTTCCAGGCCCGCCGCTGAGTAGAACCACGCCGTAGTGATCGATCGCACGGACAGCCGATCGCTGCTCCGAACTGAGATCGTTGTTCTTGGCTAGCTGGCTGGATGTGGCGCTGTGGGGTGTGGCATGGATTGGAGCCTGGAAACAGCGGCGCTGAAGTTCGCGTTCGAGCTCTTGCATGGCTCCATGCCAACGACGCCAGGACAGCGTGTTGTGGCTCAGAACCAAAACGGATTGATCACCGTCGAGCCATCCACTCGCCACCAAGGCTTCACGGTGAAGCTTCGGCCAGCCCTTACTTTCGATCCCCTCTGGAGCCTCCGCTTCATCGTGGAGTTGAAGGGAGATGTCACCTCGGCTAAGGGCAAGGGTGAGTGCATGCACAAGCTCGACCAGCGGTTCACTGTTTTGCTCCGGTGGTATCCGCCGGAGCAGGGTTGCGAGCAATCCACGCTGCAGGGCAAAGAGAGCATCCGTCGCTGCCGATTTCATGACGACAGCCCCTCAAGCCATTGGTCCAGACGGCGGATTCGTGTCAATGGTGCAGGTTCGATGACTACTCCAGAACCTCCTGCAGGGCTGATGCCCCTTAAAAACACATAGGCATAGCCGCCGAGGTGGCGGTTCGGGTCGTAGCCGTCGAGCCTCCAGCGCAGGTAGCGATCCAGGGCCAAAAGGTAGAGATGGGCTTGGAGCGGATAGTGATGGGCGAGCATTTGCTCCTCCATCGCGGCTTGGCTGTAGTGGCGAGGGCCGCAGGCGATGCCACGGCCAGAGTCGTCCCGTTCGCCAATCCAATTGCTTTTCCAATCCGCTACCCACCACCGGGCTGTGGAGGGATCATCCCCATCGGTGAACACCAGATCGATCGATCCCGTCAGAAACCCGCGACTGCGAATGTCTAATTGGCGCAGGCTTTTTGCGTAGTTCTTCCCAAAACGATGGTCGCTGTCTGCTTCGAAGGCATGGGCTAAACCAGCGGAGCGCACTGGATCGCCTTGCTGGGCAACGGGCAGATCGAAGCTGAGTTCATGAAGACGCCGTTTAGCGTCCAAATCGGACAACCTCAAGTGTTGGAGAGGGCCGCCTAGAGGTGCCATCAGCACGGTCTTGAGCGCTGAGATCACGGCATCGCCATGCTCGAGGTCAATTCCGGCTCGTCCAAGCTCTTCAGCCACCACCGCCTGATTGGCAGCTTGGTCTGCAGGACCTTGAAAGCTCACCTTTTCAAGGATTCTGTGCAGACAATCGCCAGCTCCCGGACCTTTTGGGAACTCTGCAAGAGGACCATTCTGATCGGCTGAATCCACCTGGCTGCCAAGAGCTTCGCTGTCTGGCACGGCATCGGTGTTGGCTACGGCATCGATGTCGCGTCCCTCTTCGAGATTGCGTGGATCAATAGGAGCGGGCTTGTGATGTCCTTTTTGAGAGGAGATCCAGGCGGAGTAGCTACTCCGACCCCAGCTGCGGTCGAGGCTGCGTTGAGGAAC
>Ga0115565_10002502_pt1 | contig 13884 bp, 12 predicted proteins | sample COGITO_mtgs_1105_FD_87199 | JGI IMG/M metagenome (GOLD analysis project Ga0115565, IMG submission 87199) | Pelagic marine microbial communities from North Sea - COGITO_mtgs_110530 | ecosystem: Environmental > Aquatic > Marine > Epipelagic | place: Germany:Helgoland, sampling site Kabeltonne... | reverse complement strand
CTCGTATATCTTGATGCTCGAGGGCACGCTATTCCTAAAGAGAAAATAGAGGTGTTGGGCATAGACACGGAGAAAGTAAAATTACCCACATTCACACAAGATTGGGCAGAAAAACTACTGCAACCACTGCTGGTTGAAGATAGAGAGCAGTATTTAGATGATGAGCCAGTACTTCTTGACATAGAGAAAAAGCTACGCCGCGTGGGAGCTTTTGATAGAAAGCGTGTCAACTTTAAAGGTGAACGGGAGTTGTATAAATCGCTAGCGCAAAGTCCGAATAAGCTCAAGAGTATACAGAAAATTATAGATTTTGAATCTGGACAGCTAGGTTCTGGCTTGCGAGCGGTGGTGCTTACCGATTATATTAGGAAAGAGTTTTTAGAAAGCGGTAATGATGATCTAGCTACTATAAATAAACTAGGTGTTGTCCCTATTTTTCATCACCTGCGACATTCCTTAGCGCTGCACGCTGAGCGCTCGGAAGGAAAGAATACTTTAGAAAAACTAGCAGTGCTTTCGGGCACGCTGGTGATTATACATCAGAGTTTAAAAGATGAGATTACGCAGGTCTTAGCGCCAGAAGATTATACACTAGAGCCTTTAGCCGGGACACAGTTTACGATTATTAAACCCAAAGAACGCGCAAAAAATACGATGGTGAGTGTAGTGACCCAACTCTTTACTTCGGGTCATATTGAAATTCTGATTGGCACCGCCGCTTTGTTGGGCGAAGGTTGGGATGCACCCGCCATAAATACACTTGTGCTCGCTTCCTACGTAAGCTCATTTGTGATGTCTAACCAAATGCGAGGCCGGGCGATACGTGTACAGCGCGGCAATCCTGAAAAAGTAGCTTCTATCTGGCATCTTGCCTGTATAGATCCTACAATTGCTGGCGGTGGCGAAGATGTCGCAAAACTCAAACGGAGGTTTGACGCTTTTTGTGGTGTCTCTCTAGATGATAAACCGTTTATAGAAAATGGTGCTGACCGCTTTCAGCTTCCCAAAGAATTATTTTCTAAAGTAGATCTCAATACAAAGATGCTCGCTCTTGCCGCGAACAGAAGTGTGATTAAAAACCGCTGGCAACAAGCGATAGGTACTGGGAAATTACTTGTGCGGGAATTGAAATTTGACTTTCAGCCGAATGAGAAAGTGCATAAAACGCAGAGGATTTATTATAAAGATGCTGTGAAATACAGCTTTGTGCAATTAGGCACATTGATCTCTGTCTCTATTCCAGAAATTTTGATTAACAATGCAGGCACCTACTTTTCTCGTGGGATGTTATATTTTATTTATGGCGCACTCGCGACTATCGCGATGGTACTGGCGCCTAAAACCTACAAGGCGATTGTACAGTATTTAAAATATGGTCGTGTAGATAAACAATTGCATAAAATGGGGCAGGTGGTTTTAAAAACGTTACGGGAACAACTATATATCACCACGCAACTGCAGCATTTAAAACTAGGCGTAGAATATGTACCTAACGGCGAGGTGGCGTGTTTTCTCACCGGAGCAACGGCTAAAGAAGAGATCCTCTTTGTAAACTGCTTGCAAGAAGTACTTACACCCATAGACAACCCACGCTATCTCATTGAGCAATCGGGATGGTTTCAGAAAAAGTTTGGCTTTGCTAACTATTACCCAGTACCAGATCTGTTTGCTTCTAAGAAAAAGGATGCGACCTTGTTTCTCAAGTATTGGCACATTTATATCAGTACGGATGCTCAACTTACTTTTACACGTACCCAAGAAGGACGTAAGCGCTTGTTACAAGCACGCTTTCATTACTTGAATCGTGAGGGTAGGTTTGAGACAAAAGGGAGTGCTATTTGGAGGTAAGTTCTACATTTTATAAATACCTCTTTACTGTATCGCGAGAATATAATATTAGCTTCCTACGATCTTTTTATAAATTACACCTGAGCTGCTCCCTGCATAGTAGATTTTAAAACTATCACCTTCCATTTTAATGGGTTCGCAATTACCATTATCTGTACCGAGTCCAAAATCATAGGCGTCTTGAGAAAGAGAAGTATTGCTACTGCAACGTGCTGTTAGCTTAAAATTTTGAAATTTTGGCGGGTTTGCATTTCCTTCTCCAGTAGTAAACTTTACTTGTTTTCCTTTAAACTCAATAGTTCCATTGGGATAGCTCTGGCGTTTCCAAGTCCCTTGCAATTTTTGGGTGTTTTCTGAGAGCATAACCGCATCACTAGAAGATGTTTTTTGAGCTTTTCCTTCGGTGAGTTTAATTTGAGTGATTGCTGGATAATTTTCATCCATTACATTACCTGCACCATCATACTGCTTTGCTGTAGAAAATGTAACTAGGGCAATGGTGTTTTTTAATTCAGAAGGTAAGGTGCCAGAGGATTCCCACTTCCCACATTCCTTTGCAAGACAGAGCGCTGTCTTTTTTGTTGCATTAGGTGTATTTTCATAATATTCTAAATAGCAATTATCGCCACACACATAAGCGTCCAAAACGATTTCTACATAATTTTTTGAATCGGCTGATTTGTCAATTTCGCTTGAGTTTGAATTATCTTTGGTAGAAGCTCCGTTGTTGCAAGACATTATTGATGCTGCGACAAAGACCACTACTACATACGCTATGTTTCTCATAGTACATTAATTTATTAAATTGTGTATGACTACACGTTCATACTTAATCCTACAAAACTAAAATAGGTGATCGTTGGTTTATAGGTTTCATATTTAAGACAACTTTATATCCATTCCCTTGGCTCCATCAACACTTTAACCAACCGCTCCTCTTCACTCCCAACTTCAGGATGATGATCATATTTCCATTGCACGACTGGTGGTAAACTCATTAAGATACTTTCGATACGACCATTGGTTTTTAGGCCAAAAAGCGTCCCTTTATCGTGTACAAGATTAAATTCTACGTAACGACCGCGACGCACTTCCTGCCAGTCTTTATGCGCTTTCGCGAAAGCGATATCTTTTCTGCGCTCAACAATAGGAACATAGGCTTCTAAAAAACTGTCGCCTACTTGACTCACAAAGTTGTACCAGTCTTGCATAGCCATCGTATCTGTCGCCTTGCAGTAATCAAAAAAGAGACCGCCTATACCACGACCTTCGCCACGGTGAGCATTATAAAAGTATTCATCGCAGCGTGCCTTGTATTTCGGGTAAAAATCTGGGTTATGAGCATCACAGGCTTTTTTACAAATGGTATGAAAATGGGTAGCATCTTCATCAAAAAGATAGTAGGGTGTAAGATCTTGCCCGCCGCCAAACCATTGATCTACGATTTCGCCTTGAGCGTTATACATCTCAAAATAGCGCCAGTTTGCGTGTACTGTTGGTACCATCGGGCTTTTAGGGTGTAAGACTAAGGACAGTCCGCAGGCAAAGAAGTTAGCGTCTTTTACACCAAAATATTGCTGCATTGCGGGTGGCAGTTCTCCGTGAACTTGTGACGTGTTAACGCCTCCTTTTTCAAAAATGGCACCGTTTTCTATAACACGCGTACGGCCACCACCGCCTTCGGGGCGTTTCCAATTATCTTCTTGAAACGTAGCTTTACCATCTAGCTGTTCTAGCTTGGACGTTATGGTATCTTGTAGTTGGAGTATGTAGGAGACAAATTGTTCTTTCATAAATAGGAAAACGTTTAATCGGTATAAAGGTACGGGTTCACGATTTAGAAGTGGTTAGCTTTTGGTTTCTGCGCACTAAATAAAACTCAACAAGTGCCAGAACCCCATAATACAGTACACCAAGGCAAATAGCTGTTTGTGGTTCATCTAGAAAGAGTCCACCAGCGTCTAGGTTCTCTTTGTATCCTGAGGCATTTAAATACGCATCTGTAAGTCCGAAGGTTGGGATAAGGTCTGCTGCAAAAGCAACAAACATGACTAGAAAAAAGTAGATCACTACCGCCAGAATAGAAGTGAGCATGTTACGGCTTTTTATGTGTTGCGGTACATCTGCGAATGCAAACCGCATTCTATTAAATATTGCAAATAAATAGGTGAACGCAATGATATGCCAGTCGTCTATCATCAGTGCAAATGCCACCGCAAATAATCCATATACCGGAAAAAAGATAAAAAGCGAGAATTTTTTAGGGAAGACAGCCATAAAAACGCCGCTATGTACCATAATAAACTCAAAACCCATAAGTACAGCCAAGGTCTCAATCTGTGTGGCTTGATCCCAGCGAGGGGAAACCCAAACTGCAAGAAACTGAAGCGCGATAAATAGGTTTACAAGCACGCCTGTAAACACAAAGTAGGGATCGTACTTTTCTATGATATTCATGTACTTTTTATTTCTTTTTCATTTAGACCCACAAGGTCTTAGAGACGTCGTAGGTTAAAGAGCTATGCTCGACCTGCGAGGTTTTGCCGTGTTTATCGAGCGTAGCCGAGATGTAGGTAACCTTGTAGGTCTGGTTCAATTTAGCCATATTTATAATAGTTTACCAATTTACTTCATCTCCAAATGTAGCATCAGATCGATGCACAAATTTAAAGTTTTCCAAATCATCAAAATAGCCTACAGTTTCTTCTATTTCTAAATAAACGGGTACATTTAATTGTGGGTTGGTTATAAATAAATACGAAGAAAACTTAAAGTCGTTTAGATCGCTAACTAACCGATGTTTTATAGGATTAAGATGAATATAGATAATCAAATTTTTAAGATATGTATCATCTTTAATCCGTTTTCGACGGAAGTGCTTTTCAAAAAGACTTCCGGTGCGGTTGAAACGTTTGTTATATGCTTTTGCATATGCATTAAAGAGATTAGAAAATTTTTGAGTTGTAATTGATTTATTTTCATCTATTCGAACTAAAAAATGATAATGGTTGTCGAGTAAGCAATAAGCCAAAACAGAAACGATACCTTCTAGATGTTTTGCTACTAGAGATAGAAAATAGCGCTTATTTTCATCATTTTTAAAGATAACCTCACCGTCATTACCGCGATTATAGATGTGATAGTAATGTCCTTGTTCTAATGTTTCTAACTTCATTTTAGTTCTTTTCATTCAGACCTACAAGGTCTTGAAGACCTCGCAGGTCAAATAGTTATGCTCGACCTACGAGGTTTTGCCGTGTTTATCGAGCGTAGCCGAGATGTAGGCAACCTTGTAGGTCTGGATTAACCTGACTTATTTTAATCAAGTGTTATTATTTGTGGTTTGTCTTTCTCATTCACACCCACAAGAAAGTCTTCGTAAATTAGACAACACCCTGCAAGTCAAATTGCCAATTCTCCAGAAGCTTTTTGCTTATCGAGTAACGTAATCGTTTGCACTGTAGCAGCGGTAACAGAAACGGGTAAAACGAGAATAATTCCCACGATGGGAATTAACAAAAAAAGCATAAATACCATGCCGTTACCTATGGCGTAGCCGCGATGTCCTTTTACAAACTGAATACTCTCGCGGTATTTAAAATGACGTTCTAGCGTATAGTCCATATTACCAAAACCTGCATAATACGATTGCGTGAGAAATAGCAAACTCGTAGCTACAATACTTCCGACAAGTGGAATAAGGTTAAGTAATAAAATAGGAAGTGTAATAAGTAATTCTAGACAGAGATTACGCACGTTTATGCGCACGCCGCGTATTAATTGTTCGGTATTGCTTGTATCTCGATGCGTGTGATTCTCTCCTCGTACATGTGCTTCTATTTTTTCTGAAACGGGACTCATAAATGGTGCGCTAAGCGCCATAATGATATGCTTATATAGTATTAATCCTATAGCTAAAATCAGCAACGCGCTAAAAATCTGTGCGATGGTATCAAAGCCTTGTGCTCCCCATTCCCAAGGCCAAATTTGTGCAATCCAATGGCCTAAATTATCAGAAAGTCCATAAGCAGTAAAACCAATAACTGTAGCTGTAAGTACGCTAATGAACATGGGAATTGCAAAATACTTCCATAATCCCAGTTTTGAAATGAGCCCAAAAGACTGGCTGTACGTTTTAAGTCCGCTAAGAATTCCTTTTATCATTCTGTTCTTCTATATGAATAAGAAAGTTACGATCATTTTTTGAATTTGAAATCTGCGTACGCTTCAATTCGGATACATTCACTACAAGTTGCGAAAGCGGCACCTTATTTAATAGCTGACCAATGATAAAATCTACGGGTTCGTCAGGAAACTCAGCGATGAGATTTCTGCCCACTCGATTGTTATGTATATCCATCGCCCTTGCTAGTTCCTCGTTAGGAGAAAACGCTTCGTGCCAGTCTGTGATCGTTTTTGCCCAAGCTAGCGATCGCTCTAGCGTAAGTCCTTTCTCTATACTTTTTTTTACAATCAACATATTCCATAATGCATGTCTGAAGCCATTTTCAGGGCCATTTTTATGATGTGCTTTTCCATAGCGTTCATTGCAGATGGCAACCGTTTTACGGGTTGCTCTGATGGTAGGAATCACAAACCAAAGATGCCTAAGACTCAGTACAGAAAGACTCCACAGCTGTTTTAAGTCCATAGATTTTAGGACGGCCGTAATGTTCATTAGGCTTTATACTCTTTAACAGCTTCTATAAATGCTCCTGCATTTTCTATTGGGATGTTAGGTAAAATACCGTGACCTAGGTTAACGATATATTTATCTTTCCCAAAGGCATTAATCATCTCGTGCACCATACGTTTAATTTCGCTCGGTGGCGAAAACAAACGCGTAGGGTCAAAATTACCCTGCAGTGTGATTCTGTTTCCAGTCAAGGCTCTCGCCGTTTCTGGAGAACACGTCCAGTCTACACCCAAAGCTGAAGCTCCCGACTTAGACATTTTATCTAATGCAAACCAACATCCTTTACCGAAAGCGATTACAGGAGATTCATCTTTTAGTGCATCAATTATTTGCTGGATGTACTGCCAAGAGAACTCTTGATAATCTACAGGCGATAACATACCGCCCCAACTATCAAAAACCTGAACCGCATTTACGCCAGCAGCCACCTTCTTTTTAAGGTAAGCTATGGTCGTATCTGTAATTTTTTGAAGTAAAGCGTGCGCTGCAAGCGGTTGGGTGAAACAGAATTCCTTTGCTTTGTCAAAGTTTTTAGATCCTTGACCTTGCACGCAATAACATAAAATCGTCCACGGTGATCCTGCAAAACCAATTAATGGTATTTCATCATTCAACTTTTCTTTAGTCATCTTGATGGCGTCCATGACATAGCCCAAGGTCTCGTCGATGTCTGGGACGATGACTTGCTCAACATCTTTTGCAGATCGAATAGGATTTGGCAACCACGGCCCAAGCCCAGGTTTCATCTCTACGTGAATATTCATCGCTTGTGGTATCACGAGAATATCGCAAAATAATATCGCGGCATCCATCCCGTAACGACGTATGGGTTGTACGGTAATCTCACTCGCCAGTTCTGGAGTCTGGCAGCGCGTGAAGAAATCATACTTTGCTTTGATCTCCATAAACTCAGGCAAATATCTTCCAGCCTGGCGCATCATCCATACGGGTGGACGGTCTACGGTTTCACCTTTTAAGGCTCTTAGAAATAGGTCGTTTTTAATCATAAATGTAGCTTTTAGCTTTTGGCTGCTAGCCTTTAGCTTTGTTTTATTTTCGTAATGAGACTATTAATCATTTTTGCTTCTTTAATGAGAAGAGCTTTGATATTTTCTGTATCCTGATCAGTTAAATATTTCAATTCTTCACAAATAGTTATTTGCGTTTCTACTTCAAACAAAGAACCCATTGCAATTTCTAAAAAGCGCTTAAACTCTATATCGCTATTCCTACTGCATCCTTCCGCAATATTACTTGATATAGAAACTGAAGCTCGAGATATTTGGCTTTTTAAACCAAAATTTTCGAATGATGGAAGTTTTGGAGTAAGTAAATAAACATACTTTACTATTTGAATACCGTTTTTCCAGATTTCTAAATTTTTATAGTTTCTCATTCTCGTTGTTTGCTAATGGCTAAGCGCCAGTAGCTAAATACTTAACTGCTTTTGCAATTGTACTTTCTATAGTCGTCGCGTTTGAGACAATTACTGTTTCAAAATATTTCCTTGCTTCACTAGCTGTTGTTTCTCCTATACATATCGCCCTTAGGTCAGGTGTTACCCTGAGCGAAGTCGAAGGGTGGTTCGCTTTCGCGAAAGCGGAAACACCACTCGGACTATAAAATAGTATCCCATCAAATTGTTGATCAAAAGATCGTTCGTTGAGATACGTTTCATAAACCACGACTTCATTACAAACAACGCCAGCTTCATTTAAAATAGTGGGTAATTCATCTCTGCGTTGCTTTCCACAGAAATAAGTGAATTCTTTGTTTCTGTGATCTTTTATTATACAATGAGCTAATTTTACTGCGTTTTGAGCAGTTTCGGTAACTTTTATTCCGTTTTCTATTAAAAGGACTGCTGTCTTTTCTCCCACACAAAAGCAGTTTTCGTCCCGATTATTTTCTGGATCACCCGAAAGGACACTGTTCTTTAAAAATGCTCTAGCCCCATTTTGACTCGTAATAATTACATTTTTAATCTTCGGTAAATCCTGATAACTATCTGGAGTAAAAGCTACAGGTTTTATTTGTATCGCATCATATTCTACAAAACTTACTCCTGCATTGAGAAGGAGTTCTCGCTGGTTAGGTTTTAGTTTTTTTGTGGAGAGTAACGTCTTGCCCCTCATCCCCAGCCCTTCTCCTTTGGAAGAAGGGAGTTCTGTAGTGGTAGATGTTGCAGTAATTTTATATGTAGCTTTTCTTTTAGAAATATCGTTGTAAATTATATGGGTTTGTGTTAACGCGACATTGTTTGAATATCTTAAAACACGATAACCGAGGGTTTTTAAATGTAAATCTCTTAATTCATCTTTTTCCTTTTGATCAGGGTTGTTGTGATAACTACCATCTAGCTCAATAACTAGTTTAAGTTGATAAGAAAAAAAATCGACGATGTAATCTTTGATAGGATGTTGCCTTCGGAATTTTATATTTTCGAAATTTCGATTGCGTAACAGATCCCAGAGATACATTTCTGCTTCTGTCTGCTCCTGCCTTAGAGCGCGGGCTGCCTTCATTTTAAACTCTTTCTCCTTCATTTTAACTCTTCGGCACCCTTCTCCGCTGGGGAGAAGGGTTGGGGATGAGGGGAATACCCATTATTTTTTCAAATTTGACTTTATCTCCCGCATTAACTCCCTACCTCCATTGTCTAAAACTTCCAGCGCACAGTCAGTGCCAAATCCGATAGTATTTGCTTTAGAAACGACCTGTTCTACTTCTATTTTAGTCTGGCCGTCTAAAGAAAAAAGCACGCCTTTAAACCTGACTTGCTCGTTGAAAATTTCAGCAAGAGCGCCGATGGGAGCCGTACAACCACCTTCTAATATTCTTAAAAATTCTCGTTCTATATGTGTGCAAAGGGCGGTTTCTTCGTCATTTAATTTCGCGCAAGCGGTACGAGAAAAAGTGTCATCTTCCATAGCAACGATGAGCATTGCTCCTTGGGCTGGAGCAGGTACCATCCAGTCTAGCACTTCGTAATTATCTGGGAGTACATTAATACGTTTTAATCCTGCTTTTGCAAAAATAGCGCCTGTCCAATCACTATCGGCTAGTTTTTGTAATCGGGTATTTACGTTACCTCGAATATCTGTCGTTGTGTGATTAGTATACCTATGTAACCACTGTGCTTGTCTTCGCAAGCTTCCTGTGGCAATGGTACAGGGTTTTTTGTAGTCAGGATTTCCTTTGTGTACGAGAATATCTTCTGTCTCTGCTCTCTTTAAAACGGCCGCTTGTACAATCCCAATAGGCAATGCCGTTGGTACGTCTTTCATACTATGTACCGCAACGTCTACGGTGCCATTTATCATAGCAACGTCTAGCGTTTTTGTGAAAATGCCAGTGATACCTAGCTCATAAAGCGGCTTGTCAAGGATTAAGTCTCCAGTAGATTTAACAGGTACAAGTTCTGTTTTATACCCTAGCTTTTCTAGTTGGCTTTGCACCGTTTTTGCTTGCCATAACGCGAGATCACTGTCGCGCGTACCTATGCGTATGGTTTTACTCATAGTTGGAAAACCTTTTTTAGAAGAGCTAAGCTTTCTTCAGTATTGCCTTCTTCATCTTTCAGATGCAGGGCAACTTGATTTGTAATTTTTCTAATGATACGGTTACTAATAATCTCTGCCTGATCTTCGTCAAAATCTGCACGCTTTTTGCTCTGCTGATTAATCTCAATGGTCTTTATATCGTGTAGTTTTATTTTTAATGCTTTTATGGTAGGCGCAAATTTTCTGGTTTTTTGCCAAGCATCAAACTCTGTAATAACCTCTTTTATGATTTGCTGCGCTCTAGGCACTTGTAGTTTTCGTCTTTCTAAAGTAGCATCTGTCATTTTAGAGAGAGCGTCCATATGTACTAGTGTAATATGTTCATTTTCTAAAACATCTTCAGAAACATTTTTAGGGACAGAGAGATCTAAAATTAGTAGTGGCTTTTTAGTATATAAAATACTTTTATTAATCGTTGGTTTTTGAGCTCCCGTGGCGACTACAAGCACATCTGTTTGTGTAATCTCACTCTGAATATTTGCGTACTCTTTTACGGTAAGATTAAACTTTCCAGCAATTTTTTCTGCTTTTTCCTTTGTTCGATTAACGAGAGTAATGTGTTTATTTTGAGTATGCTTAATAAGATTCTCGCACGTATTACGACCTATTTTTCCTGTACCGAAAAGGAGAATATTTTTTTCTGAAACATAAGGTACGTGAGCTAGTATGTATTGTACTGCAGCAAAACTTACAGAAGTGGCTCCAGTAGAGATTTCTGTTTCTGTTTTAATACGTTTACTTGCTGTTATTACACTATTTATAAGGCGCTCCATAAAAGGATTTGCTAAGCCTATTTTTTTAGCATTTTTAAAACCAACCTTAAGCTGACCTATGATTTCAAAATCTCCCAAAATCTGACTGTCTAATCCCGTACCGACCTGAAAAAGATGATGAATGGCTTTTTTACCTTCAAAAGTATACGCTACTTTTTTAAAATCCTCTATAGTGCCGCGCGTATGCTCACATAAAATTTTAATGAGTTGTGATGCATCATTTGCAAAACCATAAAGTTCAGTTCTGTTACAGGTAGAAATAACGGTAAGAGCAGGAATACCTTCGGCTTTAGCCTGATCGAGTATAGCTTCTTGTGCAGTTGCATCTATGCTAAAATACCCGCGCACTTGCGCATCGGCTTTTTTATAACTGATGCCAATAGCATAAAAATGCATCGTGGTATCAATAGGCTTTGGGGATTTTATCATAGCGACTGCAAATGTATCTACCAGAGTTAAGAAAAAATAACGCTAGAGGTATGAAAACTGTCGGTGTACGTTTTATAACTTTGTAATGATGTTAAAGTCGTTTAGTTACGCAATTTTAGTACGCTTTCGCGAAAGCGTATACAAGACAAGTTTAGAACGATTCTAAATAAACGAAGCTATGAGTACTCCTGAATTAGAAAATAATAACGCTGAAAGTTACCAAACAGAAACACGCATCGAGGCGGGATTTTCCATACTGACCTATTCGAACGGCACTATTGCAAAAGAGCAATTTGTACGCGAGGTAGATAGTAGTTTTATACAATTTCATTTCTGTCTTAAAGGAAATGCAGTTTTTCAATTTAATAATGGCGCGTACAAGTTACCGTTGTTAGAAGATGGCTCGCTTTTGTTGTACAACCCACAACGAGATTTACCGATGAATCTTGAGTTAGAGAAAGATTCTTGGGTGGTTTCTATTTTAGTATCTATTACAAAGTTTCATAGCTTGTTTTCTAAGGAAGCAAACTTTATTTCTTTCTTAAGTCCTGAAAATAAAGACCGCAAATATTATAAAGATGGATCGGTAACGCCGAGTATGGCTATTGCCTTAAACCAACTTATAAATTTTACATTACATCCCAGCATAAAGGAGCTGTATTTCAAGGGGAAAGCGTATGAGCTGCTCAGTTTATACTTTAATCGTCCAGCAGATGCAGACATAAACCAATGTCCATTTCTCGCTGATGAAGATAACGTGACCAAAATTAAGCGCGCAAAGGATATTATCATCGCACGTATGTCAGAACCACCTACCTTGCAGCAGCTTTCTGATGAGATAGGACTATCACTTAATAAATTAAAAGAGGGTTTTAAGCAGATTTATGGAGACTCTGTCTATAGCTTTCTCTTTGACTATAAAATGGAAGTCGCTAGGCAGTTACTTGCTTCTGGCTCGCATAATGTGAACGAGGTAGGACTAAAAGTGGGTTATAGTACGGCGAGTCATTTTATTGCGGCTTTTAAAAAGAAATTTGGTACTACGCCTAAAAAATACCTGATGTCGCTCTCTTAGTATTAATGAGGTGTCTAAATTAAAAAAGGGGAATCGCTAAGCGATTCCCCTTTTTGTATACCGATAGTTGCGATTACTTAACCACAATCTTCTTGCTAATACTAGACCCATTTGCCACTGCTATCTTAATAATATACACCCCTGGAGATGCATAAGACATATCTAAAGCGTAGTTATAAGCTCCAGCTTCTTTGTCTAGGTTATTAAAAACAATCTGCTGTCCTAGAACATTATAAACACTGAAGTCAGCAAAGCCTTCTTGCGCTGTACGTAACGATATATCGTACTGATCATCACCTGTGTTTACAATTGTAAAGTCAGCGTCCTGAAGTGTGTTTTCTTCTATGCTTAAATTCTCTATAATATTTACAGTATAATCCTGAACCTCACCGTAATCACTATCAAGACAAGGATCATTAATATCTCCTGCTCCTGAAGTGTCTATACTCTTAGCTCTTAAAACATAAGTACCTAGAGGAGCATCGGTCGGAATTGTTAGTGTAAAACTATCCAACTCATTAAAAACTTTAAAGAACTCTCCAGCAATAAGTTGTTCAGATGCCTCAAAAGAACCACTGTTATCAAAATCTATCCAAATAGATAACGCTGAAACACCAACACTACCATCCCAGTTTTGTTGTACTTGTAATGTATAAATATTCTTTCCAGCAGTATTCGCTAAATCTGTAGACTGATCTGTACGATCTGCATATCCTTGAGGAGAATCACTAGGCTCGGTATTACAATCTATACCACCATCATCTGCGTTTATATCTTCAAGTACAAATTGCTTAATCCCGTCGAGTCGACAACCTAGTAAAGCGGCAGGTAGACAATATTGAGGCGCATTTTCAACATTCTTTGTAATGGCATCATTTGTAGTGTCTGAGTCTTCAGGAAGATTTGTTTGAGCCGTTATAGCATACGTCGTACCTATCACAGATAAATCTGCCTTTCCTTCAAAAGTAAATGATGCAGATTCTCCAGCAATTATGGTTCCAGTAAAACTCTCAATGACTGGCTCACCATCATCTATAGCAAATTGTACCTCTGGATTTGTAATATCATTATTACCATAGTTTCTTATTGTTACAGTAACATCTTCTTCTGCAGATAATAAACCATCTTCAGGTGATGTTATAGCTAAAATACCTACATCATTAGGCGCTGGTTCTTGTATCTGGAAATTAGCAACTACATCTCTACGCGTAGGCTCAAAATACTCTGCAATATGCCAGAAAGATTCGTCTATAGGATCTACTGTAAGGTGTACGTAATCTGCTAAACGATCAGTAGGGTTTGCTGCAGTACTAACAGCAATAGATTCTTCTCTTACAGTCATAACTCCTAACGGAGCATCTGGAAAACGTCCCGTATAACGTATAGAAATACGATCTGTTTCTGAGGAAGACGTATACGCCATTCCTATTTTACCGTCTGAAGTCATTGCCATAGATGCTGAGTATGCGTCACGACCGTTAGGTGCTTCATACGTTCCTT
>Ga0115565_10002499_pt1 | contig 13902 bp, 12 predicted proteins | sample COGITO_mtgs_1105_FD_87199 | JGI IMG/M metagenome (GOLD analysis project Ga0115565, IMG submission 87199) | Pelagic marine microbial communities from North Sea - COGITO_mtgs_110530 | ecosystem: Environmental > Aquatic > Marine > Epipelagic | place: Germany:Helgoland, sampling site Kabeltonne... | reverse complement strand
TAGTGTTATAATATTACAAATTATTTAGAGGTTTGTTATGACCAAGAAATGCCAAAAAGCCTTCGCTGCGGGCAAAATAAAAAGGGCACTGCACCCGTTGGGGCCGGGAACTTATAAGTTGTTAGAAGCGTATCGGGGTTGGCAACGTCTGTACGATACCTTGAAACTGCTCGAGAGCGCGTTGGACAACCGTATTCCGATACTTGCTGACTATCAACTTGGTTGCTGGACTGGTGCTGATTGGCGTGGTGAGCTGGAACGCCTACCCGAAGACATAGCATCTGACATGGGCTGGCGAGTTTTGCCGGGGGTCTTAGCACTATGCGATTATTCCGGTCCAACGCCGGAATCGGCAAAACTAGCCTCAGGGGCTGAAGATCATGCCTCTAATATTGTGAAAGATTGCGAAAATAACCGATCCTTTATCGCCCACCCAACAAAACAACGTGACGCTACGATTAAACGAGTCTGCCGCGCCCAGAACTTGGTAAGAACGGTTCTGATGACTGTAGAGGACAGTTTTGCCGCCGTAAATGTGCCCATGTCTAGAGGGTAAAGGGGCAATGCTCAGAGCCGGTGTTTGCATCGTCCGAGCTTATTTTCCAACCTCGATATCTGAGGTCCTGCGCAAGAATATTTTAGCCCATCGTTCTCGGCGGAGCACTATTATGAACACACTACAACAAACGGTCACAATCGCCGCTGGGCGCATCACTGCCCCTAGGTGCCAAGCCAAGGCCAAACGCTCACAAGAACAATGCCGCAAAGCCGCCATGCGGGGCAAACGTGTCTGTAGGGTCCACGGTGGTAAATCTACTGGTCCCCGCTCTGAGCAAGGCCGAAAACGCTGCGCAGCGGCTAAGACTATACACGGGTGGGAAACACGCAAGAAACGTCAGATACGCGCTGAGAAGTTCCGTGAGATGAAGGCGCTGTTCAACAGCTTGAACTGGTGAAAATAGTAGACTGAAAAACCTCAAAAAGTTGAAACGTTCGTCTGCAATAGTTTTACTAAACGCATATGGAACCTTATCGGTAAGACCTAGTGTACCACGGGGGTGGGCATAGCCTGAAGATAAAAACTTAACCCAGCGGCTTACCAGTGTCGCACATGCCGCTTACACGGCGCTAGGAAGCGCAGCTCAAGAAAAGCAGGTCCATACCACCTAAACTACCGACACGGCCTAGAAACACTCAAGGCGAAGCAAAAGCGCAGTGTGAAGTTAGCAGAACTAAGTGCTATAAAGACAGACCTGTTCAACCAGGGTCTGATTGTCAGGACTAGACCGGCTGCGACATAGCGCAGTTGTAGCGGAGTAAGACACTGATACAGGCTTAGGACATAATCACTGGCGCCAACGCCGACCATAATCTTTTAAACTAAAGGTGATTAAGCAGTATCGACTGATCTCGCGCGCGCAACGTCAGCCGCGGTGGGTTATCACCTAGTCCAGCATTGTCGATACGCGCGCTTTAATCCTGAGACGTAAATTTCCAAAAATAAACCTAGGGGGTCATTCTATGACGGCTAGATCACAGCGCCGCTTTTGAGATTACCTAGTTGCCATTAACGTTGGTCTTCCAAGCGGTCAGTTGCAACTGGCGGTGTCCTAGATAGAGCAGAAATTTTGTCACGTTGTTCGGGCGACAAGGTTATGTCCACAGCGGCTAATGATGCTTTTAACTGATCGGTGTTGCGGGCCCCAATGATTGGACAAGTAATACCGGGGTGTGATGCTGCCCAAGCGGTAGCAAGGCTCAACGGATGATGGCCCCTGGTACTTGTCCTGCCATAGCTGCAACCATCATGTCGCGCATAATAAACTTTTGTGGCTTGCCGGTGATCGTCATCGGTAACTCATCTACAATTTTGAAATGGGTTGGAACCTTGAAATGAGCAATTTGACCTTGGCAGAATTGACGTAGCGCGTCTTCGCTGACGTCACCATGCGCTGCCGCCACAACCCAAGCGCAAACTACTTCGCCCAAACGTTCATCCGGAATACCAAACACCTGAACTTCGCACACCTGAGGGTGGGCGAAAAGGAACTCTTCGATCTCGCGCGGATAGATATTTTCGCCGCCACGGATGATCATGTCCTTCACCCGACCTGTGATTGTGCAAAAACCAGCGTCGTCAAAAACCGCCAGATCACCAGTGTGCATCCAGCCGTCACGGATCGCATCTTTGTTGCGTTCCGGATCGTTCCAATACCCCTTCATCACCGAATATCCCCGTGTGCACAGCTCGCCTTGGGTGCCTGCGCGAACAATTTGGCCTGCTTTATCTACAATTTTCACCTCTAGATGCGGATGCACCCGACCAACGGTTTCGCAACGCTTTTCGACAGCGTCGTCTACAAAGCTTTGGAATGACACGGGTGCGGTTTCGGTCATGCCATAACAAATTGTAACCTCGCCCATGTTCATCTGAGCGTTGACCTTTTTCATCACCTCAACGGGGCAAGGCGCGCCGGCCATCACGCCTGTGCGCATCGCTGATAGGTCGCGTGGTTTGGTTTTGAGTTCTTCCAACATGGCCACGAACATCGTAGGCACGCCGTATAGCGCGGTGCAGCGCTCTTTGGCCAATGCGTCCAAAGTTTGCGCCGCATCAAACGCCTCGCCGGGAAAGACCATTGCCGCCCCTTTGCTGACAGCGCCGAGCACGCCCATGACCATGCCGAAACAGTGGTATAGCGGCACTGGAATCGCCAGTTTGTCGTTCTCCGTCAGCTTGATCCTGTCGGTGACAAAGCGGGCGTTATTGACGATGTTATAGTGGGAAAGCGTGGCCCCTTTTGGCCGCCCTGTCGTGCCAGAAGTAAACTGGACGTTGATCGCATCATCTGGTTCAAGGCCGCGATCAATCTGTGGCAAGCGCAACTGCTGTGCAGGTCCGCCAAGCGTCGCAATCTGATTAAATAACCAGAGCCCGCGAGCGTCATCCGCATCCTCCATCACAATCACATGCCGCAGGTGTGGCAGTTTGGTGGCCTGTAATTTGCCCGGGCTCGCAGTGCCAAGTTCGGGTGCCAAAGTGCGCACCATCCCCAGATAGTCGGAGCTTTTGAAGCGCCGTGCCAACACCAGCGCTTTGCAACCAACTACATTCAGCGCGTATTCCAGCTCTGACAACCGATAGGCTGGATTGATATTCACCAGCACGACCCCGATCCGCGCAGTCGCAAATTGAGTCAATACCCATTCCAGGCGATTGGGTGACCAAATGCCCAGCCGGTCGCCCTTTTCTAACCCAAGGGCCAGAAAACCTGTTGCCAAAGCATCAACAGCCCTGTCCAGATCATAGTAGCTGAGCCTGTGATCCTGAAAAACCAGTGCGTCACGCGGCCCGTATCGCGAAACGGCATCGCGCAAAAGTTGTGGAATGGTAGCAAAGGCCAGCGGCGGCACAGTTGGGCCTTGAACATAGGACATGCCGTCTTTCGGGGCCAGATCGCTTTGCGCAGGTGCATTCAGGTCCAGTCCGAAATTTTGAATTCGCCCAGCAATGCTCTCGTTCAGAATAGTCATAACGATCTCTCCTTACATGTCGCGCCAATCGCCTGATTGTTCAAACGCGTGAGCTGCTTGATATATCTTCATCTCGCCATAGTTTGGGCCAACCAGTTGCATTCCGATAGGCAACCCTTCGCTAAGCCCGCATGGGACGCTCATCGCAGGTAATCCGCCGTTGAATGGTGCGGTATTTGGAACCATTTCGAATGCGCGCTGGACATACAGGCTTAACGAACAATCCGCGGGCGGATGTTCTTGTGGTTTGATCGGCAATGTAGGCATCAACAAAAGATCATATTGTTTAAGCGCCGCATGATATCGCTCGTTCACCTTGCGCATGATGTTTTGCGCCTTGCCATAGAACCGCCCGCGATATTGGCGTTGGAAATGCTCGCCCACAAACATACAGGCCTTGAGCGAATGGCTCAACTCATCTGCACGCCCTTTCCACTGGGCCATGTGATCGGTCATCGACGGTAAAAACAGACCGCGGTAATTGGTGCCAGTTGAATTGCCCCACATCATGCCATCCTGAAGGCCCTCCAGTGTGATTGCGGTCCATGCGTCCATTGCTGTGTAATGCTCAGGCACCGACACCTCGTCGACCCTCGCCCCTAATTCGCGGAACCGTTCAGCGGCGGCCATGACGCATTGATCGACGTCGCTTTCAGAGTTGGGATGCGCAAAGCCTTCAGACAAGATTCCAATACGCATGCCCTGTGCGCCGCGCCCCAACGCTTCAGTGTAGCTGTAGGTCTTTGGTTTGTATTGGCGCGGATCAAGCCCGTCCTCGCCCGCCAAGACTTCAAGCAACAATGCATTGTCCGAGACATTGTTGGTGATCGGACCAAGGTGGTCGATGGTTTGCTCAATGGGCATGGTACCCGTGTAAGGGACCAACCCGTGGGTTGGTTTCATGCCGTAGACACCGCAGTTGGAGGCCGGAATGCGGATTGATCCGCCCTGATCCCCTGCGATGGCCATGTCGACCTCACCCGCTGCCACCAACGCCCCTGATCCCGCAGAGGAACCACCAGCCATATAACCGCGTTTCCACGGATTATGGATTGGACCCTTGGCATTGGTGTGTGATCCACCTGAGAGGCAGAAATTCTCGCAATGTGCCTTACCTGCGATCACTGCACCTTCATCCAGCATCCGCGTGACAATGGTGGCGTCAATCTCAGGTGTATAGCCTTCCATGATGGACGACCCGTTCATCATCGGCACCCCAGCCAGACAAATGGTATCTTTGATGGCAATGCGTTTGCCGCGCAGCTTGCCGTCCGGCGCGCCGCGAACTTCGGTCTTTACATACCATGCGTTCAACGGGTTTTCGGTGCGATCCGGAAAATACCCGGGGCTGCGAGGATAGTGCACCTCTGGCAGGTTGTCGGGCATCGCATCCAGCCGGTCATAGGCCTGCATGTAAGGTTCGATAATCTCTGTGTATTCAAGCAGATCCTCGTCAGACAGGCTCATACCGAAACGGTCAGCCATGGTGCGCATCTGCGACAATGTAGGGCGTTTGATGGTCATGGATGTCACCGTTGGAATGCTAAGTTGCGGTTGAGCGCTGCCGGATGCAGGGCGTGAAGGTGGTGGAAAGCTCTGGATGCGTGGCGAGTTCGAGGTGTCAGCCCCGCGGGATGTGCCCTGACGGGTGCCCCGCGCCGCACCAAATCCCAAAAACTGGTCGACCTTGGTTTGATCAGAAAGCTCTGCGCGGGTGAGTGTGCCGGTGATGCGGCCACGTTCCAACACCAACACCCGGTCCGACAAATCAGCGATGAAATCAAAGTTCTGTTCAACCAGCAAAATGGACAGGCCCCGGCTTTCACGCAAACGCAGGAGCGTCTCTGACATCTCTTCGATGATTGAGGGTTGGATGCCCTCGGTTGGCTCATCCAGCAGCAGGAATTCAGGATCACCCATCAAACAACGCGCCAGTGCTAAAAGCTGTTGTTCACCACCCGACAACGCCCCGCCATCCCGATCCAGCAGACGTGTGAGACGCGGGAAATCGCGCAAGACGCTTTCCATAACTTCGGTTTCAGATCCACCACCATAATCGTGCCAAGCAAATCGCAGATTGTCGCGCACAGAGAGTTGCGGAAATATCCCGCGCCCTTGTGGGACATATCCAATCCCCATTTGCCCACGGGCATTGGGTGGCAGGCGGGTAATATCGGCGTGATCAAAGCGCAATTGCCCAGCAGTCGTAGGCAAGAACCCCATGAGCGTTTTCAGAAGCGTTGTCTTGCCCATGCCGTTATGACCCAGCACCCCGACAACTTCATTTTCGCCCACGTCCAAATCAATTCCGTGCAAGATGGGCACACGGCCATATCCCCCCGAAATGCCTTTTGCGAAAAGCAGGATGTTACGCTCTTCAGTCATCTTATGCTTTCTTTCCAAGGTAGACGCTGCGCACGGTTTGGTCAGACATCACCCGATCCACATGATCCTCCATCAGCACGGCACCTTGGTGGAATACGGTCACGGTTTCAGCGATGGAGCGGATGAACTGCATGTCGTGTTCCACGATCACGACAGCGGCGGTGCGGGTCAGCTCGTGAATGATTTCGGTCATTTGATCCACATCTTGCGCGCTCATCCCGGCGGCGGGTTCGTCCAGCAACACCAGCCACGGATCTGATACCGCGACCAAGCCCAACTCAACCCTTTGGCGTTCGCCGTGGGCTAATTGGCCAAGCTCGGTACGTGCGATGGAGCCAAGAGCAAGGCGATCAATGATAGCTTCTGCACGTTCGCGCGCCTCAACAGTGGAGTGAAAACGACGTGCGGACAGCCAGATGTTTTCATGCACGCTCAACGCGTCCATCACATTTGGTGTTTGCGTTTTGATGCCGACGCCAAGGGCTGTGATTTGATGGGGTTGCCATCCTGTCACGTCTTGACCGCGCATGAACACTTGCCCCTCGGACGGGGTCAACAAGCCGGTCAAGCATTTGAAAAACGTGGATTTTCCGGCACCATTTGGTCCGATCAAGCATCGCAACTCGCGCGCTTTGAGTTTGAAATTGACGTTGTCGCTGGCGGTTACCCCGCCAAAACGCATGGTCAACCCGTGCGTTTCCAAAACGGTTTCAGCCATGCCGTGCCCTCCGCCGATTTGAACGCTGAGGCCAACGCCCTGCCCTGCCAAAGCTGAGTTTCCAAAGGGATGCAATTGCCGGCACCACGCCGCGTGGCAGGAACAATACGAACAGCACAAGGATCAAACCGGTGATCAACGTGTTGTCGATCATGCTTTGTTGGCCCAACATAAACTTGAGATAGGCAAGGCCTACGGCCCCGAGAAAAGGGCCAAACCGGGTACCCAGCCCGCCAACGATACACCAGATAATGATCTCGGCCGATTGGCCAAGAGAAAACAGACCGGGCGTTACGATCTCTCCCCAATTAGCAAAAAGCGCGCCCGCCAACCCCGCGATTGCAGCGCCTATGGCAAACAACACGGTTTTGCGCGCGGCCACGTCATAGCCCATCAAGCTCATCCGCGTCTCGTTCTCACGGATACCGATAGCGATCCGGCCAAAGGAAGATTGCAACAGCCATGTGACCAACAAAAACACGATGACCAGCGCCACCGTACAGACATAAAAATACGGATCACCCCAGATGTAGGCATTGGGATCACCCGGCACGTTTAGCGTTTGAAAGCCCGGGATACCATTATAGCCACCCAGCCGCGCTTTTCCGATGACGTATTGCGGTCCAGCAGTTGAGTTCACGAATTTGAACAAGATCAATGTCACCACCAAAGTGATCACACCAAGATACACATCCGTCAGACGCCCGTAAAACATCACCGCGCCCAGAAGTGCCGCAAAGGCAGCGGGCGCCAAAACGGCGAGGACCATCGGGATCGTGCTTTCGCCAATGTTGATGGCTGCAATCGCATAGGTATAGGCCCCAAGGCCAAAGAACGCAGCCTGCCCAAAACACAAAATCCCGCCAAAGCCCCAAATTAAACCAAGGCTCAGGCCCAGCATTCCGTAAATCACCAGCACAGTCAGCGTGTAGGTGCTGATCATCATCGGCATCAGCCAAATCAGCAGCGCCGCAAAAATCAGTATATTCAGGACGTCTTTTCCAATGGGGCGCGTCATCACAATTTACCTTTGAAAAAGCGCGAGGTGATCCCTTGGGGTATCAGCCTAAGCACAACAACTGCCGCGACAAGCAAAGCGACTTCGCCGATCACTGGGGAGATTGCGAAGGTAAAGATCTGATTGACGAAGCCAAAAGATGCGGCAGAGCTTACCAAACCAGCGATCAATGAGGGGCCACCCGCGATCACCGTTATGAATGCTTTGGCGATATATGCGCCGCCCGATGTCGGAACCAATCCAACCAAGGGGGCCAGAACCGCGCCTGCCAAACCCGACAAAGCCGAGCCACAAAAGAATGTGGCCATGTAGATGCGGTCCGGACTATAGCCCAATGCGGCTGCCATATCCGCGCGCTGCATTGTGCCACGGGCAATCAGGCCCGCCCGCGTGCCTCGCAACACGGCGAACATCGCAATCACCAAGGCCACAGCAACGAGAATAATGAAAAAATTGTAACCGCTGATCTGGTAGTTGCCGACAGCGAAACCGGGGATCGGTGTTGAGATGCCAGTTGTGGTGTTGCCAAAAATCATCTTGGCCAGACCAATAAACACAAGGCTCAACCCCCATGTCGCCAGCATAGTGTCCACAAGCCTGCCATACAGATGCCGGATCACCAATCGCTCAACCACCAGCCCAATTAGGCCGACAATCAACGGTGCAATGATCAGCATAGCAACAAAGACATTCACCCCCAAGCCAACAGCCGTGATTGTCGCGTAGCCACCCAGCATCATGAACTCTCCATGCGCCAGATTAATCACCTTCATCATGCCGAAAACCACAGCAAGCCCGGCGCTAATCAGCACCAGAGACGCGATCGCGTACAACACTTCCACTAGGATGACGAAACTAAGATCCATTTGAGCCTGCTTGGAAAATAAAGAGGAAATGACGGAGAAAGGGCGTAAAATGCCGCCCCTTCCGGTAGAAATCTAAAGTCAGATGTCGATTTCGTATTGTGTGTTGTCATCAGGGTTTGCGCTCAGATCGCAGACAGCCTGAGTGTCGACAGGTTGGCGCTGGGGCAACGTTTCAACCACTTCCATTTTCTGATCCTGCATCTTCATCAAGTGGACGTCCAAAACCGCGTGGTGGGTTTTGGGATCAACTGTCACCTTGCCGCCTGGACCTGTAATTGAAATGCCTGTTTCGAGCGCCTCAATGATCGCCATACGATCAAGTGACCCTGCCTGACGCACGCCTTCGGCCCATGTGTTGATGCCGTGATAATGCGATACAGCAATCTCGTGCATGGATTGATCACCATCAAACATTCCAGCCCATTTCGCCTTAAACGCGGCGTTTTCAGCTGTGTCGAGTTCTTGCGAATAATTGTATGCGCACATGATCCCGTTGCCCTCTTCGGGAGTTAAAACCTTGTGCTCGTTCCCAACACCTAACGTGGTCGAGGCAAGCGCGATTTTGTCTTTCATGCCTGCTGCCGCCCACTGACGGAAGAACGACAAATGCGCACCCCCAACCAAAGGTGCGATCACCAGATCAGGTGCCGCAGTTTGTACTTTGGCAATGGTTGATCCAAAATCGCTCACATCCAGTGGGAAAAAATCGGTCCCGACAACTTCGCCACCATTTTCGGCCACGAACTTTTGAATCCAGCGCGCGGTGATCTGCCCATAGTTATAATCAGCCGCCAGAATATAAACCTTCTTGCCGGAATTTTTCATCGCATAAGGCACAAGCGCCTCAACTTGTTGGGCCGGTGTGACCCCGTTGATAAAGATGTTGCGATCACAAACGCCGCCCTCATAAAGGACGTTGTAGAAATAGAGCGTATTGGTTTTGCGCATGGTTTGGCGGATGGCCTCGCGCGAAGCTGAAAGAATGCCCCCGTGCACCACATCAACTTGGTCTTGACGGGTCAGCTGTTGGCCGTATTGCGAATAAAGCGCCATGTCTGATTGGGTGTCATAGGCCGTCACTTCGACCTGACGTCCCAAAAGACCGCCCGCCTCATTGATTTCTGATACTGCCAAGCGCATCGCCTGATCCATCGGCTTGCCGTAAGCATCAAAAGGCCCAGAGGTGTCTAGGATCGATCCCAATTTGATACTGTCTGCGGCAAGGACTGCCATCGGCATCAAGCTTGTTGTGGCAAGAGCGGCCGAGCGGCCAAGAAAAGTTCTTCTGTTCAGCGACATGTTGGTGTCCTCCGTTAGTTGCTGTTGGAAAGTATGAAAGGTGACTTCAGATCACGCTTTGTCTTTTGGTTTTGGATCGTCTTTTGCTTTGATTCGATTGGCGTAATCAGCAGTACGTCCGGCAAGGTTTGCGTCGAAATCCAATCCAATTTCTTCGCCCATTTGTTTCATGGCAGGCAGACGGACGGCCATCCCAAGGATCTGATCCATCGCGGCACCAAAGGCGCCCTCGACTCCTTCGCCCGGGGTATTGGACCCGCTTAAGCCACCAATTTGATTGATCCGAATGGAATCTATCTTTTCCACAGGCTTCATCATCTGGGTCATAATATCGGGCATCCTGTCGAGCTTGCGCTCTTCCAGTCGCATTCGGATCACAGCATCGCTCAGTGTGTTTTCCGCAGAATTTAAGGCGGCGCGACCTGCGGCTTCGGCTTCCATTGCGATCTTGTCGGCATTGGCGACGGCCGTCTTGATAGATGCATCCGCCTGAGCGCGAGCTAGCAACGTGCTGACATCACTTTTGACCCTTGCACCTTCCAACTCAATGTCGCGTTCTTGCTTGAGGCGCGCAATATCGCGTTCCCGTACTGTGATGGCATGTTCTTTTTGGGCCTGCACGTGCTCTGCCGCAAGGATCACCAAGGCCCGCGCTTCTTCCTCATCAGCTTTTGCCTGCGCCTCTTTGGAGCGGGCTTGGGAAAGCTTGATCTCGTTGGCAATTTTGGCTTCTTCCAATGTGCGCAGCGCATCCATCTCGGCCTTACGTAAGGCCTCATCGTTAGAAACCTGCGCGGCTTTGGTCTGGCGCTCTTGATCAATGCGGACACCTTCTGAAGCACGGCGGGCTTCAGCGCGGACTTGATCAGATCTGCTTTCTGCTTCGGCCTCAAGGCGGGCCAGATGCTCATGCTGCGCGATTTCGGCTTCGCGTTCGGTGCTTTTCAGTTCAATCTGGCGTTTATGTTGAGACAACAAACGTTCGCGCACAGCGATTTCTGTGGTCGTCTCAATTTCAATGCGTACCTTGCGTTCTTCGGCGACAAGTTCGGCTGTGCGGCGCATTCCACGCGCATTGAACGTGTTGTTTTCATCGCGTTGTGACAGATCACTTTGATCTACCCCCACAAGCGATGCAGATACAAGCGTAAGGCCCAAACGTTGTGCGTGATCTGAAATCATTTCGGATACGTCATGGGTGAATTCAGCGCGATTGAGGTGAATATCACCCAGGTCACGGGTGGCTGCCACGCTTTGGATAGCGTTGACTAAAGATCCTGCCAAAACATCTGCAAAGACCTCGCCGCTGCGTGCGATCCTGTGGCCCAACACCTGCGCTGCGGTCGCGATATTGTCATCATTTGGGGCGACACGCAGTTCAAATTTCATCACGATGTCGGCGCGTAGCTGATCAGCGGTCAGGACGGCATCGCCACCAGTGCGAGACGTTGTCACGGTGGCTGTTTGCATTGAAACACGCTGAACTTGGTGCAGGATTGGTAAGGCAATGCAGCCGCCATCTGTCAGGACTTTGCACCCCCCCAAGCCTGTACGCACTAGAGCGGTTTCCAAGCTTGCCTTGACGTAGAAGCGTTGGAGAAACCAGATGCCCGCAAGCACCACGATCACGCCTATGACGATTGCCAAAATCCAGTACAAGTGCAGTCCCCCATCCGTCGTGTACCAGCCTGCTTAAGGCTGTGACGATTCCGTTCCACTCAAGGTGAGGGATTTTATTTTCCATTTCAAGTATTTTATTTGAAATGGAAAATAAATTATAATTTATTATTACTTACAATAACTTAAAGTCACAGAACTGCATCCCGTCTGCTCGAGCAAGATAGACAGCTGGTCGACTTACGGTCCCCGAGCGTAAAAAGCTGCGGCCACTATGGTAACTAACAGGTAAGCAATCTTGTGTCGAACGCTCGCGCCACACGTCCTCAAAATCTTGCAAAAGTGCAGCGAGATATTGCATCCCTTCATAGGTCGATTGTCCTATCGTATTCAGCGCAGGGGCTGTCTCTCCCAGCAAGTTATAATATCGCTCTTTGAAGGCTGCATTCTCTTGTGTTGAAATTGACCCGAAATAAGATGACACAGAGAAGAGCCGTTCCAGATTACTTTTCCCACATGCCAGCAGTCCGTTTTCCTCCAGCGCGCAAGCCAGCCTTAAGATCCGGCTGTCTAGGCCCCGACGCCCGAAAGCCCGATTGAATTGAACGGCGTCCTGTCCGACCAGCGACACCAGCACCGCATCAGCACCCGAAGCCTCCAGATTATCCAGTAACGGTGTCATATTCTTTAGGCCAAATGGGACGTAATGTTCCATAACCACGTCGACGTTCATCTGTTTAAGACAGATCTTGGCGTAAGAGTTCGAACTGCGGGGCCAAACATAATCATTCCCGATCAACGCCCATTTTTTTGGCTTATATATTTGCTGCAATCGCGCAATCGCAGGTCCCAGTTGTTCTTGTGGCGTTTCACCAATGGCAAACAGCCCGGCGGTTGTCTCGCCGCCTTCATAGAGGGGTGTATAGATATACGGGATACGCTGACATACCACTTTTGACAGCCTTTGGCGGATCGCACTGATGTGCATCCCAACAATCGCATCTATCGCACCTAAATCAATCAGATCATTGATGATTTCTTCAATTGGCTCCGTAGTTTCAACCGCGGCGTCAATCATAATAAGTTTGACTTTGCGCCCTAAGATGCCGCCACTTTGGTTCAGCTCCGCTACTGCTACCTGCGCGCTTGAGATACACGACGGGGCCCAAATCCCCGCTGATCCGCAAAGCGGTATCAACAGCGCAACACAAAAGCTGTTGCGCGCATGAAAAAGCGCGTCCTCGCGATAATCTGCGAGTTCGATTGGCATTGTCAAAGACTCTCGCAGTGTCTTCACCTCACAATATTTTCACCCTAAAGTCGGGTTTGATGTCACATTGCAATTGAAATTGCTTTCCAAGTCAACTAATTTCACTTCAGTGGAAATTGGTGAGCGCCATAACAACAATGCAAAATCTATTTGAGTCCCATCTGTCTTACGCCCTTGCGGCGGCACATCGCTCGGTGAGCGGTTCGCTCAGTGAGCGAATGAAGAAGCATAAGATTCAAATTGAAGCGTGGCGTGTTTTGGAATGCTTGGATGCTGGTCAACGCCTGACGATGGGGGATCTGGCAAAACAAGCGTTGATCAACCCTCCCACACTCAGCAAGTTAGTTGATCGCATGGTCTCCGATGGTTTGGTGCACCGTCAAATCGGGACGCAAGATAATAGGCAAATCAATCTATTGCTGACCGATCTTGGGCGTGTTCGAATGGTCCAAATCCGCAAAGATGTTGAAGAACAAGATCGCGTTTTTATTGACAAATTGGACGAAGATGAGGGCGCACTCTTGCTGAAGTTGTTATCGCGGATTGGATAGTTGTGCTTTAGTCCGGTGGTTTATGAAAGTAATGATTTACGCAGCTACCACCGCGCTCACACTAGCGGGGGCCAACTTTGCATTTGCAGGTAACTGTGCAACCCATAGCGCCGACAAAGTTAAATGCGAAATGAATAGTAAGTCTTGGGATGAAGCAACTAGCACTTGCGGTGATCCTTCGGCCTAAAGGTACTTCCGAAGTCAGGACTGTAATCTTTAAACGACATGGCCCGTCTCCTAATCGAGGCGGGTTTCTCTTTATTACGGTTATGATCTGTTTTTTGACGTACGCCAGCAAAACCAAAACGTTCGTTCGTAATCGTATTACTAGGCGCTCAGGTACCTATGCTTACAAACGGCGGTGCCCCTAGGGTGGGGGTCTGGGTCTGACCGATTATGATATGGGGGGTAAGGCTGGATTTTCAGGAGCGAAATAACCAAGTGATTTGGGCACAATTAAGGGTCAAGGCAGAGTTTTTTGTAACCCATATGTAACCCAAAGACTAACTCGTCTCCAGTGAATATCCGCTAAGCCGTTGATTTATATGGTGCCCCCACACGGCCCCTAATATGAAGCACTTAGGGATTAAGTATCTATTTTTAAGCGTTTATTTAAGGTGAGCATCTTGTATCTAGTACCATAT
>Ga0115565_10002496_pt1 | contig 13907 bp, 14 predicted proteins | sample COGITO_mtgs_1105_FD_87199 | JGI IMG/M metagenome (GOLD analysis project Ga0115565, IMG submission 87199) | Pelagic marine microbial communities from North Sea - COGITO_mtgs_110530 | ecosystem: Environmental > Aquatic > Marine > Epipelagic | place: Germany:Helgoland, sampling site Kabeltonne... | reverse complement strand
TGCATCCACCTTTGGTGTATAAACATGGGTATTTGAAAGACATTTCGATTATATTTATTATTGTTTAGGAAACTATGTCCAATAATTTGTTTATATACAAAAGTAGATGGACTATGATGTTCGCACATATGTTTCGTATGGATATTTTCAATATATTCTAAATACATGGCGCAGGAACGAGTAACATTATTATGAAGTTGTTGTCTATCGTATTTGAACGAATGTAACCATATAAAAATTTGCGTAATTAATTTCCATCCATGATAATTATTGCCGTTCGAATTGCGCAGTTTATTGTTTATAGTTGATTTATTCATACAATCCAAATAGCTGGATACATGCAGAACATATAATTCAATTATGTGTGGTTTTATACTATACATCCAATAATCTATATACAAGACATATATCATTCGTTTGAATTCGCATAATCAATATTACTTATAATAAATCATAATAAGTATTTAAAGGAATTCGGTTAAAAAGATATATTTCGATATGAGCACATCCGAAGAAAGCGCCTCTACAACAGCATCAGCATTGGTTACAACGAGTGGATATAGATTACCCGAAACAACTACATTACAGCATGCAATTAAATTATCAATCGTTGAAGATAAGCCTATTATGATGGATTATTGGACAAACTCTTTAGACAAATCAGTATTAATTGGAGTTCGCGAGAATCAAGAGAAATTACTTGTAAAAAGTGAAGAGGAATATACTAGTCCAATTGTGAAAATATATAAAGTAGGTAGTGAATACATTGTTATGACCGAGAACTCGATTTACTTGGTCGATGTAGAAATTCCAACAAAACGTATTTCTTCCTAAACGAATAAATTACAATCTTTCATAGGATTGTAATTTGTAACAAATATTTTTATAGAATATTACGTAACGCATCTAATTGTGTATTCTCTAATTTATCGGGAAAATGAATATCAAACTCAATGATTAATTTACCAGTCATATTGCCTCGTTTCATTCCACAATTTTGAACAACATTCTTAAAATTGGGTTTTACAATTGTATTAGTAGATGCATTATTCGTCAAAAGCATTTTTTTCCCACTAATATGATGTATTTCGATTGAAAACCCACACAATGCCTCTTTTAAAGTCAATTTTTGTTTATAAAATAAATCTATACCTTTTCGCTGAAATGGTGTATTATTTTCGACATGTAATATTACTTTTACACTACCTTTTTCCTGATTCGATGTTACATGACCCTTTTCCGCCAATTCAATGATTTCATTATCATCACTACCCGGTTGTATTGAAACATACAATGTCTCTTCCTCTTGTATTTTGGTGTCGCCCACAAATACATCGCGCTGAACTTCGATGGGTAATGTACAACCGGTGTAAGATTGTTCCAATGAAATAGACAATTTAACCGTAATTGGTTGTGGTTTTGAATGAAATTGACCACGCGATGGTTGTCTAAAAAATGGATGAGATAGCCCTTCCATTCCATTAAACACTCTTATATTTGGGTTCATGCCTGGAATACCTCCTCCACCAGAAGCTCCGAATAACATATTGAATAAATTATTCATATCATCGGGGCCAGACGAAGAATTCATATTCGGTGGAAATGCACTACCAAACCGTTTTTCTGCATCATACACCTGACGCTTTTCTTTATCACTTAAACAGTCATATGCAGAATTTATTTCACGTATTTTACCGGAAGCACTGGGATCGGGGTTTCGATCTGGATGACATTTTAATGAAAGTGATCGATATGCTTTCTTGATTTCTGTTTCCGTCGCATCTTTTGAAATGCCCAATGTGTCATAATATGACGACATATAGATTCTATATTCATAGTAACAATAGTATTTTATATGTTCATTTCCAGAAAAACTATATTATTTAAGGTTCAATCGACATAAATCGAAGTGTGGTTATCATACAAATCATGGTTGCAAAAACAGATCCTTTATTTATAACCAAATATAAACCCTATTATATCGATAATTTTTATACATCGGATCAATTCAAAAATGTACTGCATACGCTAATGCAAATAGATGATCTAAATATTTTAGTTACTGGTAGTGCATGTTCTGGAAAAACATCTCTATTATATGCTATTATTCGTGATTATTATGGACTTCAACAAGATCAAGGGTTTCCAGAAAACAACATATTGTTTGTGAATAATCTCAAGGAACAAGGTATAAGTTATTATCGGAACGAGATGAAAACCTTTAGTCAATCGCGTTGTTCTATACATGGTAAAAAAAAATTGATTATTGTGGATGATTTAGATATGGTAAATGAACAATGTCAGCAAGTGTTTCGTAATTATATTGATAAATATAAGTCTAATATTCATTTTATTTCCGTTTGTTCAAATATACAAAAGGTCATTGAAAGTATTCAGTCACGTGTTCATATTTTACAACTTACAAGCCCCACATTGGAACAAATTCGTATTGTTCAGGATCACATTATACAAAATGAAGGGATTCGTATATCAGATGAAGCAAGGGAGCACATGTTATCGTCATGTAATCATTCAATCCGTGAATTAATTACCATGTTAGAAAAAATATGGGTTTTAACAGACCAATCGACTTTGGTCAATTTAGACAATTGCAAATCCATTATTTCAACAATATCATCCGAACAATTTGAAAATTATATAATGAACCTTAAAAACAAACAATTACAACAGTCAATTCAGTCATTATACGTTATTTATGATTATGGATATTCAGTCATTGATATATTCGATAGTTTCTTTTCTTTTGTGAAAAATACACAATGTCTAAACGAAGATGAGAAATATAAATTGCTCCCACCTTTATGCGAGTACATTACTTATTTTCATAATATTCACGAAGATGAAATTGAATTGGCCTTATTCACACACACAATTTTACCCATATTTCATTCAATGTAGAATAACTATTATGTAAGATATTATATACGTCGAAATGTTAAAACAAATTTTCCGTGAAAATGTCCCCATTGAATTATTATATTCACTATTGGATAAAGTTTGTCTCAAAACGGACAAATATTATTTTGTAGATAATAATGCCTATCGTAAAATAGTATTCCATAATTACCATATACCCTTTTTAGAAGAGTTATTGAAATATTACCACAAGTCAAAATTATTTTATGTAACACGTAATTTCACATATAACTCATTGGTAAATATTATTCGTCAAGTGTGTAAGAGTAATGGGGGTATGTTCGCATCCAATATCAAATACAATGAATCAAAATATAATATCGACTATTTTGTTTATTTTGAATGATAGAGTGTATTCGCAACATAATAATGCTTTGTTATATATATATAGTTATTCGAATGGCGTTCTTTACTGAAAAAAATATATCCTATACTCTATTAACACTCGCGATTGTGTTTTCAGTTAGTTTTATTGGAAAGCGTGCTCAATCTGCATTGTCTTCCAATGATGACGAAAGTGAGCTCATACGCAAATATTTATTGAACGATAGCCCTCTTTATGGATACAATCGTCCAAAGCTATGGATACATACCAAATATGAATATAATGCGCGTAAGTGGAAGAGTTTTGGCTCTCGTAGTACAACCGACTTGAATCAACCTTATATTCATGTTACAGTGAAATCTATCATTCATCATTGCGGAACCGATTTCAATGTATGTTTGATTGACGACGACTCATTTAGCCAACTTATCCCCAATTGGAATGTTGATATTCGTAATGTACCCGAACCATTTAAAGAGCATTACCGCGAGCAGGCATTCGCTGAATTACTCTATATTTACGGTGGCATGTTTGTACCCAATTCTTTTGTATGTATGACCAATTTAATGCCCATGTACAAACAAGGCACACAGCATAACAAACCATTTGTATGTGAAACTGTGAATAAATTTCCCAATCTGATATCAGACCAACGTTGGAACAAATTCACATGTTCTACTCAATTCATGGGATCTAACAAACGACTACCTGAAATGCGTGCGTTTGTAGAATACATGAAAAAACGTAATGCATCCAATCATTTTTCTGCTGAAGCCGATTTTTTCGCTTATACTTCAAAATGGTTAAACAATGAGGTTGTATTAGGACATTTTAATTTAATTGATGGTGTCTATGTCGGCGTGAAAACACTTGATGGGAAACCCATTTTGTTAGAACACTTGATGGAAGAACAATCGTTGAATTTATGTCCTACACGTACTTATGGTGTCTATATACCTGCGTGTGATGTGTTGAAACGAACCAAATATCAATGGTTTGCGGTGATGAGTTCATCCGAATTATTCAAAACCAACATGATTATTACCAAATATTTAATAGCCTCGTTGAGAGATCATAAAGAGACTACATTGAAGCTTCCTGATATTGACTCACGTATTGTCGTTTCCATTTAGACAATTGCAGAATTAAAACGGCGTTTTAAATCTTCGTTGGTATAGAGCGGTCTAGAATACAAATAATTGTTCCCATAATTACTTGTATTTCATTTTTTACATCTAGATATATATAATGTTCAAAATAGCACATCGTGGTTATAGCGAATATTATAAAGACAATACATTAGAAGCATTTGAACAAGCTGTAAAACACGGATTTGACATGATTGAAATGGACATTCAATTAGATAAAAACAAGGAGCTCGTTATATTTCATGATTTACACATTAAAGACAAATGGGTCAAAGACATGACGCTCGACGAAATTCAAATAATTCATCCTCAAATATTATCTCTTGAACAATTTTTCACACAGTTTGATTATCAATCAATTGAGCTTTATTTTGATTTGAAAGGATCCGAAGATGTCGTTCCACAATTATTGAAATATATTCAGAAATCCAATATTAATAGTTCCAAAATTTGGTTTGCTAGTTTCAATATAAAACATTTAGAATTACTCCGTCGAAATAATTCATCACATAAACTAGGTTTCATTACAGGCAATATATTACCACATGAAATGATAAATGAATTGATTCAGAATTATGATCTGAGTTTCGTTTGTTTCGACTGGAACGTATTTGATCAACAATGTGCGGATTTTATTCGATCCCATAATATTCTTGTATTTTATTATACAGTCACATCCCCTAGTGTATTGAATCTTATATCTAGTTATAAAACGGACGGAATTGTATCAAATATTAAACTACCGCCATTTCAAGCCTATGAATAAAATTGATAATATATTCTATAACATCAGGATATACATATTTTTCTATACAAATCATGTATCATTCTCTTGGTAATCTCATCGGTCGTCAATTCATTCCCCATGTTGTGAAACGTAATTTTAGTAAATTTCATAAAAATTTTGATAAAACAATAGATTATGCATTTGTTTCACCAGGGTGTGAAATGAATGAATTTGAATTCAACACAATCAATCAAAAACATATTACACCCCCTATTATTGGCGAAATCGCACGCGAAGATTTTTGTGCTCATTTCGATTTACCAGACACATCGTCAATGTCGAATATAAAACGATTTATCGAAACACGTCCTCAATTGTTACTAGATGCATATTTTCAATATACCTTTCAAAATCCAGTGCTCCTGTATCACAAAAAAGATGTTTGTATGTACATTGAATATAAAACACAACAACCTATTCTTTGGGATGACTATAAATATTCGTTTTCCCATATAAGAAACAAAACACAATGGGGTCGGGTATCGCGCATGTCTTTCATAACCCCCCACTATTACAAACATCTAGGTTTATTTAATATAGATCATAAAAACAACAATATTCACTTTCAGTTTTGTTTGCCTGCTATTTTATCTGAATTTAAACACCATTTCATTACTCAAGATTGGTAAATCTTCCATATAATGTAGTACGTATAATACACATATTTTAAGGGATATTTTTTATGATTTTACAAAAAATCATAATAAACACGTTTGCAATTACAATATAACCGATGAAAATTCTTTCCATTTCTTCTGAAATAACTCCATCCGAAACAATATGTGACGATCCAATCCATTTATTTACTCAATTTTTTATTCCAGAGAATAATGCGACACGACTACGAGAATTACAATTTTGTCTTCGAAAAAATGTGAGCTCTAAACACATTCATCAGATTCATTTGTTAGGAGAACGTATTTACACTGATGCAGAACTTGGTATCCAGTCAAATAAAATTGTCCAAATTGTAATTGGTCATCGTCTCACATTTCAAGATGTGTTTTCCTATATCCGGACGCAAAACATTGTTGGGTTTCACGTATTAGTCAATTCCGATATTTATTTTTCAAATTATGCGTTACATAATTTACGTATATCCAATATTTCACAGAACAAGACCGCCTTTGCAATTTTACGTCGTGAATATAAACCGGACGATCCTTATCATTCTCCATTATTCGGACCACGATTTGATAGTCAAGATACGTGGATATTTCACTCTAATTATCCCATTCAAGCAAAACATGAATCTGCCTTTTATTTTCGATTTGGACAACCCGGATGTGATAATAAAATGGTCTATTTGATGCGCGTTCTTGGATATAATGTTGTGAATGACCCCGTATTCATAGAAACATTTCATGTCCATTCCAGTAAAGCGCGCAATTATAGTAGCAAAGATACTGTTCCTCAACCATGGGCAGTAGTTTCTCCGGTTGGACACGATCCGCTCCAAATGCCGTCTTGTCTGGGTATTGATCCGCGCGCGATACACGCTTCCACCAAAGGATTTAAATCCATCATGTTTGAAGACAATCGAATTTTGTATGATTATATTACGAAAAAATGTGCGGAAAGCAAGCCCTTTATTATTCCACGTATTTCCGGTATTGAAAATAATATTGCCGTTTATATGCGTGTAATAAAAGAACGTGGGTCAAATGCTCCACCACATTTGCAAGAATATATTCGTAAAATCATTCCCGCTATGAAAAACAACGCAGGTATTCAATTGTCTTCGATGGATACACTCTATCATTATTCTGATGATTATTTGCGCGCATTTGAACAATGTGAATTGTTTGCCGGGTGGGACATCCAAGGTAATTATATTGGACATATTGGTCAATCTCACGATTATATGCAAAAGGCATATGGTGCCTCACGTACTGTGTTTTGGGCACTGGCTTTGGATATTTTTCATTATATTTATAATCAACCATGGACACATGCATTGAAGGGAAAACGAGTGCTTATTATATCCCCGTTTGAAGAAACATTGCGTGAAAAAATTCCCATTCGTGAAAAATTATACGACGGTGTCGATTTATTCCCAGATTGCGAAATCACGGTATTAAAACCCCCACAGACACAAGCAGGTGAAACATCGCGCGAATTTAGTGTGGAACTCGCCGATTTTAAAACACGCGTAAATGCGGTCTTGGACACATTTGATGTAGCACTTGTTTCATGTGGTGGATATGCGAATCCCATTTGCGCTCATATTTTCGATAAAGGCAAGTCCGCCATGTATGTGGGTGGCGTATTACAAATGTATTTTGGTATTTTAGGTGAGCGATGGGTAAAAGAACGCCCAGACATTGTTCGACTTTTCACAAATGAGCATTGGTCTAGACCCAAAGAATCTGAACGTCCCAAAAATAGCAAAAATGTAGAAGGTGGATGTTATTGGTAATTCATATACTCGAAAAATCTCCGAAAATGTATATACACATACATTTTCGAATAATGGATGTGAAGATAGAACATCAAAAGAAATACAAAGACCTCATTTTAGAACGTGTCCAAGAAATACCAAAACCAGTAAAAATCGTTAAAATACGCGTTACAAAGAAAAACCGTGCATTATCCAAAGACGAAATCTTGGACACACCTTTGATGAAATCAGAAGAAATACCGTCGTTCGATACAATTGTACATGGTCGTTTGAATGAACCGCTAATAAGTCTCATGGACGAATTGGCCAGATTTATGATGAAACGTGGAGAACCATTCAAGGCACGCGCCTATCAAAAGGCCCAAGAAAGTCTAGTTTTATATCCCAATGAAATTACCCATGAAAATTACCGCGCTTTAGAAAAACTACCGGGTGTGGGTGAAACCATTACCAAGAAAATCGACGAATATGTGAAAACCGGTACATTACGCCTTTTAGAACGAGAACGATCTGATCCACAACACATTTTTTCGGAAATATACGGCATTGGACCCAAAAAGGCCGCTGAATTGGTGATAAGTGGCGTGAAAACGGTAGATGAATTGCGCGAAAAGCAAGACATTTTATTGAATGATGTTCAAAAAAAGGGGCTGAAATATTATGAAGATATCTTACTCCGTATCCCTCGCTCCGAAATTGATGACTATGATGAAATTTTCAAAGCCACGTTTGAAAAAGTGAGGGGTGCAGCTGGGGACGCAAAATATGAAATTGTAGGAAGTTATCGTCGCGGTGCAAAAACATCCGGTGATATTGATGTGATTGTTACTTCCGAAAATAAGGATATTTTCAAGGAATTGATAGATCAACTCTTGGACCAAGGTATTATTGTAGAACTTTTATCACGTGGTTCTACCAAAAGTTTGGTAGTGGCGAAATTACCCAATGCAAAACATGCACGTCGTGTTGATTTTCTATATTCTTCTCCAGAAGAATATCCATTTGCGATTTTGTATTTCACGGGAAGCAAATTTTTCAATACCGCCATGCGCGGTCGAGCTTTAACTATGGGCTATTCATTGAATGAACACGGTATGTATGTAATGGACGATAAGAAAAAGGGGTCCAAGATTACACATGAGTTTCCAAATGAACGGTCCATATTTTCCTTTTTAAACATGGAATATAAGGAACCAGAACAACGGGTAGATGGACGCTCTGTAAGAAATATAGATGGTCATCAACGAGAAAATATTCGCATGGAACTCCAAGAAACCGTCTCAAAAAAAAGGACGGAAACTACACGCAAAAATCGTGACCAAAAGAAGGACAAACAACAAGAAAGAGAAGCTATGAAACAAGAGAAAAAAATTGAAAAGGAGCGTATAAAACACGAAGAAAAGGAACGAAAGAATGCCGCTAAAATGGCCGAGAAAGAAGAAAAGGAAGCTGTGAAACAAATGCTCAAAAAGGAAAGAGAGGCAGCAAAAACAGCCAAAATACGCGAAAAGGAAAATGTGAAACAAAAAACGTTGAAAATACGACAAGAGGCAAAAAAGGAAAAGGAAAAGGAAAAGGAAAAGAAAATAAAGATGAACAATGAAACAATTAAAAAGAGGACCATGTCCAAGAAAACACACAACAACACCCTGAAAAAAACGCCAAAATTACAAGACAATACACAAAATCCAGTACCTATATTGGAAACCATTCAACAATTCAAAACGCGTGGAATCGGTGTTTTGGAACAATTAAATGAAAAAACGTTAAACGACATGTTGGTAAAAACCAATGAAATATATCGCAATTTAGGTCCGACCGAAAGCCCCCTTATCACAGACAATCAATACGATATTTTGGAAGACTTTATTAAGAAAAAGTACCCCAAAAATAGTGTTGTCGGCAAAATAGGGGCTCCAGTATCGAAAAACAAGGCAATTCTTCCTTACGAAATGTGGTCGATGGATAAAATAAAACCCGATACAAAAGCACTGGTCACTTGGAAAGCAAAATACAAGGGTCCCTATGTTCTCTCGTGTAAATTGGACGGGGTAAGTGGTCTTTACACTACAGAAGGGAGTGTCCCAAAACTTTACACACGTGGTGATGGGAAAGTCGGCCAAGATGTCTCCCATCTCATCCCATATTTGAACCTTCCTGCAGAAAAGGGGGTCGTGGTGCGCGGCGAATTCATTATGCAGAAATCCGTGTTTGAATCCAAATACAATGATAAATTCGCAAATGCACGCAATTTAGTAGCAGGAACAGTAAATCGTATTACGATTAATGATATTGTCCAAGATGTGGATTTTGTAGCCTATGAAATGGTTTTGCCATCCTTAAAAACAGGAGAACAAATGAAGAGATTGGAAGAAGTTGGATTCAATACTGTTCGTAATGAAACACACAAAGACATCTCCAATGATATGTTGTCCAAGATATTGGTCGATTGGCGAGAAAACTACGAATATGAAATTGATGGAGTCATTGTGACCGACGACAATATACATCCTCGAAAAACGGGTAACCCAGACCATTCTTTTGCCTTCAAAATGGTACTTTCTGATCAAATTGCAGAAACCAAAGTATTGGATGTAGAATGGAACGCGAGCAAAGATGGTTATTTGAAACCACGAGTTCGATTAGAACCCGTCCATTTAAGTGGTGTGAAAATCGAATATGCGACTGGATTCAATGGTGCATTTATTGAACAAAACAAGATTGGTGTGGGTGCTCTCATACAACTCATTCGCAGTGGTGATGTGATTCCCTACATCAAATCCGTCATTACTCCAGCTGAAGAGGGATTGATGCCTACTGTACCCTATATTTGGAATGAAAAACACGTGGATATAATGCTCGAAAATAAGGACGACAATCAAACAGTATTGGAGAAAAACATTACCGGTTTTTTCAAAGGCATTGAAGTTGATGGTTTAGGGGAAGGAAATGTTTCGAGATTGGTAGAGGCAGGATTTGATAGTATTCCTAAAATACTCAAAATGTCCAAGAACGACTTTTTAACCGTCGATGGATTGAAAGAGAAAATGGCCGAAAAATTACACAAAGGAATTGCAGAAAAAGCAAAAGCGGCTTCTTTGGTCACCATCATGAGCGCATCCAACTTGCTTGGTCGAGGATTTGGCGACAGAAAAAATGCCTTAATTATGGATGAATATCCGGATATATTGACTTCAGCTGATGATGCGGAGACCAAAACAAAGAAGTTGTCGGAAATCAAGGGTATGGCGTCCAAGACAGCGAAATCCTTTGTCGAAAATATTCCTAAATTTTTAGCATTTATGGAAGACTGCGACTTTATGTACAAATTATCGTCTGTTATAACACAATCCTCTGTACAAATCGACACAAATCATGCTCTATACAAACAGTCCGTGGTAATGAGTGGAACGAGAGACAAGGATTTAGAAAAAGCTCTCTCTGATGTAGGTGCTTCGATGGGGTCCAGTGTAAGTAGCAAAACATTTGCGGTCGTTACACCCGACGTGGAAAGTAATACTGGAAAAGTGGCTACTGCAAAGAAATTGGGTGTTTCCGTTTTCACACCTTCTGCATTCAAAGAAAAATATCGTCTATACGTATAAGAAAACATGGAGCGTGGATTAATGATGGTTGTACATTCCGCCATAATTGGTGTGTTGTTGTATTTGGGCATGACGTTTCTTATGGGACAAAGTCAGCCTGTAGCTGAAAACCGCAGTATTTTGTTGGCGGCATTCGCATTGATTTACATGATTTTGTTTGGACACGGATTACCTTCATTTTCGCTAAAAACACTATAAATAAATAGATTTGTAATACATAATCTATTTATTATGAAACAATTAAAGACTTATATATGTGGTTGCGTACGTGATTGTGAAAAATATTTGAGAAACGTCTTTAAAAATATAGAAACATTGATTTCTATGTTTGATGATTATCAAATAGTCATCGCCTATGATATGTCTTCCGACAACACGTTGGAAGTTCTGAAACAATGGCAAACACGAATACCAAAAGACAAACTGGCCATCTTGATTAATCCGGGACAATTATCTTCCATACGCACCAAAAATATATCCAATGCACGTAATGCATTGTTGAATCATATGAGAGATGAAAATACACCCAACTTCGAATATTGTATTATGATGGACATGGATGATGTTTGCGCCGGACCCATGAACAAGGATGTTTTGGAGACTTTCATGGAAAAAGAACTCAGAGAAGAATATGCGGAGTGGGATGCACTTACGTTCAATCGTAAAATATATTACGACATATGGGCATTGTCTTTGCGACCCTATGTGTTTAGTTGTTGGAACTTCTCAAGAAGTAGTGTGTTAGTGGATATAACGAGGAAGTATGTCCAAGATACACTGAAAGATCTTGCAGAAAAAATGCCTAAAACCGGCCTTTTACAATGTGAGAGTGCCTTTAATGGATTTGGATTGTATCGACGTGCGAAATTTGAAGGAAGTACTTATGAATGGAACATTCACAAGAACATTGAAATAATACCTCGAATTTGGATTCAAGAAAATGAAGATGCAGTGGGTCGAACTGCCGAATTGCGTGAAATGTCTGACGACTGCGAACATCGCTATTTTCATATACGGGCTACACAATTGAATGGAGCACGTATATGCATTTCACCACAGTGTTTATTTAGTTAGACTATTTAGACTACATGAAAGTTAATCAGCTTACCCCCTGTCTTTTTACCTGTCTTTCTCCTGCGAACAGTCTTGCGCTTTACAGCGCCAAATTCACCCTTCTTGGTAAAATACCCGGCCTTTTGAAGACGCTTTTCCTTTTTAGCAGTCTTGTGTTTCTTGGCAGAAACAATACGACCCCACTTGTTCTTTAATAAATCACTTTTCTCTAAACCTCCACTTGTATGTTTGGCGTTTCCGTGGAACACCTCAGCTCTAGAACCAACAGTCTCTTTGAATGCGTGCATTATATACTAACAATAGAATTTTTCCTATTGTTATATATTTCAATCCCGTTTTTTGCGTGTTCCCTTTCTACGCGTACCTTTTCCTTTCACATATCCGAATTTACCCTTTTTCGCATAATAGCCATGTTTCTCTAAACGTTGTTCTTTTTTAGCGGTCTTGTGTTTTTCCGCAGAGACAATACGTCCCCATTTATTCATGACCAACTGGTCTTTCGTCAAACCCCCGGTCGTTTTATATGCAGTACCATTTACGACTTGTTCTCTCGAACCAAACAATTCAGGGTAACTCTTACCACGTATAGTATAGTTCTTCGTTATGGGATCTCTTACTGGTCGTTTCATTGTATATATTGTATGCAGAATATCTTGGTGGTTATCCTATTTTTTATCGAATGATTTTTTATAGTCGAATTTATTACGGTATAAGGAGTTCCTGTATTTGGATTCTTCAATCCTATTATAGGAAATCGTCGGAAAGTCATTGATTTCTGAGCCAATTGGCTATATTTCATCGCATTGGTTATATGTGGATTCAATGTTCCGGTTTTTAGTTGTTTATAGTTAGCAGTTGAAGAGTGAATGTGATTATTATTCCACATTTTAGGGGGCATTGTTATTATAATGTAACATGATACAATATTCGAAAATGCATTTTACACCATTGACGATTTAAATCCACACGCCTTAGGCGTGCTATTTATTTATTTCAATGTAACCGTTACAGATAAATGAATTACACCCTTGAAGATTTAAAACGCCGTTTTTCATGACATAAAACATAATCAAACGTGAAAACTATATAAAATTGATTAAATTGTATTTTTTATATCAATTACAACAACACAACAATAATATAATGACTCGTACTACCGAAATGAATAATATGGTAGAAGAACGATACAAACTTTGCAAATATTTGTATCTTATCAAACTGGAAACCGAGAAAAGAAACAATGAGAAGATGAAACAAGGAGCGGACTGGAAAAACTTAACATATATGAATATATTCGCCCTACCCAGTCATATAAAAATACTATTTGGACCCTTTATGAAAACTCCATTATATACAGAAATATCCATTTTGAGAGGGCATACTTATGCTGTAATGTGTCTCACTCTTCACAAAAACAAATTGTATTCTGGGAGTTCTGATAAAACTATCCGCATTTGGGCAGAGGGAACAAACACAGAAACTCACGAAGAAATAGGCATTTTGAGAGGGCATACTGAGAATGTGTTTTGTCTCACTATTCACGAAAACAAATTGTATTCTGGGAGTGCGGATAATACTATCCGCATTTGGAACACAGAAACTCACGAAGAAATAGGCATTTTGGGAGGGC
>Ga0115565_10002489_pt1 | contig 13937 bp, 9 predicted proteins | sample COGITO_mtgs_1105_FD_87199 | JGI IMG/M metagenome (GOLD analysis project Ga0115565, IMG submission 87199) | Pelagic marine microbial communities from North Sea - COGITO_mtgs_110530 | ecosystem: Environmental > Aquatic > Marine > Epipelagic | place: Germany:Helgoland, sampling site Kabeltonne... | reverse complement strand
GTGTTCTGAGGCAAGCTTGCACTGCACCGGGAGCACAGCGAGACCACACCATGATCACTTTAAGTGTGCACAATTGATAGTGCGTTTTTTTGCTGCTTCACCCAATGCACACCACTGGCAAACATGTCATTTCGGCAACTTCACCTATCGACGCCACGCGAGTGCGCTGGAATGCTTCGCCTTGTTCATGAGCACCGCGCGGATGTGCATGCAGAAAACACCAGAAAATTTCAAATGGCGTGCGCTGAGGGGAACGAGGGCACTGTGAAAGCTTTGCTGCAGCTGGAGGGACTCTTTGCTGTCAATGTCCACAGCGACGGGTGGAAGGCTTTGATGGCGGCGTGCCGCAATGGGCACTTGTGCATTGTAAAGAAATTGTTGAGTCTGCGGGGTGCCTTTCGCATGGATGCATTTGCAAGAAAACGCTACGCCGAGGCCTTGACAGAGGCGTGCTGGGGTGGTCATGTGGGCGTCGTCAGGGAGCTGCTGGCAACGAAGTTGGTATGGGGAACGTCAGATCTTCCCATGGCATTCCGAGTGTCATGCAGAGGAGGCCACTTCGCGGTCATTCACGAGTTGATGCAGTTTACGTTGAAGCATTGTCCTCAGCCCTTCTGTCGTGTACAACGCGCACTTCATGATGGGTTGTGTGAGGCTTGTGAAGGAGGGCACATTGAGTTGGTGCATGCCCTACTACGCATTACAGGTCCCTGGCGCATTCAACTGCACAATGTGTACGACGACGCGTTGGCTTCTGCGTGCATCGGAGGCCATGTCAACGTGGTCAAAAAGTTGCTGCGCTTAACTCGTCATCTGCGTGTGGCCGGCGACTCAACCCTGGACGAAACGCGCGCTTTTTTGAGCGCATGTAGATACGGCCACGTCCAAGTGCTGCAGGAGCTCCTGGCACTTGGAGAACAGTGCCGTTTTGACTTGCGTGCCTCAGGTCAGGAGGGGTTTGAGGCGGCATGCTGGGGCGGACATGTAGAGGTGGTGCGGGCACTTGTGCACTTGAAAGGGGACCAGTGCATTGACGTGCGTGCTGACAAGGATGCTGGCTTTCGTGCGGCTGCATGTGTATTGAGGGCAACCGTGGACCCCCCAGAGGGAAGTCAGTATGACGTGCTTTCCGAGGACCGTGTGCGCGAGTACGAGTCCGTCCTCAGTGAGCTGCTTGCGCTGCCCCCGGGACGCTGTCCTTCACTCGACTCCCAAGCAGCACACCTCGGGATGTGCGTCAGAGTCATCGCAAAGTGGACAGAGAGCGTGCAGCAACTGCGACACTGCAGCACGTCCCTTGACGCTTTGCATCCTGAGCTGCGCTCCATGCTGTCCAGGGGGCCCAAGAACACCGCATGGCAGCACAGGCGCGCTGTTGTGTGCAAGCGTTGCATGCAGCGAAAGCGGGGTGCCTCCCGAGAGGCACTGCCCGAATCCCCCCTCATGCAAAGTCAAACAAAAATGCGTCGTTTGTAAGCGTTTAAATGCATGCAGGTGTACCAAACATCTTGTTGCACTGTTCACGGGCTCGCGTATAAACGCACATTGTGTGTGTGTGTGTGCGCCGTGTGCCTGTGTGTGTGTTAGGAAGTGCTTCAAAGCTTTACGCAGAATGCTCCCTACCGCCGTGCAGCACGTACACGCACAGTGCCTGCAGTGCCCATGTGGCTGTCTCTTCTGCAGTTTCACCCCTTGCACCGTGCGGGCAGTGTGCAGTGCTTGCTTTGCACAGGCACCACTCAACGTATGCACAACCTTGCCCTTTCTCAAGTCAAGGCTGGCCCTTGCACTGTGCACACGGCCTTGAACGGTAAGCAGTCATGGGTGCAGTGTGCTCTCTTGTATGCTGCTCTCAGCCATCTCGCACACTGCTGCAAGTTGCTACAGATGCTTTGCAAGCACAGTGGGAAGCGGCATGCAAGGTGAAGGCTGCGTGTGCACTGCAAGGAAAGCACTGCACAGTTGCCGAAGCGTGTGGCGCCCCGGCGCAAAGTGTACCGCATGATGTAGCAGCAGTATGTGCGCGGTTGGCAGATGGCAGGACGCTGTGCCCAGCGGTGTTGTTGAAGGTTGTGGACGGCGACACGCTGTCAGTGCTGCTGCCGGTTGCCGGCACAGAGGACGCTGGCAAGGCTCCCAGGGTACTGGTGCTGCCGTGCTCCGTGCGGGTGGCAGGCATTGACGCTCCAGAAATGAGCAAGGCGTACATCCCGTCCAGCGTGAACGCCCTGTTCAACGCAAAGGGCGCCACAATGCACAGTGCGGGCGTTGTCGCACGGGCGGCAGCTGTGCAGTACCTTGGGGGACCAGGGCTGTTGCCTCACCCATGTTACGACGACAGTGAGTGGACTGGCGCGGCCACCGACGTGCCCCGCATTCCGCTTGACGCTGTGCCACGGGAAGAACGCGTAGCAACTCCAACTGTGTGGCTGTCTTGGGAAGCAGCGCCGCGTCATGCTGCAGGTGCAGCAGGCGGCGCAACGCATTGCAAGAGCTCCCCAGGCACCCCCGACGCCCACTCTGCAACGCACTTGCTGCAGCCACTGCGCTTGGATAGGTACAGCCGATTACTTGCAGATGTGTGGGTGTCCACTTCAGAGCAATTGCCGCCAGCGGGGAAGCCGTCTCTGGCGTCATTTCTATTGCAGCAAGAGCTCGTGGTGCCGTACAATGGCAGGGGCAAGCGCGAATTTTCACTCAGCGCAGCGCGCATGGTGGTGCAGAGGGGCCGCTTGGCACGAGAGCGGGGGTCCTTCCACACGCCACCCTAATGCACTCGGCACGCCTTTACTCTCTGCAACAGGAATGCGCTGCACGAGGGTACACGCAGTGCATGCACACACACGCGCACACGCTCGCTCCTACACATGCAAGCGCACACTGAAAGCCCCTCCTGTTGCACAAAGGGTAGCGAATCCACGCTGGAGGACAGGACACAGCTAGAAGCACACAGCGTGCTGCCTTGCGTCGCTGCAACAACTTGCGTTGTCAACACACACACACACCAAACAATTGGCCGCTACTTTGATTGCTTGGACACTGTTTGAATGCAGCACTTGTCCTGTTCCTCCATTTGTCTGCACAGGGTACTGCTCTACTACAATGAACTCCCTTAACTTGTCTGCGTGCAGCGGGCTGCGCAGCATGCAGCGCAGCTTGTCGTGCTGTGAAGGTGTACCGCGATGGACGACCAATGACTTGAGCTTCATGCAGAGCGCTTTGCTCCCTGGGGACAAGGCAGTGCGGAAAATGCTTGAAAATGCCGTTGGTGCACACGGCGAGTGCACCTTGTCAGCCACATCTTTGCACAGTGCGCTGCACTGTGCTTTAGGTACAGGCAACGTTGCTGCAGCTGCGTACATCAGGTGGGGAAAGGGCTCCCCAGGGTTGGCACTGACGCAGTCCCAAGAAATCGCTTGCGCCTTTGCAGCCATGCGTTCAGGCAGCGGCACAGCTGTACTGCACGTCATGCTGGCTTGCCCTGGTGTGACGAAAAGGATTGCCAGGTGCAGGCGCCTGCGATTCACTGCTGTCACCAGCCTCTTGCAAAGTGACAATGTGCTGGGGTTGGCTGTGCTCACTCACGGCTGCACAGCGGCCACTGCCCGCCTCGCCATGGAAGAGGCTGGCTGCGTTGCAGGCGACTTGAGATTTGCCCCACTGCGCAGCGTGCGTCCTGCCCTCAGCGTGCTGGTGTTCAAAACAAAGACCTTCCGTAAGATGTGTCGTGCAGCGGGGGCTCTTAGGTGCTTGCAGTGCACAAAGGGCGCTGCAGCACAAGCTGCAGCTTTGTGAAGGCGCAGCATCGCACAGGCGCACTGCGCACCCGGTGGCAGTGCGTGACAGGGGTGCCCTGTGTAACCTCCAAGCAGTGCGGATGGACACTTTGCACAGCTGCACGCGACACCATCGTGTGCAGTTTCTTGAGGGGTGGGTGTGCGGGTGGCAGTGGCAGTGGTGGACCTGCGTGGTGAAGAACGCGTTCAAATTAATGCATTGCCTCGGCATGGTGCGGGCATGGTGTGCTCACATAGGAAAAGACACCGAGGACAGTTCTGCCTTGCCGTACGCCACGGTGAACCCCTTTCCTTTCACACCAGCTATCACCGCCGCTGGCGTCAGCGCAGTTGACACCATCAAGCCGTACTGCGGCGTACCTGCTGACGTGGAAGCAGCTTGAAAGCCTGGTGGCTCGCCGCCCTGCGACAAAAACGCATCGTACGCTGTGTTGCCAGCCGCCTTTAACGCTGCAGCGTCTGTGGGCACTGGCAGCAGGGCAACCAATGGGGAAGCTTGCGCCGCCACAACCCGCACAGGCAGCCCCTGGAAAGTTGTCATGGTTGCCGTCAAGCCGTCTGCGTAAATGTACACGGCTGGGAGGTCAGCGGCGTCTTGCAGCTGTGCGGTGAGCTCCCCCAGCTGTGCCGGGGTCACGGGCGTCACGACAGCCTTTGTGTCGCCCAGTTGCACCAACTCCGCCTGCAGCTCTGCGGCCAGAGTGGCGACGCCTGCCAGCTTCCCCGTGTACCCCGCCTTGGTGACAGTCACGAGTGTGCTGCACGGCAACGCGCCGGGGTCTGGAGGTGGCACTGGCGTCTTCTTAGGTGGCGCTGTGCGGAATGGCGCGACAAAGCCATTTGTCATCGCTGCGGTTGTTCCAACAGCAATCAACGCCAGGGCGATGAGGACAGCAAAGCCCAAGATGGCTGTGGAAGACATGAAGACTGCCCAAAGGCGCTCCGTGGACACAAGGGAGGACACGTGCGTGGTGGGCCTGGTGTGAATTGTACAGTGCTCCGTGTACTCGCAGTGCTGGTAGGACCAACCGGCTCAGTGCAGCTTTGCGGTGATCAGTGCGGCACACCCCCCCCCCCCCCCCCCCCCCGCCCCCCCCCCCCGTGCCCGCTTTGGGGTGCTGCGGCGCGCCCCCCCCCCCCCCCCCCCCCACCTTGCTCCGCACACTGAAGAACTGCCCCGATGCAGGCCTGATGGACAGGGACGCCCTTCTTTTGCACGGCGCAAAGCACACCGCGACGGCCTGCCTGGTGGAATGCGCGCTACTCCTGCACACTTGAAAGGGACCGTCCGGGAAGCTGCCGTCGAGGCATCCGCCCCTCCAATGCAAGCTGCACGTAGTACTTGGCAGCCTTTTCCGAAGCTTTTCCTGCTTCCATGCGCACCAAATGTCGTTGCGCCCGAGTGAAAGTGGACATGTGTGCAGTGTTGTCCAGCTCGTGCACCCTGAACGCCGCAGCGTGTGCCGCAGAGTCGTTGTTGTGCCGCTGCAGGGCACGAGCCACACTGGCACAGGAGGGCTCAGTGCTTAAGGAGCTCATGGTGCGGTCTGGGAAAGCGCCAGATAGTACAGACCCAACAGGCGAAAACTGTGCGGAGTTGGCAACGCCGTCCTGCATCCTTGGATCGTCGCTGTCAACTTCCCCGTGTGACTTGCTAGTCACCACTGCTAAACCTGCATGCAGCGGAGGCAGCCGCTTCCCCTGCACCGCCGCACTGGCCTGTACGTGCGCCAGCATGGCGTGGTGAGTGCTTTCAGCGTCATGCTCCCCCAGCGTCTCAGCTCTCTGAATAGACTTTCGCATGCTGGCATGCGCGCTTTGTAGGGTCTGCAGCACCTGCACGGGTGCGCTCACAGCTGCCGGCTGTCCATTCACTATGTGTTGTTCCCCGCTGCCGTCATGCAGTTGCTGCGCCAGCAGGGCGCTGCGCCGTTTGTGTTTCCAGTACCGTGCCTCCATCATGGTGCACCAAGCTCGGCAGCAACGGTTGTGTGCGGGGGAGCAAGCAGAGATGCGGCAGCTGTATGTGCACGCAATTCAAGTTGCATTTGTGGTGAGTTCAAGTGGTGCAAGTGTGCCGGCAGGTTGCAGGGCCATGTGCAACTTCAAGGCAGTGACAGGGAGGCACCGTTTACCCGTGCAATTGTGACAGGACTGTGGCGAACTGCGCCTTTAACTGCTGAGCGTACTCTGCAGGCGACGCAGAGCGGCCAGCCGTTAGCACGCCGCCATGTGAAGAGTCCGATGCAAGTGTCAAGCGAAGTGCAGCTGCTTGAATCATGGCTTCCAGCTCATCCGCGTTCGGCTGCACACCCCTGCTTGCACAATCAATGCACACCTCAATGGTTGCCGCACCATACCACTCAGACAGCAATGTGCCCGGATGTGCAGGCAGTTCAGTCGAAGCTCTTTTCGCAGTGTGCTGCACAGTGCTTGACGATGCCCACATCGCAGTAGGGACATGCGCGGCTGCGCCCGATGCAGCGCCGCCAACGGGGGCACCCTGTGCAACGAGTGCACTGTGCTGCTTATTCTGTGTCTCATCGCTGCTGCTTCTTTCCCGTTTCCTGCTTCGTCGCGCCCCGGTTTCCTGCTCCAAGCTGGCGCTGTGCCACCCGTTCATGACGTCACGGCTCTTGGCTGTCCATGCGCCCCAGCACAAAGACACTTGTGTGCAATCAGGGGGGCTTGGAGGGGGTGGGGGGCAGCTGCAGATTGCATTTAAGGCGCTGCTATGATGCCGAGCTTTGGGCTCCGACCTTTCGGTCTGATGTCAAGTGCAATCCATTGTATAGCTAGGGGTAGGTGCCCGTGCGATGATGAAGTTGGGGAGCCTGGGTCTCGTGCCCACTCGGACGGGCGTCGCGAGGGGACCTTGCTTGGCGCAGGTCCCACGGCCAGCGCGGCAATTGATACCCACAGGGAGCGACGCGTTGGCAAATCGCCACCTGACACCCCTACTGACTCACTAGCCAGCTTCGACGTGCCAGGTGTTCCCCGTTAGGTGCCCTTGCCGCGCCAGCCGCAGTGGGTGTTGGGGCCGTGGCTGGTGTCGATGTAGTTCATCCGGACGAGGTGTTCCGTGATGATGTTGTCCATGTGTTCTTGGTCCTGGGGTGATCCGTGCGCGTCTGGTCCGCAAAGAGGACGCAGCGCGCCGGCTTCGTGGTGAGGGCACGTGGGAGGGGAAACTCCAGCTTGGAGTGAAAACCCCTCCTCAGCAAAGCTGATGCGACTCGGCACTGCTTGCCTTGACATGGTGGTGTGGTGAATGGGCACACCCCTTGCAAGTCAGTTCCACGGGATGGCGGGTGGGGAAGAATCCAAATGAAGTGATGTTGTAGTTGGTGTCTTGCCCGAAGACCCAGGAGAAGATGAGATGTTTGAGTTTGGTCCAGGTGTCTTGAAGGAGGCTGTGATCTTGTAGCCCCCATCGTTTTGTTGCTGTGCTGTACCATGGGGGCTCGGTGAGGTACGCCGTACTTGCCCCCCCCTCAAGGGCTCCGCCCCGCTCAGCCTATACAGCTGCCTCTGACATCGCATTGCCGCTTAATGGAAGTGCCCCAGAGGGTGCAGAGTCATGTTTCCCACCAACGGCAGCATTGTACGCGTGCACGTCCCCGCTGACCATCCTCGTCCAGTACGCGATCTCAATGGTGTAACTGTACGACACTTCAGCTATTTTCACCAAAAAAGCAGAGTACGACCCTGTCAGGTTGCGTGCTCTGGCAATGTACGTCACCAACGTCATTGCGCGCTGCTGGTAGTCTGCACCATCAACGTTGGGTTTGTCGCTGAACACGTAGGGGTCCAGGGCCTTCTTCATGTCCTCCGTGACGGTGGCTGGAGTGCCCCACATGGCCATCTGCTGTGCATTGTGAGCTTTGATGGAACGTTCTGTAAGCTCCACTTCTGTGGCAAACACCTCCTTGTTCTGCAGCGCTTGCACAAACGGAGACGACGGGTCCTTCACAACCTCTCGCAGCCATTTGAGGGTCACTGTAAGTACGCTTACGCGTTTCAAGGCCTGCTTCAAGTCAATGGCGCCCGTCTGCATGGCCACCAACTCCGCTCGTATGGCAGTCTTGATCTTGTCAACGCGGCGTGCACCAATTACTTCTTCCATGACTTTTTGAGATACGCCAGGTGCGCCCATGGTGACTGCGCGCACTGGCTCTGCGTGAGCATGAGGCTGTACAGGCAAGGCGCTTTTGAGGATGCATTTAAGGCGACAGCGTAGGGGGAGGGGGGAAGGTGAGTAAGCGCGAAGAAGCCCTACACTGTGAGCTTCGGCACCATCACCCTTCACCCCACCACACACGGCAACAAGCTGCACGCTACACTTCTCGCATACGCCACTGCGCACCGCACTGCGCATTCAGGCATGTGCACTGCGCCGACATGGGCTCGTCGGCGCTTCTACGTTGCGAAAGCTGCACGCGCACTCGGCCGCCCCCGCACGCTGTGCACTGCACCATGCCTTCCCCTGCAGCAGCAGCACTTTCGGCTGTACCAGCAGCTGCACTCACAGCTTGACGCAGGCACTCCCTGGATACTGCTTTTGGACGCAAAGCCTGCAGCCTTGCCCGCTGCACTGCAGGATCCAGCAGTGCGCACGCTAGAGCGTGTGCACTGTGGGCACCGTCCGGTTGCGATGCAGCTGGGGATGCAGCGTGAAGCGCTGAAATGATGACGTTGCTGTACGCTGCAGTCGTCGCACTGCATCCCTCGGAACAGTCTTCACGGTTCTGGAAGGCTTCTAGAGTTGCCCAACACTCCGCTGCAGCAGCATGCGCTTCGTGCACACCAGCCTCCACCAACAATCCCCTGCATACAGCGCGTTGCGCGTCAAGGGTTTTCATGCTTGTGCACGTTGATACAGCTGTACTGTGCAGCATGGGCGCGCAGTGCAGTACGATGCAGGTGATGATTTGGTGACACAGCACGTGGTGCTGCACCTGTGTTATCACTGCGTAACGTACATTTGTTGTGCTTGGCTGTGATGCAATGTATTCTGAAGTGGAACTCTGGACCCCCCCCCCACCTCCTCACCCCCCCCCCTCAACGCACCCTTGCTCTTTTCATTCGTGAGAGGGATCATCCGTCACGCGCACGCACACCTTCAGGGGGGTGGGGGTGGGGAATGTAGCAGGCGCTTGACAATGTCATGCAGCATGTAGCAGGTGTGGCTGTCGCAGTGCAATCACGCAAGCTGCTTCAGTCAAACAGCGCCTCTACGTCGTTTCCTTCGTCATAGTCATCGTCAGAGTTCACCAAAATGTCTTCATTTGCGCCGCCGTCGCTGTCTGAATCACTGACAAGGTCAAACACCCCTTGTGTTGCTTCAAGGGACGGTACAGGAGGAGCACTTGAAGAGGACGATGCCGTGTGCACTCCCCCCGTTGCGGCAGCTCCCGTCGGCGCTTTCGTGGAGTCATCAGCGTCATCCGTCAAGTCCACCACTTCTCCCCTGTCCCTTTGCTGCGCATCCAGCTGCCATGATGCGGCGTCCCACCCACCTGTCACCTGTGCCGGCTCTGGGACACGGGGCCCTGCTGCTGCGCCCTGCACGTTCCTCGCAGTGCTGCCCGCTGCCCATGAGGGGGCATCCCCTTCATGGGCAGCTGCATGCAGCGACGCCTGAGGAACTGGCATGTTTGTGCCTGGGCCAACAGCAGCAGTGTTTATGCGCTGTGACTTGGCGCCCTCTCCAGTGCGCACGGCGGGACTGCCGTCCCTCCGCAGTCCTGCAGAAGGAACACGAGGTCCAGCGCCGTCTTGGTCACCCGCCCTGCGCTTGCGTCCACCCACTGACGCACCCCCTTCACTGCTCAGTGCCCGCCAGTCTCCCCGCGCGTCTGATGCGGCCACTGGCGTCGTGCCTGTATCTGTACCAGCCACGACGGATTGCCGCGTGAGTTTCCCTGCACGCTGCAGTGCAGCGTCAAATCCCACAGCGTCGTCTGGGACAGGGGATGTGCTTCCCTCTACGCCCATTGCAGCGCCGGTGACACCGCTGCGCATGCGTTTTGTACCCTGGGTGCCCAGGTCGGGCACTGCAGGGCCACTGACAACCTGCCGTGCGTCTGCGTGGTGTGTGCTTGCACCAGCTGCACCTGCGCCGGGCTGACCGGTGGGGGCGGCAGGGGGGTACCCCACGGGGGGCCCCGCAGCCTTGCGTGCAACAGTCTCCAGGTCGGGCACTGCAGGGCCTGAACCGTCTGCGTCACTGGGCCCGCTGCCGCCGGCGCTGCGTGCAGGTGGGGCCACCATGGCCCACGCCGCTTGGGCTGTGACCATCACTGCGTTGCTCAGCGCTGCAAGCACTCTGCTGGCCCCTAACTGCGTCAGAGCCGCTCCACGGCGTGTGGGCTTTTTGCAGGCCAATTCGCGGTGCCGCTCCACTTCCCACTCGCTGTGCTTCACCAGAAGAGTCTGCAGGAACGCCTGGGTGCCGCCCGGCAAGCAGCCCTGCCCCTGCAGAGGCTCGTACGCTCCCTGGCGCACAGCGTCCCTCCGCACAAGGGGGTAGGAGGGCGCAGGGTCTTTGGTTTTAAAAGCCTCTGACAGCTCCCGTCGGACGCCAAAGCTGTTCTGCAACAGGGTGCGCAGAGGCTCCAGTTGAAACATGGGGTGTTCTGCAGGCACTGCCTGCAGAAGCATCATGCCGTCGGACCCACGGTGCACAACCAGCTCCGGAATCGCGACGATCTCCTCAGTTGTAGCAAAGGGCGCTAACAGCAGCGTTTTAGCTGCCGCGTGCACACTCGCCACCTGCACAAGAGCGGTGGTGCGGCGCGCGGTGTGCCCCGCAGTGGACTTACTGGGCCGAGGCAACTCCGACAAGGCCGCTGGCGGGGAGGCGCTTCCCGTGACACGCCACCCTTCCCTTGGCGTTTCCCCAGTGGGACTGAGCAGCCACGTGCACGCTGCGCGGGCAAAGGGCAGTGCGCCCTTCTGGTCTGCAGGGGACGGGGTGCAGTGCTCCATGGTGGCTGCATTGAAGCTGCGGAGGACCGCCCCTGTACAAGCCCTTCTCACCCAACCCTGCATGTGGCCCCACTGCTGTTGAGCTGCTTGGCCGTTGCGGTCATCAAACAGCACCTGTAGCATGGCATTCTCTGTCGCCAGCCACTCTCCGAATGCCGCTCGTAAATTCACCAGGTGCTCCTGGTGCTCAGGCGACACAACCACTGCGGCAGCTTGCGCGCTGCAGTTCAGCACTGCCGTGGTGCACTCCGCCACAGCTCTCTGCGCCCTAATGTACCACTGCCCGTCGGCGCTCCCCTCCCAGGCGTCCCAAGCGTTCTCCACTTGTTCATGGCGGTTGCTGTGCAGCTGCTCCCGCATGTGCAAAACGCCACGCTGAGCAAGTGCAGTGGACACTTCCACCATGGCTCCGCCGTACGCGTGGGCCACCCACGCTGTTGCCAGCGGCAAAGCCAGTGCTGTGCACTGTTCCACAGCTGCAGGGCAGAGCTGCAGTGTGAGCGCGCTTGCAACCGCTGGGGACAGCAGGACTTCCAGCAAAGCCAACAAGCTGGGTGCATTGTCCCCTTGCGCCAGTATGCGGCTGTGTTGAGCCACTGCGCTGGGTGCGGGGGGCGTGAGTCTCTGCACATGTTTCCCTGCGTAGTAAATCAAGCTGTGTGCAACGTTGTGCCACGCCAACAGCACAGCACGCAGCGTGGCAAGGGAGGGCACGGCCTCTGCAGCGCGCTGACCCGTGTCCATGTACACCTGCACTGCACCCCCCGGCACCTGCCGCCCCTCCACTGCCCCCTGCACGACACCCTTCTGCACCGCGTTCTGCAGAGACGGGGCTCGCATCCATCGCACCTGCATGCCACCGTAGAACTGCTGCCCTCTGAGCCATGCACTGGTGATGGGGCCTTCGTGCCCTTTGCCAAGGGCGACTTGGCGCACGGAGCGCAGCACCCTCAGGGCTGCTCGTGCACCAGTGCGCATGGCTTCCTGGGCTTCCTCTGCGTTCAACACGCACAGCAGCCCACTGTAGGGCAGCAAAGTGTCCAAAACGGGGCGCAGGTTCTCCAAGGCACTGTTCTCTTCCGCAAGGGGGACTTCATTCACGCCGTCTGACTGCTCATCATGCGCATCGTCCCCTGCTTTGCTTTCCCCCTGCCCCTGGTGGTACGCACAGTACTCTGCGGCTCGCAACGTCAAGGCATTCACCGCCTCGTGCACAACTGCGTGTACAGTGTCGTGCCGCGGAGCGTCCATACGCTTTTCCGCTTCGAGCACTTCGCACAGCAGCATGGAGCCTACAGTGCCTGCTAGGCGCCCCATGGGTGCCAGTTGAGCCCGCCGGCGCTCTGCGCGTTCTTTTTCTTCTTGGATCACAGCGGCGGCCGTGCTATCCTCAGCGTCCCCGCCATGATCATCCCCAGCAGCAGCAGCAGCAGCAGCAAAAGTGTTCTTGATTGCTGCTCTCGCAGCTGCGCGGGCATCCACGACACCAGCTTCCGCAAGAATCTGCGTCGCGGTGAAGCACACAACGTCCAGGGAAAGATCGCTGTCTGTGGCTGCCGCATGCGTTGCATGTGCTGCGGTGTGTGGTGACCCTGCACCCTGCAGCAAGGTGGGCACACTGCGTTGCAGCAATGCATCGAAGACGCTGTTGCCAGATACACTGCGGACGCTCAAGCACGCCGCGGCAAATTTTTGAGCCAAGGAGGCGCCGCCGCGTGTTTGGGCGCCACGTTCAGGCCCTGCACGGGACAGGATGGTGCGCGTGGTGGGCAGGGGCAGAGGGATGTTGCCTCCCGTGCACCCCGGCGTCAACGGAGCCGCAGGCACAGGGGGCAACGCAATGGGGTGCACATCCACTGCCGCAACCCGCATCACGCGCGCAGCTGCGTCTGTTTTGTGCAGAGGAACAACATGCACAAAGGCGCTGTCAGTGGCCTGTGCACTGTCCGGCGCTACCGGCAGCCGCAGCGTTGCGGGCACACGGCACGTGCTGCCGGGCAGTGGAATGCTCACAAGCGCGCCAGGGCGCCCCTTAGGGAACGCACGGCACGGTGGTGCCCACAGGTGGGGGTGCTGAGGTAAGGCGGCAGTGAGGTCCACAACGCCAGCAATGACCTCCTGCAACGCAGACTCCCCCCACACTCCGTGCAGTGCAATCACGGTGGCCCACACTGGCTGGCCTGTTTGGGCGGAACCAAGGGTTGGACCCCGCACTGCCCCCCCGCAAGAGTGCGGTGCCCCCTCCACTGGTTGAAAGGCACCCGGTCCGGGCGCTGAGGCGACGCAGCCTGCTTCAAACTCCTGTGCCGCGGTAGCGCCATCACGCTCCGTGCCGCCGGGGGGCACGTGCACAGCAGCGTTGTAGCAGGCGGGGCACAGCACCCACGTCTTTTGCTCATCTGCGGGCAGTTCACCTGGGGCAGTGCGTATCCACGGTGGGGGCATCATTGACGTAATGCTGTCACCGGGAGCTTGCGGGGTGTTTGGAAGCACTGTGCGGCAAGACGCGCCTCCTGCGCCAGCTATGGCAAAGGGACTCACAACAAGCAGCATGGGGACGCTGCGTGACCACCCAGAGGTTTCATTTTTGCTGGTTGCGCCGTTCCTGCAACTGTCGTGTTGGACTACATATGGGCACGTGTCTGCGGCGCACTGCAGGCGGTGAACATCATGCACCGGAATGCACTGCGCAATGAGAGCCATGTGTGCAGGGGATGAGCAGAGCCTGTGAAGCTGCCAATGTCCCTTGTTGTAAAGGAACCGCTGAAGTGGCCTGTGCGCTTGCCATGGATGCAAACACTGGGGCATTTACTGCACCACACACGATGACAGCACGCAGGAAACAGTGTGCCCTGTGGCACACAGTGCAGTGCATAGTGAAGCGTTTTGAAGAGCGGGCATCGTACAAGGCACGCTCCGCGCATGACGCATGCCCCCCACTTGGGCCCACAGTCTGCATGTCTTTGTGCACGTTGACGTCTGCGCTGCTCTTCGCAGCCCTTCATCCAAAGCGTGCCCGCAGCATGGGGATGCAACACACGCGCACGCGTGCGTTATCGCATGCAGATGATAGCGGGAAGGGGGGGGGGGGGCGGGGCGGGGGGGGGGGGGGGGGGGGCGGTCCGGGCGAGCCGTGTAGGGGCCGCCCCC
>Ga0115565_10002480_pt1 | contig 13969 bp, 11 predicted proteins | sample COGITO_mtgs_1105_FD_87199 | JGI IMG/M metagenome (GOLD analysis project Ga0115565, IMG submission 87199) | Pelagic marine microbial communities from North Sea - COGITO_mtgs_110530 | ecosystem: Environmental > Aquatic > Marine > Epipelagic | place: Germany:Helgoland, sampling site Kabeltonne... | reverse complement strand
AATGAATCTGGAAATAGCCTTATATCCGCTTTACCTCTGATAAAATATTCTTCATCTAAAAAAATAGCACCTCTTCTGAAATAATGATAAAATTCTAGGTTATCATTAAAATAGTTTTGAAGCCTATCTATGTGATTATTGAAGTATTTTACTTGAGATTTATTACTACTTCTAGGTCTTTTACTTTCTATACTGAATAATTTGACATAATATATTAATTTACTAAAAACATAAGGCTTCATATTTTTGAAAAAAAGTATTTCTTCATTTTTTGGAATTAATTTTTTCCTTAAAAAAAGTATTTTTATTTGTTTTAATGCTCTTTTTGTTACTCTAATACTTTCTTCTGCTTTTTCTAATACGCCTTCTGTTTCTTTCTCTAAAAAATCTAAATTATAGTCTAATTCTTTAACAATTTTTTCAATCTTTTTCAATTTTGTTCATCTGTAAAAAATCATACCAATATCTTAATTAATATGACTTTAGTTATAACTTTATTTATTTCACATATTTATATTTCATTAATATTTATCTTATTTAGTTATTTTTAATTCACTCTCCATTTCATTTTCTGTAATCTAACAGCATTTAGAATAGCCAACAAAGCAACACCCACATCAGCAAAAACAGCTTCCCACATTGTAGCCAAACCACCTGCTCCTAAAATTAGCACAATCACTTTTACACCAAATGCTAATCCAATATTTTGCCATACAATCTTTCTTGTTGAGCGACCAATTTGAATCGCTTTTACTACTTTTGATGGCTGATCTGTTTGAATAATAACATCAGCTGTTTCAATGGCAACATCGCTACCTAAACCACCCATAGCAATACCAACATCACTTGCTGCTAAAACAGGTGCATCATTAATACCATCACCAATAAAAGCAATCTTATTTTCTGAATTTTGTTTTAACTTTTCTACTTCATTTAATTTATCTTCAGGTAATAAACCGCCTTTGGCTTCTTCAATATTTAATTCTGATGCTACTTTTTGAGTAATAGAATCTTTATCACCAGAAAGCATCATTATTTTTTTAATACCTACTTTATGTAACGCTGTAATTGTTTCTTTTGCATCTTCTTTCAATTCATCTGCAATAACAACATAGCCTGCAAAAGCGTTATCAATAGCCACTAAAACTATAGATTCTACAATAGTGTCAATTTCTTTGGAAACTTCGATATTATTTGCTGCCATTAAGGTTTTATTACCAACTAAAACAGGTTTGCCATTTACGTTTCCTTTTAATCCTTTACCTGCAATTTCGGATACTTCTGAAGCTTGAAAATCTTTACCATCTGCTTTATACTCTAAAATAGCTTTTGCTATAGGATGTGTAGATTGTTCCTCCATAGCCATTAAGTATTTCATAAATTCCTTTTCCTCCCAGTTAATGGCTTTAATATCTTTAATTTTAAAAACTCCTTTTGTTACGGTTCCAGTTTTATCCATTACCAAAATATTAATCTTGGTCATTGCGTCTAAAAAAGAAGCACCTTTAAATAAAATACCATTTTTTGAAGCTGCACCTAAACCACCAAAATATCCTAAAGGAATAGAAATTACCAAAGCACAAGGACAGGATATTACTAAAAATATTAATGCACGATATAGCCAATCTCTAAACACATAATCATCTACAAAAAAATAAGGTAGAAACGTAACAGTTATTGCTAAAAACACAACAATTGGTGTATATACTCTCGCAAATTTTCTAATAAACAATTCGGTTTTAGACTTACGAGCTGTTGCATTTTGAACCATATCAAGAATTCTGGCAATAGAACTGTCTTTAAATTCTTTGGTAGTTTTAATTTCGATAACACCATCCAAATTAATGCTACCTGCAAATACCTTTTCTCCTTTTGTAATCGTATCAGGTTTGCTTTCCCCAGTTAATGCAGCAGTATTAAAAGAACCTTTTTCGAATAATAAAATACCATCTAAAGGAATTTTCTCACCAACACGAACTTTTACTTTTTCTCCAATTTCTACAGTTTCAGGATTTACCGATTTATAATCATTATTTCGATATACCAAAGCTTCATTTGGACGAACATCAAGTAGCGCTTTTATATTGCCTTTTGCTCTACTTACTGCAGCACTTTGGAATAGTTCACCAATAGCATAGAATAACATTACAGCAACACCTTCAGGATATTCCCCAATTATAAATGCACCAATTGTAGCAATGGACATTAAAAAAAACTCTGTGAATACATCTCCTTTTTTAATACTATTCCAACCCTCTTTTACAACCGGAAGTCCTACAGGTAAATAAGCTAAACTGTACCAAATTATTCGAATCCAGTCTTTAAAAAAAGCAACATCAAAATAGTCTAAACCTATACCAATGATAAGCATTATAAAACTTGCTATTGCAGGTATGTAGGTTTTTAAAGAACTACTATTTGAGTGTTCGTGATTATGATGATCTTTGTGATTGTGTTGCTTTTCTGAACCTGGTTTTAAATCACTTAAATTAACTTTCTTTTTTTTCATTTTTTAGTGTAATTTTTCTAAAAGCAAAATGATCAAATCCATCTTCTCACTTTTTTTGAATATTTTAAATAATCATTACCAAACTCTAGTTTTAAAAAATCTTCCTCTAATCTTATTTGTGTATTGATGCTTATTGTAGATAGTGAGATTATTAATAATGTAAATGCATTTGGAATAATCAAAAACAATCCAATATTTGCTAACATAATTCCAAGAAAAATTGGATTTCTTGATATTGAAAATAATCCTTTAGTTACAAGTTTTGTTTTATTCTTTTTATCAATGCCAATTCTCCAAGAATTAGCCATTTGAGATTGAGCAAACCAAACTACGATTAAAGAAATAATTAAAAATCCCCATCCAATTTTGAATAATATTTCATTTTCTAAATACCAAAAGGGAAGTAAATATTTAGACCATTCAATTTTAAAGGCGTAAATACCAACAATAACGAGTTCTAAAAAAGAAATTACAGTGAATACTTTACCATTATAACCGTGTGCATCATCTGTTTTATTAAATGTTAATGGATTTACACCTGTCTTTATTTTTAATAAGAATGACCTTATGACAAATACAAAGAGAAAATAAACTATAAAGAAAATGAATAAAAGCATTGATTTTTAGATTAATTTTATTGATACAAAATTGCTATAAAAACCAATGCAATGGAAGTGCATTTATTACACGCTACATTTATCGCAAATTCCTTTTACAACTAAGTTTACATTCTCGGAGACAAAACCATCAGGTACTTTTATTTGTGGTATTTTATGGTCTGTTAAGCAAATTGTTTCATTACAGTTATTACAGTGAAAATGTAAATGCAAATCTGTTTCAATTTCGCAATTACATCCTTTTTCACATAATGCATATTTTGTAATACCTGTACCATCATCTATTTGATGTACTATTGCTTTTTCTTCAAATGTTTTTACTGTCCTGTACAATGTGGTTCTATCTGCTTTTTCAAAAGCATTTTCTATATCGCTTAATGTTACAGCCACTTCTTTTTTTGCAAGAAACTTATAAATAAGTAAACGCATCGCAGTAACACGAATATTTTTTGATTCTAAAAGTTGTTCAATTGTTTTCATAATTAATGTTCGTGTTCTGTTTCTCCTTTTTTCATTTCAGCCATTAAATAATATGCATTATTATAGGCGATTTTAATATTTTTTTCTGTTTGATTAATAAATTTAACTTCAATCCAATTATTGTCTTTTGTACCTAAAATGACCTCAATAGGTGAAAAACTCCAATCATTGTTTTCTTTTTTTACAGAAAAAACAAAGAATCTATCACCATCTTTTATGATTGCACTTTCTGGTAATGCCTTTGTTACTATATTGTTGACTTGAATTTTCCCTTTTATGTACATTCCTGGAATTAAATTTCCTTTTTTGTTTTCAATTTCTGCGTGAACGTGAAGTGCTTTCGGATTATCTTCAAACGTTTTACTTACCGAATAAATTTCTGCTGATAGTTCTTCGTCTGAATTAGATTGTAAGTTGAATATCACTTTTTGCCCTTTTTTAACCTTGTAAACATCTTTTTCAAATACCATTAAATCTGCGTGAACGTGATGTGTATTTACAATTTCAAAAAGCTCTGTTTGTGGCTCTACATACTGCCCAGTTTTAACTTCAACTTTTTGCACAAAACCTTCTATTGGGCTTCTTAACGATATGTTTTGAGTAATTGTTCCATTACGAACTGATGACGTATTTACATTTAATAATTTCAATTGAGCTTCCAATCCGTTTACCATCGCTTTAGAAGCATCATATTCTGCTTCGGCTTTTTGAAAATTTGCACCAGAACCAACGCCTGCATCATATAATTTTTTTTGACGTTCGTAGTTTTTCTTCAAAAAATTACTGTTGCTAAAAGCATTCAAATAATCAGTTTGCATTTTTATAATATTTGGATGAGATAAATATGCTACTACTTGACCTTTTTTAACTTTATCGCCTTCAATTACATTTATGGATACTACGTTTGCACCAATTACAGGGGTAATTGTTGCTTCGTTTTGAGGTGGCACTTCTAATGTGCCATTTGCTTCAACATAACCACTCATATTACGTAATGCAATGGTGTCTATTTTCATCTGTAAAGCTTCAAACTGTTTTTGTGTAAGTATAACTTCTTTGGACTCTTTATGATTACTCTCTAATTCTTTATTATTTGAATTTGTGCTATTTGCTATTTTCTTATCACTATTAACACAAGCTGTTAACATAATGCCCAGTAAAACAATTGTTAGAATATTATATGATTTTTTTTTCATTTTCTTATTGATTAAAATATTGTAGTTGAAATGTACTTTCTAAATAATTTATTAATGCTTCTTGAGCTTCTAATTCAGATTGAATTGCCTCTTTTATTAATTGTGTAAAAGCTGTATAATCTATTTCACCTTCTTTGTAAGCAAATAAAGCGCCTACTTTTTGTTCTTTTACAAGTGGTAAAACTTTATTTTTATAAAAAAACCAAGACGTTTTCCATTTTTGATAATTCTCTTTAGATTGTATAAACCTTGATTGTACTTCTTGTTTTTTAAACTGAATATTGGTGTCTGCAATTTCCTTATCTATTTTTGCAGTTTTAACTTTTGCTCTACTTGTTCCGGATAAAAAAGGAATTGAAATACCTGCTTGATAGGTATAAAAACCTGAATTACCATTTAAGTTTTGAAAACCACCCTGAAGATTTAACTTCGGTAAATTATCTGCTTTAGCAGTCTTATATTTTGCTTCTGCTTCTGTTACCTTTAATTTTGCTATTTCAAATAATGGATGTTTCTCTGGATTAAAAGATGCAACATTAATTTTATTAGTGATTTCAAAATCATTAGTAACTGTATAGAATGTATCAGAAACCAGCCATAGATTTAATTGTTGCAATGCAATATCATATTCACTTTTTGACTGCATAAATTTATTTTGAATTTGTAAGGCTTGATTTTTAGCTGCTGAATATTCTAACCTTGAAATTGCTTCTACTTTATAATTTAAAGCTACAGCTTTTTCAAAGTTGGTATAAATGGAATCTAATTCTTTGTATAAATTGTATTTCCTTTTACACTGAAAAACATTTGCCCAGGCCTTTTTTACTACTAACTCTAAATCTAATTCTGAAAGTTGATACGCTTTTTGAGCCAATTGAATGCGTTGCTCTTGTAATCGCTTTTTTGCAGAAATACCAAAAACATTGATGTTACTTTGACCAATTCCTACAGTCGTGTAAATACCATTACCATTATTGATTTCTTCGCCACCTGTGAAAATTTGAGTTGTACCAAAATCATAAACTGTACTTTTTAACTGCTCTTGTTTGTTGATTTCTAATTGCTTTTGTTTTAAAAATGGATAATTTTCTTTTGATAAATTGACTGCTTCTTTCATTGAAATAACGGGCAACATATCATCAACTTCTTGTGCGTTACCTGTTATTGGTAAGAAAAGCACAAATGCGACCATAGCAATAACTGTAATTACTTTTTTATTTGCTCTCAAGTTGAATGATTTGTTTTCTACCCAATGATATAATATCGGTAAAACGAATAATGTTAATAATGTAGAAGTAAGTAAACCACCAATTACAACCGTTGCTAAAGGTCTTTGTACTTCTGCACCAGCTGAAGCTGAAAGCGCCATAGGTAAAAAGCCTAAAACATCTGTAAAAGCAGTTAACATAATAGGTCTAATTCTTCGTTTTGTACCTTCTATAATTCTATCTTTTAAATTAGTTACACCTTCTTCTTTTAGTTCATTTAAACCGCTAATCATTACTAATCCGTTTAAAACTGCAACACCAAATAAAACGATAAAGCCAACACCTGCAGAAATACTAAAAGGCATATCTCTTAACCATAATGCAAATACACCACCAATAGTTGCCATTGGAATAGCTATGTAAATCATAAAGGTTTGTGGTAACGATTTTAGAGCAAAATAGATGAGTACAAAAATTAGTAATAACGCAATTGGCACAACTGTTAGTAAACGATTACTGGCACGTTCTAAATTTTCAAAAGCGCCACCATAACGAATAAAATAACCTGTAGGTAATTCTAATTCCGCTTCTAACTTTGATTTTATTTCCATTACCAAGGATTTTACATCCCTTCCTCTAACGTTGATACCAACATAAGTTCTTCTATTCGTATTATCTCTACTTATTTGCATTGGACCAGCTTTGTAGCTTACGTTTGCAATTTCACGAAGTGGAATTTGATTTCCAGAAGGTAAATTGATATATAAGTTTTGAACATCTGAAATATTCTTTCGGTTTTCAGAATTTAATCTTACAACTAAATCAAATCGTTTTTCTCCTTCAAAAATTATACCTGCTTTACCACCAGCAAAAGCAGACTGAACTAACTGATTCATTTTATTTATTTGAAGGCCATATTGAGCTAATTTATTTCTATTATACGTTATTGTAATTTGTGGTAAACCAGTTGTAGCTTCGGCTTTCATATCTCCAATACCTTCTGTACCTGCAATAATTTTAGATATTTCTTCTGCTTTTTGAGATAATACATTTATATCTTCACCATAAATCTTTATAGCTATATCTTCTCTAACACCTTCCAATAATTCATTAAAACGCATTTCAATTGGTTGGGTAAATTCGTAATTAACTCCAGGAATTATTTCAACAGCTTCTTTCATTTGCTCAATGAGTTCGTCTTTAGAATTAACTGAAGTCCATTCACTTTTGGGTTTTAAAATCACAAAAATATCTGCAATATCCATAGGCATAGGATCTGTTGGTATTTCTGCAACACCAATTCGACTTACAATTTTCTCAACTTCAGGAAACTTTGCTTTAACAATTTTCTCAATCTTTGTTGTTGTTTCAATAGTTTCAGTTAATGAACTACCAGGTTTTAAAATAGCGTGAAAAGCAATATCGCCTTCATCAAGTTGGGGTATGAACTCGCCACCCATTCTTGTAAACATAAAAACTGCAATACCAAATAAAATAACAGAAACACCAATTATTAGCTTTCCTTTTTTTAATGCTTTTTCTAATAAAGGTTGGTACTTACGTTCTACCCAATGCACAAATTTATCTCCATAAGATTTTTTTTCTGATTTTGGAGCTCTTAAAATTAATGCAGACATCATTGGTACATAAGTCAAACACAGCACCATTGCACCAATCATTGCAAAAATGAAAGTCAATGCCATAGGTTTAAACATTTTCCCTTCAATACCCTCTAATGCCAATATTGGCAGAAATACGATTAGAATAATTAGCTGACCAAAAAAGGCAGCATTCATCATTTTTTTTGAAGCATCACTTGCAACACCATCACGTTCTTTGGATGTTAATTTCCTTTTCTTTAATACTTTTGATGCAATGAGAAAAACGGTGCTTTCTACAATAATTACTGCGCCATCTACAATAATACCGAAATCAATTGCTCCTAAACTCATTAGATTTGCCCAAACATTAAATGCATTCATTAATATAAAAGCAAATAATAATGATAATGGAATAGTGGAAGCTACTATTAAACCACCTCGCCAGTTTCCTAATAAGAAAATAAGGACAAAAATCACTATCAATGCACCTTCAATAAGGTTTGTTGCAACTGTAGATGTTGTTTCAGCTATTAGCTTACTTCGGTCTAATAAAGGTTCAATTATCACACCTTCTGGCAAAGATTTTTCAATTTGAGCCATTCTAACTTTTACATTTTCTATTACATCATTTGAATTAGCTCCTTTAAGCATCATTACCAAACCACCTACAACTTCTCCTTCGCCATCTTGTGTTAATGCACCATAACGAATGGCAGCACCAAATTGTACTTTGGCAATGTCGCCAATTGTTATAGGAATACCATTTGAGTTTTTTATTGTTATTTTTTTTATATCGTCTAAAGTTCGAACCAAACCTTCACCACGAATAAAATTAGCTTGATGATTTTTTTCAATATATGCACCACCAGTATTTTGGTTATTATTTTCCAGTGCTTCAAATATATCTGTAATAGTTATTCCTATTGCTCGCAATTCGTTAGGGTCAACAGCAACTTCATATTGCTTTATTTTACCACCAATTGCATTTACCTCTACAACACCTGCAACCATTGCCATTTGACGTTGTACAATCCAATCTTGCATCGTACGTAAATCAGTAATCGAGTATTTATCTTTATATTCTGGTTTTACTTTTAATGTATATTGATATATTTCTCCTAAACCTGATGAAATAGGCCCCATTGTAGGTTTGCCAAAACCTGCAGGAATTTGCCCTTTAATGTTGTTTAGTTTTTCAGCGACTAATTGACGTGGTAGATAAGTACCCATTTCATCGTCAAAAACGATGGTAACCACAGATAAACCAAAACGAGATATTGAACGAATTTCCTGAACATTAGGTAAATTACTCATAGCTACCTCTACTGGGTAGGTTATAATTTGCTCAATATCCTCTGTTCCTAAATTAGGTGCTTGTGTAATGACTTGAACTTGGTTATTGGTAATGTCTGGAACGGCATCTATTGGTACTTGAGTCATACTCCAAATACCAGCTCCAATAATGGTAAGCGTTAGCAAACCAATCATAAATTTGTTATTGATTGAAAAATCAATGATTTTATTAATCATAGAAAATGTGTTAATTCAGTTAAACTTATCGATATAATTCGTAATAAAAATTAGAGTTACACGAGATGAAAAGAACCTTTAGGTTCTAAATGGGATATAAGTATCCTTTTAAAAAAAAACTGAATTATGCCCTTGGAGGCTGTAAAATCGAAGTAGAAAAGTCTTTTTCTGTACCATTTTGGTAGAAAAAATCTTGTGTGGATATGTAGGATGTATTAATACTTACATCTACAAATTTGAAATCTAACGCACTAATATGGCAACACTGACAAATACAAAAAGGAGAACATAAGTCTGAACCTTGATGTTGATGATCACTGTCGGTTACCTGTGAAACTTCTGTTTGAACCTCATTATCAAGCACAGTATAATCTTCGCAAGGTGCTAAATTAAGGGCTAAAATATAAATTGATAATATGAAGGCTAAATATTTCATTGTAACAAAGATATAAATTAATTAGTGCAATGGTTGTGCAAAAAAGAAATCACACTTTGTAATTCTAAAAAGAAGTACTTTTAAAAAGCACTTCTTCTCTTTGTAGTTTTATTAATTAGATTGATTCATTTCCATAGTATGGTCATATTTACAACAACCAGGTAAATTATCATAAGCATCTATATCTCCTTTCGCTTTTTCTGTATCATAACCTGAAGCTGCAATTGCTTTATGAATAGCCATTACATTCGTTTTACTTTCATCAAAAGAAACAGCAATTTTCTTTTTATCTACATCCCAAACTGCAGTTGCAACACCATCAACATTGTTTGCTGCTTTTTCTATGGTACTTTTACACATACCACAGTTTCCTCTTACACCAAAAGAAATTTCTATTGTTGCCACTTCTTTAGAAACTTCAGTTTTGTTGGTATTTGTTTCTTTTTTACCTTCGTTTTTACAGCTTACAAATACTGTTGCTGCAATAATTACTGCACTTAAAATTACTTTTTTCATTTGTTTAAAATTTAATTATTAATTTGTTTTATTATTCTATTACTTGTTTTACTTCACCACAGGTTAACATGTTATCACCATAATAAGGATTTATTACTTTTTCTTCTTTACTTAACCAATAAGCACCTTTGTTGCTATTTGCCATAGGACAGAATTCTACAAACACTTTTGTGTTGATTCCGAATATTTGAATTGCTTTTATTAAGTTTAAAGACAAATTTTTAAAATGACTTCTTTGTTCTTCAATATTTGATGTTGTAGAAATTGATGTAGTAGCTTTTTTTATTTCTTTTACTAAAGACATCCAATCTGTATGAGTTTTATTATCTTTTAGTAATTTCATATCTACTTTAGATATGTTTTCTAATAGCTTTTTTGATGCTAAAATTGATTTATTAGTTTCTTCTTTAACCAGAGCATCTTTTAATTTTATATACGCATTAAAAACTGTTTTTAATTGATTTTGAAAATCTTCTGACACTTCTATTCTCTCGTTTTTATTGAAGCTGTTTGTTATTGATGAAGTATTCTTTGCCATACCAAGATGATTTTCGTGACCTGTCATTACTTTACCACCTTTTTTATTCATCATAGATTTTTTACCTTGTAATTGAGCTGCTGCATCAACCGTAAAAGTTCCATTAGTTACTATTTCATCTTCATTTTTTAAACCTTTTAAAACTTCGTAGTTATTGCCAATTCTATTGCCTAATGTAATTTCGCGCATTTCAAAAACAGGAGCATTCTCATTCGTTTTTACATAAACAACAGAGCGTTTTCCTGTCCATAAAACTGCTGATGCTGGTATAGAAATAATTGCTCCTTTATCGGAATTGATTCCTTTAATTTTTCCTTCAACAAACATTCCTGGTTTTAATAGGTTGTTTCTATTATTAAGTACAACTCTTAATTTTACGGTTTTTGTTTTTGTATCTATAACAGGATCTATAAAATCTACTTTTGCATTAATTACTTTATTAGTATTTGTTGTTATAGAAATTTCTTGACCTTTTTTAAACAAACCAATCTGATTTTCATACACATCAAAATTTGCCCAAAGAGTGTTAAAGTTTGCTATTTTAAATAAAGGTTGCCCTTGTTTTACAGAAGAACCTTCTTCTATTAATTTTTCTGAAACTGTACCAGTAACAGTTGCATACACAGGAAAGTTCTCTTTTACTTTACCTGATGTCTCAATTTGATTAATTTGAGTTTCTGAAAGTTTCCATAATTTTAATTTGTTACGAACAGCTTTGTATAATGTTGGTTGTGTTTCTTTTAAAGAGGAAGCAGTAATTAATTCTTGTTGTGCAGCAAATAATTCTGGTGAATAAATAGTTGCTAATAGTTGCCCTTTATTAACCTTTATACCTGTAGAATTGATGTTTAAACGTTCTATTCTACCAGAGAAATAACTTACTTGTATAGCATTTTCTTCTTCATTTTCTACAATTTTTCCTGATAATAGAATTCCATTATTTTCTACTTTATCATTACCAACAATAGACGTTTGAATGTTTGCTAAAGCCATTGCATTTTCTGTCAGTTTAAATTGGTTTGCCATTAAACCATCTGAACTATTTTCTGCAGGAATTAAATCCATTCCACAAATTGGGCAATCACCAGGTTCTGATTTCATAATTTGCGGATGCATAGAACACGTCCACATTTGACTTTTTGTAGAAACTTCATTGTGATTGTGAGTTGTCTTATCAGAAGAATTTCCGAAGAAAAAATAGCCCAACAACAAACCGAAAGCAAGTATTCCTAAATAGATTGCTATATTTTTATTTTTCATTTTCTAAACGTTTTATCATCGCTTTCATTTCTTCAATTTCTCTTTTCTGCGCTTTAATAATATCTTCTGCCAATTTTTTAACTTCTGGGTCTTTAATATCAGCTCTTCCACTTGTAAGGATTGCAATTGAATGATGTGGAATCATTGCTTTCATCCAAAGAACGTCGCCAACTGTAGATTTTTGCTCACGAACCAAACCTAATGAACCTGCAAAAAGAACAAAACTTCCAATAAGAATTGCAATGTTTTTTTTCTTATTCTCATACATATTTCTCATAAAAAACCACATAATTACTGCCATTGTAGAAGTACCTAAACAAACCATATAAAAGCGTGTTAGACTAAAATATACGTGGTCAAATTCATAGGTATTTAAATACATAGTTATGTACATCGCTATAAAAGATAAACCTAACATTAAAAAGAATTTGGTGTAATTGCTCATACTTTTATTATTGTTTTTGTGTTCATTTGAATTCATAATTTTTCTATTTTAAATTGTTAACATTAATATTGCCATAACTATCATAATGGTATTTTCTATAAACGTAGCCTCTGTCATTGGTAACTTTAAAGCAGTACCAAGACAAGCGCATCTAATTGCTTTTTTGTCTAAAAGTGTTTTTGTAACTCCAATTGTAGTAACACCTAAAATAACCAGTGTAATTATTAGGGCTATAGTTATTTCAAAACGCATTAAAAACATTAGACCTAATGCAGTTTCTATAAAGGGATAAATTTTAGCATAAATAGGAACTCTTTTTGCCAAAGGATCATACATTCTAAAAGAATCTGGAAATCCTTTCAAATCTAACATTTTAAAAAAACTAAATACAATGTAGAATAAACCCATAAAATCGAGCATAAAACTACTCCAATTCCAGTTTTTGTAGTTCAATAAAATGCCTGCAGTTGTAATATAAAAGATGATTAGAAATAATGGTTTTAATTGCTCGAATTTTGATTTTTCAAATTCTTCACCAAAATCTACTGCTGGTATTTCTTTCTTTTCTTCTTTTTTTTCTGAAAGTGTATATTTTTCTGGCAAAGCATCTTTTAAAACTTTGGTTTCTATATGTTTTTCCATTGTAACTTCTGCTTCTCTCTTTTCGAGATTTACAGAAACATTGGTAACATTATTTATATCTCCTAAATATTTTTCTACGGAAGCTTTGCAGTTTCCACAAGTCATTCCTGTAATATTATACGTGTGTTTCATTATTAAATATTTTAAATTAATCTGTAAAATTACATTGAGCTTTTCTAATTTACTTTTCTAATTATGGTTCATATTTATACAATTTTGTCTAAAGACTTTCTATTCCATATCTCTGATTTTTTATAATCTGACATTGTAATGCCTGTATTATTTTTAAATTGTTTTGCTAAATGACTGCTATTATTATAGTTTAAACTGTACGCTATTTCTGTAAAGTTTAAGTCATTTAGTTGGATGTGTTCTTTTACTTTTTCAATTTTGAGACTTATAAAATATTTCTCAAGTGTTATGCCTTCAGATTTACTAAAAGACTTGCTTAAAAAAGAATATGTTTTACCTAATTCGTTTGCTAATTCAGAAAGTATATAGTCTGTGTCACTTTTATCAATATGTTTAATTAGTGCTATTTTAATTTTTTCTATCAAAGCTTTTGATGTCTCTTTAATAATTTCGAAACCTTCCTTTTTTAATGCCTTTTCAAGTTTTTCAAAATTATTATTGTCATTTTCTTTTATCACAACTTTACCAAGTTCTATAGACAAGACCTGAAAACCTACATTATTAAATAACTGTTGAACAACTGTTTTACATCTGTTACAAACCATATTTTTTATATTTAGTGTTTACATCTTTTTTAGTTGGTTAGATAGTTAATAATTGTGGTTTGTATGAAGTAAGATTTTATAGACTCAATTTGATTCATTTCAAACTTCAATTGTAACTCTTGAATATCCAATACATTATTAAAATCTATAGACCCAGTTTCGTAGTTTTTAATTAGAATTTCTTCTGCATTTTTAGCTTGTTTCAGATTTTTAGTTTGTGTTTTATAACTAATTCTTGCAGAAATGCGTTCGTT
>Ga0115565_10002479_pt1 | contig 13974 bp, 10 predicted proteins | sample COGITO_mtgs_1105_FD_87199 | JGI IMG/M metagenome (GOLD analysis project Ga0115565, IMG submission 87199) | Pelagic marine microbial communities from North Sea - COGITO_mtgs_110530 | ecosystem: Environmental > Aquatic > Marine > Epipelagic | place: Germany:Helgoland, sampling site Kabeltonne... | reverse complement strand
TAGGTCTCCCCATACCATAGGAGTTAGTGGTTTCTGTGGTTTTCTACTTTTATACTGCCAAATTTCCAAGCCACCGCCACCAAGCATATTTAAGGATAAATAGGCATTTCTGCGTTGGGCTATCCCGCCCGTATAGTTAGCCATTAAAGTAGCCGTCGCTTTATCCTTAAACAGCAAGATATCAAAACCTAAATATTTACGGTACCAATTGAAAACCTCTTTAGCATTGTGTACACCAATTCCTATTTGTTGAATACCATTTATAACTTCACCCATTATTTGAAGTGCTTAGCAATTTGTTATGAAGTGCCTTTAATTTAGAACTTGGATAACCAGATTTAAATAGGAGTACCAGAAGAAAATTTGTCAGGTTTACACGCAGATAAGAATTGTAGGTGTATTTACGAGCAGATACGATTAAATCATTCTGTAATATCGTATAGGGTACATCATTTTTCTTCATCCTTTTAAAAAACTCAAAATCTTCCATAAGTACGTGATCTTCGTCAAACTTTCCCATTTTTTCGAAAACCACTTTTTCTATAAATAAACACTGATCTCCTCCCCCTGTAAAGAAACCATCTTTACCCGTAAACGAGGCATTTATATTCAATAAAAAACTAGAAACATCAAATCTATAAGAAAAAAATCCTGCTTGAAATTTTTTCTGTAATGCTTCATGAATATCGTTTAGAAAGCTTGTTGGCGGTATTACATCTGCATGTAAAAAAACCAATATTGAACCTTTTGCTAAGGCAGAGCCCTCATTCATTTGTGCTGACCTACCCTTCTTAGCACATTCTAAAATTTTTACATTTGAATGGGTTACTTTAATATTGCTAATATCACTTTCTGGAGACACGGCTATTATAATCTCCGCATTTTCTATCTGGCTCCAAGAAGGAATTCTCATGAGCATTTTTATAATATTTTCTTCCTCGTGATGTGCGGGAATTATAACGCTAACCATATATCTTAAAACTAAAGCTACAAAATAATTGATATCTACTATTAGCTATTACAGCCTAGTGGGTAAATCTACGTAATTAGCCATAAAAGGTTTTAAATTACTATAAGTGATTTTGTGGTACATTAGTGCTATACAGTACTGCTTTTAAGTAATACTAAATGTTTAGACGATTAGAATAGAATAATAAATTATCTGTATGAAATATCTAAAATCATTATCTCTACTTTTTTGTTTGGCGTTTGTTTCGTGTCAGTATTCTGGTAAAGCTCAGCCAACTACCGCTAATACCACCGTAGATTTTAACCAACTTTCGGAAAACTTTCTACTTCAAATAAAAAAAGGACAATCCACAGAACTCATACAAAAAACCTTAGCAAATACCTCTGTAGATGCACTAGATGCCGCCCTTAATACAAATAATAAAAGAGTGGCTTTCTGGGTAAATATTTATAATGGCTATATACAAGTAATTTTAAAAGAGCAACCAGAACTGTATAAAGATAGAGGCTCGTTTTTTAAAAAAGAACAAATACAAATTGCTGGAGAATCTATTTCTTTTGCGAAAATTGAGCATGGGATTCTTAGAAAATCTCAATGGGAATATGGGCTTGGTATGATCCGTAAATGGTTCCCTAATAGGTTTGAACGAAAACTAAGAGTTTATAAAAAAGATTTTAGAATTCACTTTGCCCTAAATTGTGGTGCGAAGGATTGCCCACCAGTAGCTATTTATGACTGGGAACGTTTAGAAGATCAGTTGAACCGTAGTACGCGTAAATTTTTAAGTGCTACAACTACCTATGATATAGCTAAAAATGAGGCATCAGTTACTCCTTTGTTCAGTTGGTTCAGGGGCGATTTTGGATGTAAAAGAGGCATAAAAAATATACTAAAAACGAATGATTTAATCCCTACAACTAGAAAAGTAATACTCAACTATAGAAATTACGATTGGACTTTAGATCTAGAAAATTTTATAGAACTCTAGTTTTAAAAAGCTTCTTTAATGGTAAAATAGAAATTGCCGCCTTCATTAGACATGGCGTAATCTACCCGTAAACGTGTGCCTTCTTTTTTGTTTATAGTATATCTGAGACCTGTACCCGCAGCATTTTTGTATGTGGTAGACCATAGCTCACCCACCGTAGGAGCAACAGTGCCAGAAGAACCAAAAAGCACGCCCCCAAACCTACCTTTTATAGGAAACCGGTACTCTAAAGCAGCACTTAATTCCATATTATCTTGGTATCTTCTATTGTCATGACCTCTTGTTCTTTTTGTACCTAAATAATTCAAATCTAGAAAAGGAGTTTCTTTACTACGTGTGGCAAAAAAAAGTGAACTTGCTAATATGTGCTCGCCTTTTATTTTTTGATAATACCGACCGTCAACTTCAAACTTTTGATAAGAGAAAGAAGAACCTAATGCTTTTGAAGAAGTATACGCATTCGCCTGAATAAAAAAACCTTTAGATGGGACAAAAACATTATCTCTAGTGTCGTAAAATGCAAGAATACCAATGTTAGATATAGTTCCGCCTGTTTTTCTAATTTCATTGGAGTTTTCTAGTAAGCCCCCCTCCGCTGGTATGACTACATTGAAGCCATCAAACTCATATCCTACTCCAAATCCAATATTGGGCGCTACCTCTCTCAATGCTGAGAACCTAAATCTTGGAAAATCTGCGGTATATGTTTCTAAATCCTCTTCTGGCGCATTTATGCCTCTGCCATAAAAGTTATAGAAATAGTTATAAAATCCTAATTCTCCTATAAATCGCCATTTTTCGTCATCTAGATATAACTCATACGGCATAAATAATAACACCTGTTTTTTACTGGTGAGCGTAACGCCTAGTTGAATACTAGACGGTCTTGAACTAGCTGCCTCCCCCTTAAATCTAAAAGTAGATAATGCTAACCCACCGTAACCAAAACCAGTTTCTGGAGCATAGAAAACGATAGGAAGTGCATTAAATCTAAAATTTTTGAGTGTATCCTCCGCTACTTTATTATTTGGTTGCGCAAATGCTCCTGTATAAATTGATAAAAAACAACATATAAGCAGTGTACTGTAATTCCGTTTCATTTGCGCAAAATAAGAACTTAATTTGATGTGTTTTAAATTTCGATAAAATTATTAGAAGCAAATAAAAAATTTACGCAAATACTAACGCAATAGATTATTTTAATGCACTAAAACATTTTCAAAATAGAAAAATTGTTGGATATATAACTACTATTTTATTAGAGGAAGCAACGCTATAAAAATTGTTTACTTAGAACTCCGAGTCTAGCTGGTTTTAACTAAAATGGGTTCGTAATTGCCTATTTTTGCAGGCTATTACTACAATCTGTATTCCTTTATGAACTATTTATCATTATTAAAGAAACTGAGTATTGGCTTATTTTTATTTCTAGGTATGCTTGCTACGCTGTCTCTAAATAATTTAAAATTTTCTTTTGATTTTAGTCAGTTTTTTCCGGAAGAGGATCCAGATCTTGCTTTTTATAACGATTTTGTAAGTGAATTTGGTACAGATGATAATTTCCTACTCATTGCTATTGAGAATGATTCTAGCGTATTTGATGCTGGTTTTTTAGAACGATTTCATACTTTCTCCCTAGAGAGCAGAAAGTTTAAATATGTTACTGGTAGCACCTCATTAACTACCGTGAATTATCCTTTAAAAACAACTTTTGGCTATACAACGCTTCCTGTTATTCATAAAGAAACGCCAGAGAAATACCAGAAAGACTGGGCCAAAATAAAGGAAGACAGTTTGTTTATTGGTAGGCTTATAGATAAAAATGCCACCTCTCTAGTAGTAGCATTACAGACAGATGATGATTTAGATTACGAACAATCAGAAATTCTATTAGCAGCCATACGAACGGAACTTAAGAACCTACAATTAGAGAATTATCATATTTTAGGTAGGGCATATTTTTATGAAGCTATTGTAGAAATGCAACGTAGCGAGGTTATAAAAACAACCATCATTGCCGCTATTTTAGTTCTTATTATATTGTTTCTAGTGTACCGCAGTGTTGCTATTGTATCTATATCTATCACCTCTATAGGTTTATCTTTAGTATTGTTTTTAGGTGTTCTTTCTTTATTAGATAGAGAACTAAATGCAATGGCGGCCTTTTACCCAGTATTAATGCTCATTGTAGGAACATCAGATGTAATTCATCTCATAGACAGTTTCCTTAGAAAAATTAAAAATGGAAAAGAACGCTACAAGGCACTTTTGTCCTCTCTTAGTGAAGTGGGTTTAACCACCTTACTAACATCTATTACTACAGCTATAGGTTTTGTTACCCTTCTTTCTTCTAAACTAGTAAGTATTCAAGAATTTGGAATAAATGCAGCCATTGGGGTAATTATAGCCTATATTACGGTAATACTATTTACAGGAGCTTTACTAATTACCGTTCCCCAGAAATATCTTCTAAGTAAAAAAAGCAATGCGGACTCTTGGTCTAAAACGCTGCTAAAAGTAAATACGTTCACCAAAAAATATCCGAATCCTATCCTGGTGGGTGCCCTACTATTTACAGCTATATGTATCTATGGGTTAAGCATAATTAGCACCAATTATGAGTTTAAGCAAAGTCTACCAAACGGTAGTGCTATTGCTACAGATTTTGCATTTTTCCAGAAAGAATATACTGGATTTAGGCCTTTGGAATTAGCGATCACGGCTAAAAATAGCTACAAGGTTACAGACTTTTTAGTAGCTAAAGAAATAGAAAAACTTACAGCGTACCTAAAGCAATTACCAAGTATTGGAAATGTAAAGTCCTCTAACCTGCCATTTAAGATAATACACAAGGCCCACAACTTAAATAAAGCTGACTTTTTTACACTACCGCAAAATGAAAAGGATTTTGAAAAATATAAAAAAGATGTAAAAACCTTGGCTAGAAAGCAGTTTGCGCGTTTTGTCAATAAAGAGGAGACCAGAGCCCGTATAAATGGTAAATTACAGGATGTCGGTACAGATAGCCTGCAAAGAGTTTACAATGCAATAATGGCTTTTACAAGCACTACACTAGATACTAACGCCATAGCCGTTAGGGTAACTGGTAAAAGTATGTTGTTAGATAAAAATGCAACCTATATACGTAGCAGTTTATTTGAAGGTTTGTTTTACGGTCTGCTGGTTATTGGATTTATTATGGTACTTGTATTTAGAGACCTAAAAATGTTTTTAATCTCTTTAGCTCCCAATGTGTTACCTATTCTTTTTTCTGGGAGTATTCTAGGCTTTTTAGGAATACCTCTAGAAGCCGCCCTATCTGTAATTTTCGCTATAGTTTTTGGTATTGCCGTAGATGATACCATACATTTCTTAGGAAACTATAAACTGGGCATTTCTCGTGGACTAAACCAAGAACAAGCGCTAGAAAACACCTTTATAAAAACAGGTAGAGCCTTAGTAATTACAACGGTTATACTATTTTTTGGTTTTATGGTGATGCTTTTTTCTATACACCAACCTAGTATAACTATTGGCATCATTATAAGTGTCACCTTATTAGCTGCTCTTGTTTTAGATCTACTTTTATTACCTGTTTTAATAAGAAAATTAATCAAGAAATAATTCATTTAGCACTTAGCCCAATAGCTTTTAACAGCCCTACTTATTGTTTAAAGTTTCTAGAGAAGAGGGTGTTTAAAATACCATTTTACTATTCACAGTAGCAGGTATCGAGTGTTCTTAAAAGTTAAGGGTATTAAGTACTTTAAATGGATACTTTATAATCTGTCATCAAAATGCTCCATTGTTTTGTGTAGCTCTATGTGAGCAACTACAATTTTACCCACCATAATAATCATAAATACAACCCAAGAAGAAAATAATAGATATTCCATAGCATTATTTTTTAAGTTAAAAGTTAGGTTACGTTCAATTTTCCATTTAACCAAACTGGGGAGTTTGATTAGCTATAATATTCACTATACCGATAAATATATACATTTCATCTAGTGTATTTTCTTATTATCTACATTATTCGATGAATTACATAACTCAAAAACGCTATACTTTTATCAAGTATAGCGTTTTTTAAATTTTATTTAAATAGTCTACTGTTTACTTATAGCGCTAAAATTTCTCGCTCCATAGTAGGCCCTACTTCAAAAAATGCATCGGCTAATTCCTCCTTTAATAAATGAACTTTTTCTAGATCTCCATGTGCCTTATATACTTGTGCTGTATGAAATAACATAACAGGTTCATGCGTTTTGCCAATAACATGACTATCGATAATTTCTTTAGCTTTATGTTTATCTCCTTGTTTTAAATAGCTATAGGCCAACCAGCTATAAGATTCTGGAGTAGGTCTGTTTGCAACTTCTTCTTTAGCAAGTTCTAGTGCTCTGGAATAGGTTTTTGGATTCTCTAAATACAGTGGAATACTGTACCCGTGGTACATTGTACCATAGTCTGGATTTTTAATTCTTTCAAAGTAATCAGCTATATGCATAGCTTTTATATCTTCTTGTCCCATAAACTCTGAAATCTCCGCCTTGAAAAGATCATAATCTGGAGCTTTATAATTTTCTGTAATGGTCTCTAAGATTCTACGTGCTTCTTTTGGATTCTTATCATGAGAGAAAACTATCCAGGCTATTCCTCTCTTCGCATACGCATTTGATGCATCAATCTTCAAAGCTTTCAAATAATGGTCGTAGGCCTCTTGTATCCTTCCGGCATGCCCGTAATAGTCTGCTAAATTTGTATAGCTCCAAAGCTTTAACTCGTCATTTTTTGCCGCTATAGCTTTCTCTTTGGCACGTTCCATAAATTTTATGGTTGTAGGCAAATCTCCTTTATAATCATTCCATTTAGAAGCACGTATAAGATATCCAAAATCGGATACATTCTTTACACTATCTAAATACTTTTTAGCAATGTTATAATTACCAAGCTCCATATGCACATCAAACAATAATTTTTGCGACTCTAGCACGCCGCCACCTAGTGTCCTAGCCATACTCGCCATTGATAAAGCTTCCTTAAATCTATGTTGAGAAATATAGTTTCTTGCCAATGCTCTGGCATACCCTTCCTTTCCTGTGGCAGCAATGGCAACTGCCTTTGTTAAGCTTTGCTCTGCATTTTTCAAAAAAGATATTGTTCCTGTTCTTTTAAAATATTTTGTGTACTCCCCTGCTACAATACCAAAGCTGGTAAGCTGTATGCTATCAGGTCTAATTTTCTTTTGCCAGAGTTCAAAATATTTTGAAGTGGTTTTAGGTGCGTCTCCATTTAGATATTTATCGTAATCATCTGTATTTGTAACTGTATTTTCAAATTTTGACGTGCAAGAACTGAGTGCTAAAATGCAAACTATTAAAATAAAAAATTTCATCGTTTTATATTTAACTAGAAATGAAAAAGGGAGTGCAAAATGCAGCTCCCTTTCATATTTTTAAAAATGAACAAATCTATTCAGGAGCTCCTAAATAAGGAAATTCTGTAGAAAGAGTAGCTGTAAGATCCACTCCATCAGAAGTCAAACGTGGTAAATCTGCTATACCATCATCATCTGTATCTTGACCACTAAATCGTGCGCCATCTCCACCACCAAACAAAAGTATTAAAGAAACATCAATTACATCGTCTTGCGGCGCTCTACCTGTAAAGCCAACCGCGTTTGTGTAATTTGGTGCTCCAGAACCTCCATTAAAATAAGTGGTTGGGTGGTTTGGTGCTACTTCTAAAACATCAGCAGCTAAGACCGTTGTAAGTAACGTTGCTGAAACCGCATTGTTTGTAAAACCATCTTCATTTGGACCATTAAGAATGTCTCCTAGAATATTTGGCTGGTAATTTACAGCAGCAGGGTCTGCACCTAAAATATTAGCATAAACATCATGGTATTGCTCTAAACGCGCTTCAAAATTTGATTGAAAAGAGGCTACCATTTCAGAAGGAATGGCTACGTTGTGTGCATCTTTGATTTCGCCGGTAGCACTTAATACGGTATTTATTCCTGGCCTACCCATAAAGTCTACCTGTGCATAGGTTCCAGAAAAATCTGGTGGAACGCAATCATTACATGGTCCGCCACAATCTACACCCGTTTCTTTACCATTCTGTATACCATCAGAGCAGATGGGCTGGTTTAATACCAGTGCATCATCATCATCTTTGCAAGAACCCAAAATAGCAATAGCACTAAGCGCCACTACCATATATTTTATTGTATTTAATCTCATATTTTCTAACTGTTTTATTGTTGTAGACTATTGTTTTGTGTTTGTGGTTACCCAAGTTTTGTATACAGGTAAGCCTAGCACATTTACTGCCGTAGTTGTTCCTAACATACTATTTGGTATTTCTATTACTATAGACATTGTATTAGAACCATCAAAAGTGTCTACAGCCGTAGTATCGTCATCCGCATCTGTCGTAGGATCTCCTGCTGGTTTAAAACCTTCTGGAGCATTACCACCAATTACCGAATTAAACTGAAAGAAATCGAAAAAGAAGGCATCCTGTCTAGGACCTGCAAAAAGTGAAACCCCTTCTTCTGTAGTTTCTACAATAGCCGTCTCATTAGAAATAGCTACAGAACCTAAAGGAGCATTTGCCATTATCGTACCGGTAGCACCCGTTTCAGAAGGTACAACGGGTCCAAAAAAATACATAACACCTGCTCTTGGTATTGCTTGTATGACTAAGTCCTCTACCAAATCATCATCTGTGTCTATATTAATTTCTGTAAGCACGCCTTCATCAAATGTTCCATAGGCTAAATTTTCTAAAACGTTAGACTGTAGGTCTATTGCAAAAACGGTGTTATCAGAACCCAAAGTTGGCTCAAAGGCAAAAAAGTCTGCAATATCAGCTGTTGTGGCTGTTGTACCAGGTGCATCTATATGATCTGCTGCTACCAGTAAGGCTCCCGCCACTGCTATAGCTCCAAGACCCATAAATAATTTTGATTTTTTCATTTTAATTTAAATTTTAGATTAAGATTACTAATATATATACGAGGGTTATTCTAAATGGTTTGTATTTGAAAGATTAATTTTACAAATTATTCAGAAAACATTTAAACGTAATTTTATCAACCTATATTTTCAGCTAGTTTTAATCACAACGTTTATATCATCCAAATGAATCCTTCAGCAAATGGCTGGATAGCAAAATTTAAATCGCTTCTACCCAAAACAATTTATTACAATACATTTGAAGAACTCTATAGTGCGTTAAAATGTTCTGGGTTTATTTATGGTACTACTCTTCATATAGAACCATCCATTACTACTTCTGCAATACTTGATAAAAAAGAGAAAGCGAAAATTAATTTATTAGCTGCTTTGTATTATAGCTACCTACAAGAAAAAGCTGGGGATTTTCAATCTTTTTTAGAATTATTACACTCCTTTTATTCCCTGTTGCGTAGTACCAAACTTAGCAATTTAGAAACAGGCACTACTAAAAATTTAGCCGTTGCTATGGAGAAGATTATAGACGAAAGAGTATATCTCTTTTCTAACTTTACCAACAAGCTATTGGGCAGCAATGTAACTAATGCGCTTTTGTTTATAGACGTGCTACTATTTAAACGTTTCTTAAAAAATTCTTATCAAATTAAAAGCCAAGCTCAAAAGTTAGAATTTTTAGTTTTAAATATTATTAGGAACGCCTTAAATGCAAACAATCTAAATAGTAATTCACATAAAATTCAAAAATTAGTTAATGAAAGTTTGGTGTACTTAGATCTAAATATGCCGACCCAGAAATTCTCTTATGAAGCACTAATTTTAGAAAACAGGCCTATATATGAATGTAATTATTTATTGGACATAGCTTGTATTACAGTTATGGAAGACCATAATTTAGGTAAATATGAAGATAGCTTTATAAGGGGGCTTGGTTTACAACTAGGTCTGAATAAACACCATGTAACAAAAGCATTAGAAGACGTATTGCTATTTTATAAAACGAATAATAGCGCAATCTCCTATCTGCGAAAAGATACTGTGCGTATTCAGTTATATGAAGGGGTAACTAACGTTTTAAGTAAGGTCATCCTTAGGAATAGTGCTCGTTTGCGCAGGGAATTACAGGAAAGCACGGAGCTTGTAATATTACTATCTAAGTCTACCAGAACAAAGCTAACACTTGAAGAGAAAAGAAAGGTTAAAAATCAGTTATTAGACATTTTTAAAAGCATCCCCTCTTTGGCTATTTTCATACTTCCAGGAGGTGCTCTCTTACTGCCTTTATGCATTAAATTACTACCTAATTTACTGCCCTCCGCTTTTGATGATAACCGAGTGGACGAGACATCTAAATAACCATGATAAACTACTTACAAAGGATAGATGGCAAATCTATTTTTAAGATTTAACTCTAAAATTTAGGTACTTTATAAACAATAACTTCATTTCATTTATTAAGACTACCTTTGCTCCTTTATTAACATAGCTGGTATAGCATGTGTTGCGCGGAGTCTAAATAGGTTACAAAAAATAATCGCTCTATGCAACATTCATATTTGCGATTAAGTATAACATTATTATGACAAAATTTGAAGCACTAGGGCTAAACAAGTCCTTATTAGACGCAATTGCAGACATGGGTTTTGAAACCCCATCTGAAGTACAGGAAAAAGCAATTCCAATTTTATTAGAAAGTGAAACTGATTTGGTGGCACTAGCACAGACAGGAACAGGTAAAACTGCTGCTTTTGGTTTTCCATTAATCCAGAAGATTGATAGTGATAGTAGAACCACTCAAGGTTTAATACTCTCACCAACTAGAGAGCTTTGTTTACAAATAACTAACGAACTAAAGGCTTATTCTAAATACGAACGTAATATAAACGTAGTAGCTATTTATGGTGGTGCTAGTATTACTGAACAAGCAAGACAGATAAAAAGAGGTGCGCAAATAGTAGTAGCCACTCCTGGTAGAATGAAAGATATGATTAACCGTCGTTTGGTAGATATTAGCAAAATTGACTATTGTATCTTAGATGAGGCCGATGAAATGTTAAACATGGGCTTTATGGAAGATATTAAAGATATTCTTTCCAATACCCCAGACGAGAAATCTACTTGGTTATTTTCAGCAACGATGCCAAAAGAAGTGTCTACGATTGCCAAACGCTTTATGCATTCCCCACAAGAAATTACAGTGGGTGCCAAGAATGCAGGAGCATCTACCGTACAACATGAGTATTATGTAGTTGGCGGTAGAGATCGTTACCCAGCTTTAAAAAGATTAGCAGATACCAACCCAAACATTTTTTCGGTAATTTTTTGTAGAACGAAAAGGGATACGCAAAAGGTTGCAGAAAATCTTATTGAAGATGGGTACAGCGCGGGTGCATTGCACGGAGATTTAAGTCAAAATCAGAGAGATTTGGTCATGAACTCTTTCCGTAAAAAGCAAATACAAATGCTTGTTGCTACAGATGTTGCTGCAAGAGGTATAGATGTAGATGATATTACCCATGTGATCAACTATCAATTACCAGATGAAATAGAAACCTATACACACCGTAGTGGTAGAACAGGAAGAGCTGGGAAATCTGGAATTTCTATGGTTATTATAACCCGTAGCGAGTTAAGAAAAATCAAGTCAATAGAAAATAAGATCGGGCAAGAGTTTCTTTCCAAAAAAATTCCAACTGGCTTAGAGATTTGTGAGACACAATTACATCATCTTGCAAACAAAATAAAAGACACAGAAATTAATGAAGAGGTAGATAAATTTTTACCTGCCATTAGTGAAGTGCTACAAGATATAGACCGTGAGGAATTGATTAAAAAAATTATCTCTGCGGAATTTACTAGATTCTTCAATTACTATAATAAAACAAAAGACCTAAACTCAGGATCGGATAGAGATTCCGATAGAGGAAGATCTGACAGAGGTAGAAACGAAGTTCCTACAAGTGGCACTGTGCGTTACTTTGTAAATGTTGGAGAAAAAGATGGTTATGACTGGATGTCTTTAAAAGACTTTGTAAGAGATACTGTAGGTTTAGATCAAGACGATGTTTTTAAAGTAGACGTTAAGGAGAGTTTTTCTTTCTTCAATACAGATGCAGCAGTTACAGAAAAAATTCTTGCTACGTTTACAGAGTTTAAAGTAGATGGGCGTTTTGTAAATGTAGAAGTTTCTAAAAGTCCAGGCGGTGGCGGTGGCAGACGTAGAAGTTATGGCAGTGGTAATAGCGGCGGTGGCGGCGGTTATAAGGGAAAACGACGTAGCGACTTTGGTGGCCGTAGCAGCGGAGGCGATGACGGTGGCAGAGGACGCGGCACTAGTGCTAGTCCAAACGCAGGGAAACGAAGAAGCCAGAAAAGAAAGGGTGATTTCTTTTAGTTAATCATATATTAAAAATACGCTTCGGCGTATTTTTTTTGCTTTGTTTGTACTGTAAATTTCCAGACGCTATTAATGCAAAAAATTCTACTTTTTTTTTCTTGTATAATTACCTTTAATATTTGTGCTCAAGACAAGGACAACACTCTTAGTGCTGTTGTCGTAAATGCACAAACAGAAGAGACTATGGAAAGTGTACATGTAGTAAACCTTAATCAGGTTAAAGGCACTATTACTAATGAAGACGGATTATTTTCAATTCTTGCTGCTGTTAATGACACCTTATACTTTTCATTTCTAGGTTTTAAACCTCAGAAAATTAGAGTAACAAATGACATGTTTAAGTTTAAAGATACTAAGATTGCACTTACAGAATTAGCATACGCGCTAGAAGAGGTAATAGTTAAACCATTTCAACTTACTGGTTACTTAGAAATAGACGTAAAGAACATCCCTTTAAATGATGCCTACCAGTACAGTATTTCGGGTTTATCATTTGGTTACGAAGGAGGAAATAAGAACCCCAGTGCAGTTGCTAAGGTATTAGGTGCTATCTTAAATCCAGCCGATTTGTTACGGAATCTTTTTGGTAAGAAACCCAACCAGATGAGAAAGTTACGGCAGATGAAAGAAGACGATGAAATTCGTAATCTTTTAGCATCTAAATTTAACCGAGAAACACTTACTGAATTTTTACAGATAGAAACTTCAGACATTCAAGACATTCTTAATAACTGCAATTATTCAAAATCCTTTATTATCACTGCTAATGATCTTCAAATACTAGATGCAATCAGCACCTGTTATGAAGAATTTAAGGTACTAAATAGAAGAAAATAAAATTTCTGGATTACAACTTCATTCCATAGCTTTAAAAAAAATCAAGCTTATGAACTATTTTGTTTCCCTCTTTGTGTTATTCTTCGCTATAACGTCATGCACTTCTAAGAAGAAAGAGGCTACTAGCAACACCATTGCTTCCCCTATAACTGCTCAAAATGATACTAGTAAAGTTCCGTTTAATTGGAATGCTGCTACCATTTATTTTCTATTGACAGATCGATTTTTTAGTGGGGATTCCACCAACAACATCAACTTTAATCGAACTGAGAAAACGGCAAAACTTCGTGGTTTTATGGGTGGAGACCTAAAGGGAATCTCTAAAAAATTAGACGATGATTATTTTACAAAACTGGGTATAAATGCCTTATGGTTTACGCCCGTACTGGAACAAATTCATGGAGCAACAGATGAAGGCACTGGCAATACTTACGCATATCATGGGTACTGGACGAGCGACTGGACAGCATTAGATCCTAATTTTGGAACTAAAGAAGATTTGAGGGAGCTCGTTACAAAAGCGCATAATAAAGGAATCAGGATAATTATGGATGTGGTTTTGAACCATACGGGGCCTGTAACTCCAGTAGATCCAGTTTGGCCACAAGATTGGGTTACTACGCAACCAAAGTGTGATTTTACCACGTATGAGAATACAACAAATTGTACGCTGGTAAAAAACTTACCCGACATTAATACCACATCTAATAAAAATGTAAAATTACCAGACGCACTTTTAGCAAAATGGAAGGCAGAAGGGCGTTTGAGTAGCGAGTTAGAAGAATTAAAACTATTTTTT
>Ga0115565_10002477_pt1 | contig 13982 bp, 8 predicted proteins | sample COGITO_mtgs_1105_FD_87199 | JGI IMG/M metagenome (GOLD analysis project Ga0115565, IMG submission 87199) | Pelagic marine microbial communities from North Sea - COGITO_mtgs_110530 | ecosystem: Environmental > Aquatic > Marine > Epipelagic | place: Germany:Helgoland, sampling site Kabeltonne... | reverse complement strand
GATCGCAAAGGGCATTAATAACACCCGCGAAGATAAAGAGCGCGTGACTCGTAGAAACCTACTCGGCGTGCTATACACCGTCCTCTACAATGAGGCATCAGAAACAATCGCTCGCTAGGGCGTGCTCTCTGCCAGAAATAGTTGCCGACTCAGCTCATCAAGTTTGAGATTAGTCCTGCGTTCAACGCCTCAATTTCAATAGGATCGGCAACAACTCAGCAGTCTGTCCGGCATGCTGATGGCCGGCATCTTTTTGCCCATTGGCTGGTTAACACCTTAATGATTTAACCCAGTTGGTAGGATTACTTTTGGTATTTAAAAAAAGCCCCTAAGTATTAATACTTAAGGGCTTATTCAAGTGGTGGCCGGACCCAGAATCGAACTGGGGACACAAGGATTTTCAGTCCTCTGCTCTACCGACTGAGCTATCCGGCCACACCTAGAAAGGCGGCATTAAGTGTTCGCGTTCGGTGCTCGTCAACCGGTTTTTTTCATTTTCTCATTTCCTCTGCATTTTTCCAAAAAAGCACCTGTTTTAAGCAAAATTCAAACAAGTGTTTGTCTTTCCCTAAATTGACTTTCTAATACGTCACAAAATGCTGCAAATAGCGGTATCACACTGAAACTGCGTATCATGATTAAGAAAAAAATCTTTGGAATTTGCATATTTGGAGGTCTCGCACTCGTCCTCTTGTTCCTCATTGGCACCAAGATGCTCTCATTCAAAGGGATGGCAGATGCTGGCAAACTGATGGGCCCGACCCCCGAAAGTGTTTCGACCTTCATCACCGAACGTCAACCTTGGATCGATAGTGTCCAAGCGATCGGCTCAATCGAGCCCGACAAGGGCGTGCGTCTCGATGCAGAAGTCGCAGGCTTGGTGAGTGCAATTAATTTTAAAAACGGTCAACATGTCGAAGCGGGCACAGTTCTAGTTCAACTGGATGTCACAGTCGAATCAACTCTACTGGACTCCAATAAGGCCAGCGCTCACCTCGCAGAACTTGAGTTGGTTCGTGCCAAACGCTTGCGCGGCACAGACTCGATTGCTCAATCACAGTTGGATCGCGCACAAGCGGACTTTGACAAGGCCACCGCAGAGATGAAAAACTTGGAAGCGATCATTGAGAGAAAAACCATCCGCGCACCTTTTAGCGGTCGAGTGGGCATACGTCAGATCAACCTAGGTCAGTACCTTTCAATGGGCTCTCCCATCGTTACCCTGCAATCCTACGATCAGGTGTTCGTTAACTTTACGCTCCCCCAGAAGGCTATTGCTCGAGTTGCTACTGGCATGAAAATAACACTTCGAAGCGACGTCTATCCCGAACAAACATTCGAAGGTAGTGTCACGGCAATTAGCCCGCAAATCGACCCAGTCACTCGTACAGTCAAACTTCAAGGAACACTAGAAAACGAAGATGAACGGCTTCGCCCTGGCCTATTTGTTAAAGTCTCCGTCATCTTACCTAATAAAAATGACGTGCTGGTCGTTCCAGCCACTTCGATTGTCTATGCACCGTATGGAAATTCAATTTTTAAAGTGACCACTGCCACCGACGAAGTCTCTGGCCTAGAGACGACCATCGTGAAGCAGTCGTTTATTCGTACCGGCAAGCGCACAGGTGATTTTGTCAGCATACTAGAAGGGCTCCAAGAAGGCGACGAGATCGTCTCGGCCGGCGCCTTCAAATTGAACAACGGTATGTCTATCACTGTTCGTAACGATTTGGCTCCCATCCCGGAACTCGCACCGAGTCCGAAGAATTCTTAATCGGCTTCGTTGTTGCAACGTCCACACATTTCGAGTCACCCATGAAGCCAGCTTTTACCGATATATTCATCAAGCGCCCCGTGCTCGCAATTGTGATCAGCATGGTAATCGTGATTGCGGGTCTGCAGGCGATTTCTTCGCTCACGGTCCGACAATACCCGCGTAACGAAAACGCCAAGGTCACAATCACGACGGTTTATACTGGTGCCGATGCAGATCTCGTACGTGGTTTCATCACCACCCCGCTGGAGCGAGCCGTCGCCTCTGCGGACGGCATCAATTACATCGCCTCACAAAGTTTGCTTGGCATGTCCACCATCACCGTGCGACTAGAACTCAACTTTGATTCGACCAAAGCCCTCGCCGAAATCAGCTCAAAGGTCGACCAAGTCCGCGGCGATCTGCCCCCCGAAGCGGAAGTGCCAATCATCAGCGTCGAATCTGCCGAAAGCGAACGTGCTTCCGCCTACCTTTCCTTCGTATCCGACATACTCGAAGCCAACGAAATTACCGACTATCTAGTACGCGTCATCCAACCTCGCCTCACATCGATTAAAGGCGTGCAAGAAGCAGAAATTCTTGGTGGGCGCACCTTCGCGATGCGTATCTGGCTCGACCCAGCACGCATGGCTGCGCTCGGTATCTATCCCGCACAGGTTCGCGAAGCCCTTGCTTCCAATAACTATTTATCCGCAGTCGGTCAGACCAAGGGCAACCTTGTTACCGTAAACCTGACCACCAATACTGACCTCAATTCTGTCGAAGAATTTGAGCAACTCGCAATCCTGAATCAGGGTAACACAATTGTGCGAATCAAAGACATCGCCGAAGTCGAACTCGGCGGCGATGACTACAGCTCTGAGGTACGCTTCTCTGGTAAGCAGGCGGTCTTCATCGGCATGCACGTTCTGCCCAACGCCAACACTGTCGACGTGATCAAAGCCGTGCGCACCGAACTCGACGTAATTAAAGGCGAACTCCCCGAGGGTATCGAAGCCAACATCGGCTATGACTCGACCATCTATATCGAAGAGTCGATCTTTGAAGTAGTCAAAACACTCACCGAGACCTTGATCATCGTGATGATTGTCATCTTCTGCTTTATGGGTCGAATCCGCACCGTCCTAGTGCCGATCATCACCATCCCAATCTCACTCATCGGCGCGGTTTTTCTGATGCAGTTGTTCGGCTTCTCGATCAATTTGCTCACATTACTGGCCGTCGTGCTCTCAGTTGGCATTGTCGTGGACGATGCAATTATTGTAGTCGAAAATATCGAACGCCACCTCGAAGCCGGCATGAAGCCGATCGAATCCGCACTCCTCGGCGTGCGCGAACTGATCGGACCGGTCATTGCCACCACACTCGTGCTGGTTGCAGTTTATTTACCGATCGCCTTCCAAGGCGGACTCACTGGATCACTGTTTCGCGAGTTTGCGCTCACGCTGTGTGGCGCTGTGATCATATCAACCATCGTGGCACTCACCTTAAGTCCGATGATTTCATCCAAGCTGCTCAAGAGCGGCGAACATACTGGGCTTGCACTGCTAATTAACAATAGCTTTGACCGTTTGAGAAAATCTTACGGCGGCATCTTACGAACTAGCCTACAGACTCGTTGGGTTATTTACTGCTGTTGGGGCGTGCTCACTCTGATGTGCCTACCGATGTTCGTGCTCTCGCCAAAGGAACTCGCGCCGACCGAAGATCAAGGTGTAATTTTTGGCATCGTCGATGCGCCCGCCAACTATGCTATCGAAGAAACCTCACGCTTCACCGAAAAAGCTAACGAAGTTTTTTTTAGTTTTCCTGAAACCAGCTACAGCTTCCAACTCACCTACCCCAATGGTGGTTTCAGCGGCATGATTCTAGCTCCGTGGAGTGAGCGCGAACGCACCGTCTTTGATATTATACCGGAAGCTCAAATGGGACTCGGTGCGATTCCTGGAGTTCGAATCTTCCCCGTCACCCCTGCCGCACTACCAGGCGGCAGCGACTTTCCAATCGACTTTATCGTTGCCTCCACTGCCGAGCCTTCAGAGATCTTAAAATTCGTTGAGCAAATCCACGCAAAAGCAATCGCAAGTGGACGCTTCGCCTTTCCACCGATTATCGATACCAAGATTGACCAACCACAAACCAAATTTGTTATCGACCATGATATGGTCAGCTCACTCGGCCTCGATCAACGCGCCATCGGCGCCGACCTCGGCTCGCTCGTCGGCGGCGGTTACGTCAACCGCTTCAACATCGATGGGCGTAGCTATAAAGTCATTCCGCAAATTCGACGCGCCGGCCGCCTCAATGCAGATCAGCTACAAGACATCTATATCAAAGGCCCAGAAGACAAACTCATTCAACTGAGCACCATCGCCACACTCGAAGACAGCGTGCAACCACGCTCGCTCAATCGCTTCCAACAATTCAACGCGGTTAAGATGAGCGGAGTTTATATGGGTCCACTGGACGAAGGTCTCAAATTCCTCGAAGACACCGCCGCAGAGATCCTGCCCGACGGCTACCGAATCGATTACGACGGCGAGTCACGCCAACTCCGCACCGAGGGCAATAAATTCCTGCCTGCTTTCTGTCTCGCTCTGGTGCTCATCTTCATGGTCCTCGCCGCTCAATTCAACAGCTTCCGCGACCCCTTCATTATTCTTCTTGGCTCCGTGCCGCTGGCCATGTTTGGCGCATTGATTTTCACCTTTCTGAAAATGATGAGCCCCAACGTCTCATTCTTCACGGATGGATGGACGACTACGCTCAATATTTACTCACAAGTCGGCCTAGTCACACTCGTCGGCCTAGTCGCGAAGAATGGAATTTTGATTGTCGAATTCGCTAATCAACTACAGCGCGAAGGCAAAGCAAAGCTCGATGCGATTCAAGAAGCCAGCGAAGTGCGCCTACGCCCAATTTTAATGACCACCGTGGCGACCGTAGCAGGCCACTTCCCGCTGACACTGGTCACGGGTGCAGGTGCTGAAGCACGTAACTCGATCGGCCTAGTGCTGGTTGGCGGCATGGCAATCGGAACGCTGTTTACACTACTTTTTCTTCCGTCGATCTATATGCTCATCGCCAAAGACCGAAAGAGCGGTGCGACGGGAATTGAGATCGCGTAGGCTTTTAAAAAATTGGCGAAGCGAGCGCGCCACTTTACGCCATCTCAAAAACGACCGCAGTGGTATTATCTTTACCATCAGTCTGCACCGCTTCATGCACCAGCATCTCCGCTGGCGTGCCTTTAAGATGTGGCGCTGGACTACGAATGATCCGCTCCATTCCACGGTCAAATAGACCTTCGACCAAACCATCGGAGCAAATTAAAAAACGATCCCCGGACTCGTAGCCGATCGCTCCGAACTGCGGACTGAGCTTCTGGTTCTTGCCGCCAAGTACTTGTTGCAGCGCATTGCGCCCAGCATGGCTACGCGCTGCCGTTTCAGTCAATTTTCCGTCACGCTGCAACCATCCGACATGCGTGTGATCGTGGCTCACTTGGTTAATACCACCCGCCTCAGGCAAATGATAAATACGACTATCACCCACATGCGCGAAATAGAGCCACCCTGGGCGCACCCAACAGAGACTTAAGGTCGCACCCATACCCTGCAACTCTTCGTAACTGAATCCCAAATGCGTGAGCTCAGCATGAATCTGATCAAATAACTCACCCAAAAGATCCTGAAAGCCGATCTCGATGCCAGATGCCGCCGAGCGAAAACTCTGCGGCATCAGTCGAGCGATCTTATCAATTGCGATACGACTGGCAAAATCCCCGGCCTTGGCGCCGCCCATACCATCACTCACGGCAAAAATGAAATCGTTCGCTTTAAGATCCGCTTCGCCGTATTTACCGAGGCGCTTAACGCCTTCGCCATCCACCGCCAGCAATAGGAAAGAATCTTGGTTGTCCTTGCGGAAACGTCCAACATCCGTCTGGCCAAACCATCGCACTGTTTCTGCCGAATCTGCTATCTTTTCTTCCATACTATGCTTTCCACTCATCACGATTTGGATTCGATTGCATCTTCGGCGAAGCCGGATAGCCGGGCTCCAAAATCGTCGCAAACTCGAAATCAATTACACAAAACCGGCCAAGCTGCGCATTATAGGTGATATTACGTACCTCTGCATCATCATGACGTACGCCGTATTGCTCAAGCTCCGAAAAAATTCGCTTCTTTTTTTCGTCACTCACATGATCGACGAGCTTACCGCAGTTACTCGTCACCAAATACATGCCATCGTCCTGCTTATCAATTATTTGGGGAACAAAATCGCAACCATGTTTCTGCAAAAAATCCAACACTCGCACTTCATTTTCGAAGCGCTCACGAGCCTGCGGACCCTTAAACGTCTTATGCACACGGCCATCATAACCGATACGAACAACTGCCCGCGCAGTATTTTTAGCCTCATGCATGAATATGTGCTCAATTTGAGCCTTCCACCTTCTATTTGGCAAGAACTCGTCGGGATTCTGCGCAGATTTATTAAATCGTGGCCAAAAAAACTTGCGAAGCCTTCTCTGGCACGCATTTTGCTAAATTTGCATGTCTCTTAAGATGAGATCAATCTGTTCACTCATTTTTAAAAACTGCTTAATCTGACAATTCAACGACAACTCATTCACAAATTATTATGGCTAAAATTAAACTAGAATACCTCTGGCTCGACGGTTATACTCCCGTCGCAAACATTCGTGGCAAGACATGCGTCAAAGACGGCGATCTCAGCACATGGTCGCTCGACGACTGCCCTCTTTGGGGCTTCGACGGCAGTTCGACTCAACAAGCCGAAGGCAGCAGCTCTGACTGCATCCTGAAACCAGTAGCATGCTACCCTGACAGCACTCGTAAAAACGCTTTCCTCGTAATGTGTGAAGTGATGAACCCAGATGGCACTCCACACCCATCTAATGCTCGTGCGACTATTGCCGAAGACAAAGGCCTCTGGGTCGGTCTTGAGCAAGAATACTTTCTCCTCCAAGACGGCCGCGCACTCGGCTGGCCTCAAGAAGGTTTCCCTGAACCACAAGGCGACTACTACTGTGGGGCAGGCTACTCTTCTGTCGGCGAAATCGCTCGTGCGATCGTTGAAGAGCACCTCGACATCTGCCTCGATGCAGGCATCAATCACGAAGGCATCAATGCTGAAGTGGCAAAGGGTCAGTGGGAATTCCAGGTATTTGGCAAAGGTGCACACACAGCCTGTGACCAAATCTGGGTCGCTCGCTACATCCTCCAGCGCCTCTGCGAAAAGTACGGCGTTGATGTCGAATACCACTGCAAGCCTTACCAGGGTGACTGGAACGGTTCCGGTATGCACTGCAACTTCTCTACAGACTACATGCGCGACACCGGTGGTAAAGATTACTTCCTCAAGCTCATGGACAAGTTCGAAGAATACAAGGACGAGCACATCGCTGCATACGGTCCGGACAATCACATGCGCCTCACAGGTCTCCACGAAACACAGTCCATCGACAAGTTCTCTTGGGGTGTAGCTGACCGTGGTGCTTCAATCCGTGTCCCACACGGCTTCGTCGCTGATGATGCATACAAGGGCTATCTCGAAGACCGTCGTCCAAACTCACAAGGCGACCCTTACCAGATCGTTTCCCGTGTCTCCAAGACAGTTGCGGAAGCCGAAGCTGCATTCAAATAAGTCGACCTACTTTTTTCAATCAACGCCACTCCCTCGGGAGTGGCGTTTTTTTGTGTCGATCCGATCGTGGTGCCAGTCAAAGCGACACTCTGTTCAGGCTTACCATGGCTCGCTCATATAAATCAAATCAGCAGCAGGTGCGATCCTAGACAGTGAAATTCGTATTGTAGATGGACAAGGCTCACCGACTTCCTAGCATTTGAGTTATTGAACTCACTTCAAAATATTGCGATCTCCGCCGCCGCTGGTTCAGGTAAGACCTATACCCTAACCAATCGCTTCATCTATCTGCTGCATGCCTTTGAGCAACCAGAGCGTATTATCGCCCTGACGTTTACACGCACCGCTGCTGGTGAGTTCTTTCATAAGATCATTGAAAAGCTTTGCGATGCGGCCGAGGACTCTGCTGAGGCTGAAAAACTCTCCAAAGAGTTAGTGATCACTGCCGACTGCGCGCGCTACCACCACTTGCTACACTTGCTGATCAATAGCATGCACAAGCTCAACCTGCAGACGCTCGACAGCTTTTTCTTCCGCGTCGTTTCCAGTTTCGCACTCGAGCTCGGCCTCTCCGGCAGTCTCAAGCTGCTCGACGAAAGTAGCGAATCACGCATGCGCAACGAAGTGCGCGACAGCATCGTGCATCGACCTGGGGAACTCACCACCGAGCTCAAAGAATTTTGGCACGCCTTCAAACAAGCCACCTATGGACAAGAAGCACGCAGCATTGAGAAAGTCGTCTCCGAGTTCATTGAGCAGCTGTACGCACTCTACCTCAACACTCCCGCTGCCGATCGTTGGGGACATACTGCCACAATATGGCCGCAAGGTTGCCCATGGCAGACCAGTGTCGCACCGGACTGGGAGGAGCTCGCAAACAAACTACTCGCCGCCCTACCCGACAATCTCAGTAAAGCACAGGTCAACGATTTTAACTCGGCGGCCTCCGCAATCCGCAACTACGGAAGCAACGAAAAGCTCAACACCTTACTCAATAATGCACTGGCAGTCGCGGCCGACATCCTAGCTGGGCAAGCGACCATCAAAGTACGCAAAGAGATACAACTGAGCTCCGCACTCTGCAATGCCCTCGCCGACTGCTTACGCGCAATCGTCTGGCATCACCTGAAGCGTGCGCTCGAAAACACCCAAGGCGTGCACCGCATTCTACAAGCTTATCACGACAATTACGACCGCATCGTGCGCCGCCCTGGACGCCTCGCCTTCGCTGACCTCACACACTTACTCGCACCCGAATCCGCAGGCTCACCCATGGGCGAAGTCGATCCGATGACGCGGCAACTCATGGACTTTCGTCTCGACGGTCAATTTGACCACTGGTTGTTCGATGAATTCCAAGATACGAGCCGTCCACAGTGGGAAGTCGTGGCCAATCTTATCGATGAGATCGTGCAAGACGACTCCGGTGAGCGATCTTTTTTCTACGTTGGCGACACCAAGCAATGCCTCTACCTCTGGCGCAACAGTGACGACCGCCTGTTCCACGACATCCAAACGCGCTACAACGCCAGTGGCGCAAACCGTATCGAGCAACACCCACTCTCGATGTCATGGCGCTCAGCCACTCCAATCCTTGACGCGGTTAACGAAGTATTCGAAGACGACGCCCTGATTGCCGAAACCTTTTCTGCCGATGCAGCCGCTCGCTGGGCACGCGCATGGCAAACGCACGAAGCTTCGCCTGCCACTATAGATTCAAGCGGATTCAGCTGCTGGATTGAAGCACAGAAAAACGACAGCCCCACACGCAACGAACTCATTCTCAAGCTACTTAAAGATCTCAACCCGATCGAACGTGGCATGAGCGTCGGTGTGCTCGTACGTAAGAATGCCGATGCCAATGAAGTCGCGGACTACCTGCGCGAGAACTGCTTGCTACCCATTCATACCGGCTCCGCAATCAAGCCCGCTGTCGATAACGCCGCAGGTGCTGCCCTCCTCGCATTGCTCAACCTAGCCGCACACCCTAGTGATAGCCATGCACACGGCTATCTCAATCTGATCGACGTCTCGACCGACGGCCCGGCACTCACCAGTGCCACTGAAGAACTGCGCAAACGCCTACTGTCCGATAGTAATGAAAGTGCCGTGCGCTGGGCGGCCGAGCAAATCACCGCTCACCTACCCGAAGACGACACACGTCACCGAGAACGTCTCAATCGCCTGATTGATAAAGCACGTGCCTTTGACAGCGAAGAGCGCCGCGATATCGATGGCCTGATTCACTTTCTTAGAAAGTGTAGTAGCGGCGAATGCCACGCGGGCGATGCCGTGGTCATCGAGACGATCCACAAATCCAAAGGTTTGGAATACGACGTAGTCATCCTCGTCAACGAAGACAAGACTTCGCGCAGCGAAACACGGATCAATCCGCTACTTGATCCGCAAGGTAAAGCCGATTGGATCATGGAGCCGATCAAGAAAGACCTGATGCAGGCTGACCCGATGCTCAACCAACTCTTAGAACAAAGTATCAGTCAAAGCGGCTTCGGCAACCTTTGCACACTCTACGTCGCGATGACCCGCGCCAAACGCGGACTCTATATGATTAGTGACCTCCATCGCGTGAGCAAAACATCAACTGTTCATTTCCTTAAAGAGCGGCTCGGCTCGGAGGCTCAAGCGACCGAACTATTCCCCAAGGCCAACTATCCCGTGCTCTGGAGAACCGGCGATCAAAATTGGCATGAGTCGTTTAAAGCAACCGTGCAACCAACAACCAATAGCCAACCATCATCGGCGCCCGCCTTCGATCCCGCACATCCGCGATTGCAACTAGCACGCCCATCTAACAGCAAGGCAGGTTCACTCGCCGCGGCCAGATACTTCGACCTCGATGAGCACGCCAGCATCTTTGGTACCGAGCTACACGACGCCTTCGAACAAATCGAATGGCTAGAATTCACCAAAGACAATAACCTCACGCTCGACCTCTTTAATATGGGAGGGACGAGCTCCGCCTCGTCCGCTAACTCTAAGCCAGAGGACACGACAGAGCACGCAGAGGTGGCACCTCAGCTGTTGCTGCATAAGAAAAAGACGGAGCATTTCCCTACAGAAGTTAAAAGCGCCCTCAACAGCTGTTTCAAAAATTCCGAAATACGCACACTCTTTACTAAGCCCGAAACAGCAACCGTCGTCTGGCGCGAGCGCGCATTCAGTTATGTCGAAGGTGATCAATTCACGAATGGTATCTTCGACCGCGTTGTCATTCATAAAACGGAAGACGGCACTATCAGCCGCGCTGAGATCATCGACTTCAAAAGCGACCGTATCCATCCAAACAATACGCTAGAGCAAGCCAGCGAGCACCATCGCCCACAAATTGAAGCCTATCGTAAGGCACTCTCAAAAATAGTCAGCATCGACGAAACAGTCATCGATCTGAAACTACTATTCACAGATGTGCCTCAGTTGGTCGATCTTTAGAGAATGGAATCCTCACAATCCTGCCTCGTTACTTGTCCGAGTTGCTTTGAGGTATTCTCAGTCACAGCGCCAGCACCATCAGAGACACCTACGGAATGGGACTACGACTGCGAAGTCTGTTGCCGTCCGATGCTGATTCGTTTTAGCCTAGACGAAGAAAGCGTAATTGCGGACGCAGAGGAGGCGTGGTGAGCCAAGAGCGCTGTGCGCTGTAGCAGCATTTTTGCATCGGGATAATGAACGCGAGATAACCGGGCTCGCAACGTAGCATCTGGCTTTACGCCAAGAGTTTTACAAGCTGCTAGGCAGCGGCAGGTCGATTTCGACATCTTCGTCGTAATCAACGCCGTCGAGCCCAAAACCAAACAGGGTAAGAAAGTTACGCTGGTAGCCAGTATAATCGCCGAGAACATCAAGCGTCTCGGATGTAATCGATGGCCAAATTTCAATGACTTTCGCCTGAATGTCGGGTTGCATCTCCCAATCGTCGACACGAATACGACCCAGATCATCGAGCTGTAAATCCTTACCATAGAGGCGATCATCGAAAAGGCGCACCATTTGCTCGATACAATCTTCGTGTGTACCCTTCTCTTTCATCAGCTTGATGATAATGGAAATATAAAGTGGCACGACAGGGATTGCCGAGCTAGCCTGAGTGACGACAGCTTTGTTGACTGCAACGTAGGCGGCACAATCGTAAGTCTCGGTTATGGCCGCCGCCGCGCGTTCGACATCTTTTTTGGCCTGGCCGATAGTACCGTTGGTGTAAACGGGCCAAGTGGCTTCGGGGCCGATGTAGGAATAAGCGACACTCTTAGCTCCAGGTGCCAGCACGCCAGCATCATTGAGCGCTTTCATCCAAAGCTCCCAGTCCTGGCCACCCATTACATTAATGGTGTGTTGAATCTCTTCTTCAGTCGCGGGCTCAATGGTGACGTCTTTGACCTCATCACGGTCGGTATCCATCGTGCGGTTAGTGAAAGCTTGGTCACCGATTGGCTTGAGCACTGACTTGTAAACTTCGCCGGTCTCTGGATCGGTGCGACGCGGAGAAGCAAGACTATACACGACCAGATCAATTTGACCGAGGTCTTCTTTGATCTGTGCGATTGCCTGCGCTTTGACTTCGTTGGAAAATGCGTCACCATTGATGCTTTTGGCGTAAAGACCCGCCTCGTGAGCGGCTTTTTCAAATGCCACGGAGTTATACCACCCAGCACTGGCCGGCTTGCCATTGGTCGATGGGCGCTCAAAAAAGATGCCAAAAGTCGCCGCATCAAAACCAAACGCAGCAGCAATTCGGGAGGAAAGGCCGTAGCCCGTCGAAGAGCCGAGCACCAAAACCCGCTTTGGCCCATCACTTCTCTTGGCAGCCTTGGCGACTTCGATTTCTTCACGCACTTTAGCCTCACAACCTTTCGGGTGTGCGGTAATACATACATATCCTCGGATGCGCGGTTTAACTATCATGGTAATACTTTAGTAGTTGAATGAAATTAATAAGACTGCAGTGAAAGAGAATCCTCCCGCTGAGGCAAATGATAATTTGCATATATAAAAAAGACGCGACTGAGGTTCGCCCCGTCCACGTCTATTAAAATTAAGCTGTTACAAGCAGGGCTTAAACCTCTCCGCGACCGATTCCAGTCGCCTCAAAGCCGATTTGGCGAAGCGCTTCGAGATCGAGCAGGTTACGGCCATCGAATAGGAAGGCCGGTAAATTCATATGATCATAGATCTTTTTGAAATCAAGCGCGTTGAACTCATCCCACTCAGTTAGAACTAACACCGCATGCGCATCTTTTGTCGCCTCGTAAGCATCTCCGCAAACGGTCACAGAGCGATCCTCATTGGCAAGACCCAAATCGCGACGAATTTGAGCTTCTGGCACTTTCGGATCGTAGATGCTGACATTGGCCTGTTCATCGAGCATATCCTTACAGATGTAAATGGCCGCGGACTCACGGGTGTCGTTGGTGTCCTTCTTAAATGCGAAACCAAGCACAGCAATTTTCTTATCCGAGACGGTGTTAAACATCGTGGAAATGATACGACGCGCAAACCGATGCTTTTGAAAGTCGTTCATCTCGATCACACCATTCCAATAGCTCGCAGCCTCTGGAATACCAAAATGATCACACAGGTAGACCAAATTCAGGATATCTTTCTGGAAGCAAGAGCCTCCAAACCCGACGGAAGACTTAAGGAATTTTGGACCGATACGGCTATCAGTACCGATCGCGTGTGCGACTTCGTCGACATTGGCACCAGTCGCTTCGCACAGAGCTGAAATCGCATTAATCGAAGAGATTCGCTGAGCAAGAAAAGCATTGGCGGTGAGCTTGGAGAGCTCGGACGACCAGACGTTGGTGGTCAAGATGTTCTCCGTCGGCACCCATTGCGCATACACATCGACCAAAGTTTGAATCGCGGCGAGACCATCTGGCGTCTGATCACCACCAATCAACACTCGGTCTGGCTTCTCAAGGTCAGCCACCGCAGTACCCTCAGCTAGAAATTCAGGATTAGAAAGGATTTGGAATTTGCGCCCCTTGGAGTTGGACTCGAGGATACGCTTAATCGACTCAGCAGTGCGCACTGGCAAAGTGGATTTCTCGACCACGATCTTGTCACTCTCCGCGACTTCAGCAATTTTACGAGCACACTTCTCGATATAGCGCAGATCCGCGGCACGCCCAGCGCCGACGCCGTAAGTCTTGGTCGGCGTGTTGACACTCATGAAGATGATGTCCGCATCACGAATCGCTGTATCAATATCGGTCGAGAAAAAGAGTTTTTTGCCACGGCAACTTTTAACGATGTCATCCAGACCAGGCTCGAAGATCGGCAGCTCATCGGAGTTCCATGCATCGATCCGCGCCTGATTAATATCTACAACTGTGACCGTGATGTTCGTACACTTATGGGCAATCATAGCCATCGTGGGTCCACCAACATATCCTGCTCCAATACAGCAAATTTTCATAGTAGATTTGGTATATCAAATCGAACGCCAGACAAGAGAATTTTACTTTCGTTTCGGACTTCAACATCAAAACCAGCTGAGTTTTGCCGCCAT
>Ga0115565_10002468_pt1 | contig 14004 bp, 11 predicted proteins | sample COGITO_mtgs_1105_FD_87199 | JGI IMG/M metagenome (GOLD analysis project Ga0115565, IMG submission 87199) | Pelagic marine microbial communities from North Sea - COGITO_mtgs_110530 | ecosystem: Environmental > Aquatic > Marine > Epipelagic | place: Germany:Helgoland, sampling site Kabeltonne... | reverse complement strand
CCTGGACATCTAAAACAATTTTATCATGGTAAATTTAAAGTAAACAGGAATCAACAACACACATTTATAAAAACACAGGATACATTCATGAAAGAGATACCACACCCCGGCAGTTATTTTTTTATAAGATATAATAATACATTAATGATAATATGGAAGGGGAAGGGGGAAAAACACTTACGGATGACCCTTAGTATACCAACGGGAGACGAAACGGAATTCAAATGGACAAATAATAAACAAGAAAGAACGTATACAAATGCCACAGAATGGTTGGATGATTTAAACTTAAAATATCCTGTCGATATAATGGGTGACCCTTGCTGTGGAATAAACAACATTATTTCAAAATTTGAATTTATGTAGAGCTTATTATTTTGTTCTTATACATCATTATCTGAAGCATTACCACTATTTGAAGCATCTACATCATTCCGATTAGATTCTACTTCATTAACTTCATTAACTTCATTAACTTCATTAACTTCATTAACTTCATTAACTTCATTAACTTCATTAACTTCATTAGAATCACTATTAGATTCTACTTCATTATTTTCATTATCTGACGTAATTAATTCTTCATCAGCTTCAACTACAGAATCATCAGTATTAGCAGATTCATCAGCATCATCTAATTCATTAGCTTTATCTGAATCATTATTATTTATTTTTTTGAGTGTATCGCAAACATTTAGGGCGTCTTCAACCAAATCATGATCAAATCCTTTCTTCTTCAATAGTTCAAGGGCGATGTGTTGATCGGAAGCACCACATTCAAGTTGATAAGGGTAAACAATTTCATTTTCAGCATTTCTGCTTATAGGTATTTTGTAGTTCTTATAGTTTCCACCTTTTTCTAAATTTGTTAAATAATTAAAGTGGGTTGTTATGACAGCAATCGAATTATCATATTCAGCTAATTTATTACAAATAGCATAAGCTCCTGATATACCTTCTTCAGGATTTGTGCTGCTAAATATTTCGTCCATCACAATAAATGAAAATTCTTGTTCCCCAAGTTCTTTAAGTTTGTTAAGATGATTCCGTGCGCGGTGCATTTCGGCTTCAAACAGCGATTCTTTATTTTTACAATCGGGAATATTAAGGTAAGTGTTAATTAAGGTCATCGGTGTAATATACGCTTCTTTAGAAAATGAAATACCGAATGTTTGTGAAAATAATAATGATAAACTCATCGCTTTAATAAAGGTTGATTTTCCGCCGGCATTAGGACCCGTCAGCACTATATTATTTGGATTCTTCGCAGAGCCACCTAACTCTACGTTGTTACAAACCACTTCAGCATTTGATTTATTTTTAGCTAAATAGGGATGCCATAAACCACTAAGTTTAATATGGGGTTTAACATTAGATTCATACCGAGTATAGCATATATTGTAATTCTTATCATTAAAATCACGCACCAAAGAGACAATTGATAAATAGGCATCAATTTCTCCTAACATATTAAAATAAGTCTTATATTTTTCAACAAAATTTTCGGTTTCTTGAATTTTCCTATAACTTACTAATACTTTTCCTTTATTAGAAAGCATAGAAGCATCTCCCTTAAATAATTGATTATCAATACATTTATCAAAAAAATCGACTTCATCATGTTTAAATATCTCTTTAACTAATTTAAATACTTCTTGACATTCAGTCATAAAAGTATTAAGCTTGTATAATTTAGTGTGTAACACATTAATAATTTTGTGATTACTTTTGGCGGCTTTAATAGTGTTCATAAAATTTTGGAAATAGATTATTATAGAAAGCATAACTGAAAAATATTTAGTTATAGTACTATTTTTAGATCCTGAAAATATATTGAATCCACCTAATATACTGACCTTAAAAATATCAAGATATGTTTTAAAACTAAATTTTACTCCTGCAAAGAAATACAAATACAAATATGGTAGTATAAAAAATACTATTGGTGAAACTATACCATAAATAGGAGCAAAAAATATGGTAAACATTGAGTAAATCGACATAATGTCTTCATTAGTGTTAAGCATTGATAAATATTTGTTTGTAAAATAGACACTATCAATTAATTTTAATTCTTCAGGATTACGTTCTCTTAATAGCCACATTACATCTTCTTCTAAATCCTTAAGTTTAACCAATTTTTCATTGAGTTTTAAAATTAATTCTGTTGATATTTTATTTAAGATATTTTGCCGATTCTTAAGAATGCTAATATCTTTAGTTGGATTTTCAAGCATATTTTTAAGATGGATTGATCCAAATATAGTGTGTGTTTTATTTATAACATTAAATATAGAATTTTCTAATGAATCACCACCTTTAAATACTTCTAAATCATCAAATACATTTTCGGCGGCGACTGTTTGTTCTTTTTTAAGTTTAACTATAGAATTAATGATTTCTGTATTTTTTTCTAAAGATACTTTAGAATTTAAAAGTTCATTTACAGAAGGCTCATCTTTCTTTTTATTCGTTAATCCAGATATTTCACATTTATCCATTAAATCTTTAGGAAGCATATTACAAATATTAAACATTTAGATACATAATATTAAATAATTTAAGAAATTATACGAATAAAAAAATTGATTTAAATAATTATTAGTATTAATATTTAATATGTTTGAAGATAATGATAATGTATATTTAATTAAAAAAATGGATAATGAAAGTAATAAATTTCATTTTACAAAATGTAAATTCTTAAGTAATAGTTTTAAATCACAATCACACAAAAATAATGGATCCCATTTAAAAATGGACTACCATTTAAAAATGGCTAATATTTATGCAAATAATAAATTAAATAAATGTGTTTATCATGAATCAATAATGACAGAACTAAATAAAATTATTTCTTAAGGATACACTGTTTATCAATATTAAAAGTTTTACACTTGGTATTTTTTGGTACAATACTGATAACACACTTTGATTTTTTACCGTATAATGGTTTAACACACCCTTTTTCTTTTACTTTAGTATTCTTATTCTTTTTAGAATGTTTATTCTTTTTAGAAGCTTTTCCAAGACATCGTGATCTAAACATTTCATATCTAAGTTTAACATCTTCGTAAGATAAATTAGATTTTTTTCCTAACATCCGATTAATTTCTTCATGCAGTTCATACAACCATTTAGATAATGATTCTCTATTCTTCATAGTTTTCATAGTTAAAGGTACAGATTTAATATTTTTGACATAGTTTTCACGACAATATCCGCAAGGCAAAATATTCTTTAAGGACATAAAGAAGTCATAATAATTTTTCTTTTCTAATTTACTGGGTTTTACAGGATAATTAAAACTTATAGTATGAAGCGAATGCCATAAACTGGGACCCCATACTGAGGTAAGCATACCATCGCCACTATTAAAATCGTTTTCATTAAATGGATTCTTCATTAATATTTAGACAGAAAGTTTTTTTTTATATCATAATATTAAATGAAAGGATTTAAAAAAAGTTTTGGACGATTATTTAAGTTGCCAAAAAATGCTAAATTATCTAAAAATAATAACTATTTAAAAAAATGTCAGAAGGATCAAGAAAAATTTAAACCTCTTAATAAAACAAAGCGAAAAAGAACCAATAAAACAGGGTGGTGGTTTAAATTTAATAAACGAACACATCGGAAAAAACAGAAGCGTCGTGCATGTTACTAAAATAAACTTTTTAGAAAAAAGTTTTAACAAAAATAAAATAAACTTTTTAGGAAAAAAAAACTTTTTAGAAAAAAGTTTAGACAAAAAAAAAACTTTTTAGGAAAAAAAAACTTTTTAGAAAAAAGTTTAGACAAAAAAACTTTTTAGAAAAAAGTTTGTTTAAATTAAAATATTTTGTATATATATAAATGAAGTCGAAAATGAATTTAAAATTAGATTTAAGCATGGTGAATACTATTTTAATGGTTGTTGTATTAATTCTTGTAATTGTGGCGTGTGTTAGAAGATACCGTGAAAATTTCGATACTTGCCATATTCCATGTAATGCAGATGGCGAGGGTGTATGGGATGAAGGAGATAAAGGCTTTAAATGTGACGGATCAGGACGTTGTGGTGATGTAGGAAGTGCTGATGCAGGTGGAGAGTGGCAAAATCTCGATGGTATGAAAGACTTAAAAGAATGGGCACAATCTGACGATGGTATACATAATTCATGGGTATATGGTGAATCCAGAATTAATATACAATTAGAACAAAGTGCATATATATTATTTAATATTTTAGATAGAATATTAAAAGCATTAAATGTAGAAGGAGATAGTGCAGCAAATGCTATTGAAAAAGTTAAAAACGCATCTAAACAATTTGTAGAAGATGATGATGATGGTAATAAGGATTATAGCAAACCTAATTTACAAACATTAAAACACTATATTAAATCTTCAGGAAACTATGATCATAAGGCTAAAGGACTTATACTAAAACTTAAAAAATCTGATGACGCTGTTAAAAAATTAATAAAATTAGAAGAAACAACCGATGGTGAAATTGATAATGATACACGTGATCAAAAACAAAAACATTGGGAAGAATTACTCGAAGGAGTAAGTGACACATATAAAATTACGGACAATGGTGAACAAATTAATTTCTTAGAACAATTAAGTAAACTCATCGATGAAGAACAATTATTAATTGATTTTGTTAATAAAATAATAAATAAATTAGGTACTAAACATAAAGCTATAGCATTAGGAACAATTGGTGTTATCCCAACTACTCAAGCTTAAGTAAACTTTTTTCTAAAAAGAAACTTTTACCAAAAGTTTTAACAAAAACATTATTTTTTTTTGGTCAACCTTTTTCTTAAAAAGGTTTTTTGATCTAAACTTTTTCTTAAAAAGTTTCTTTTTATATAGTATGGTGAAATCAAATATTGAAAAAAAATATTGCAGTTGTGTCATAAAAGTTAGGGCAAAGAGTCTCAAAAAACGTAGCATCATAAATCCTTATGGAATCTGTACTAAATCAGTGTATGGTTCGCGTAATAAAAAAAGAACCAAAAGAATAGATTGTTTAAGCAAGTTTGATTTAAATAAATTTAGTTATAGGGAGCTTAAGAGTACAGCTATTGAAAAGGGAATTAAAACTAATTTAAGGTCAAAAAAGCAAATAATAAAAGAATTAAATAAATATTTAAAAAGAAGAAAATAAATTATCTCATAATGTATTATTTTTATCTCTATTTTATATTTAGTTATGCGCTATATTCAACATTAGGTTTAGTGAATGATATATTTTTACCTGAAAACAGAATCCGGAAATTAGATATTAATAAAATTAAAGAATGTTATGAATCAGTAAGTAGTAATGTAGCTACTAATGTATTAAAAAATAGTATTCCATTTTTTATTTTATCCGAATTAATGTATATTGGATACGATGATTCACATTATGGACTATTTAGATATTTATTAGAGTATTTGGTAACACTGGCAGCTGGTATTAATTTAGATTATTTATTACACAAATTTAAACATAGTGAATTATTCTATAAATATCATAAAGAACATCATAGTTGTAAACAATTATTCGGGTTTATGGCATATTATGGATCACCTCACGATTTATGCTTAACAATGATTTCTATAATATTCCCAACACTCTTTAGGTTTAATCCATTGATAGTACAATGGTGGATTTTTATTTGTGTGTATAAGCATGTTATACTAGATCACTCTAATATTTTTGAATTAGGAATACATTATAATATACATGATACTAATAAGGTATGTAATTATGGCATTTATTTTATAGATGAATTATATGAAACATGCGAAACAAAATTAATGGAAACAACCAAAAAAAATGATTCTGTTGATACTTCACCCCAAGAATCTACTGATGAAGACAATGAAAATTTATCTACTGAAGAAAAAAAAGAATTAAACACGTTAAAAACAAAATTTAAATGCTATGAATATTTAGTTAAAGCAACATCCAATATAGACAAACCACCATTAATGCTGGGAAAATTACATTATTCTAATTTTTTTTAAAATTCATAATCAATTCTAATAATTTAGTATTTATTATTAGAAATCAGCATCTAAGTTGAAGCTGTGTAAGTCGGTATTTTGTGTTCCAATATTTGCTTTAGAATAGTCCATAACACGCTTTTCAAAAAAGTTGGTTTTTCCTTCTAGAGAAATCATTTCCATAAAGTCAAATGGGTTACTAGAACCATAAATTTTAGAATAACCGAGTTGGAGGCAAAGACGGTCTGCGACAAATTCGATATATTGTGACATTAGCTCCGAGTTCATTCCAATCAACTTGCATGGAATAGAATCAATAATAAATTCCTTTTCAATTTCTACAGCATCTTGAACTATTTCTTTAATAGTTTCAAAATCCAATTTATTTTCGAGAAGCGAATAGATTGCGACTGCAAAATCAGTGTGCATACCTTCATCCCTACTTATCAGTTCGTTACTTGATGTTAATCCCGACATTAAACCGCGTTTTTTCAACCAAAATATAGAGCAAAAACTGCCTGAAAAAAACACACCTTCAACAACTGCAAATGCCACAACTCTTTTAGCAAACGAAGAATTCTCATCATTAATCCATTTTATAGCCCAATCCGCTTTTTTCCCTACAGATGGTATCGTATCTATAGCATTAAATAGCCGTGTTTTTTCACTATTATCTTTAATATAGGTATCAATTAACAGAGAATACATTTCGGAATGAATATTTTCCATAGCAATTTGGAATCCATAAAAGCAAGCAGCCTCCGGTATTTTAATATCATTCATAAAGCGAACACCTAAATTTTCAAGAACTATACCATCACTTCCTGCAAAAAATGCTAATATATTTTTAATAAAATGTCTCTCTTCTTCTTTAAGTCCATTCCAATCATTCATATCTTTTGATATATCAATTTCTTCAACTGTCCAGAATGAAGCTAATGCCTTTTTATATAAATTAAATAGTCCTTTGTATCTAATTGGGAAAAGAGTATACCGATGGTTTGATTCTTTTAATATAGGTTCTTGATTTTCATCAATTTTAGATTTTGTTAATACTTTTGTACTATCATTATTTTTAATCAATTCAACATTTTCAGACATTTTTATAAATATAGACATATATTATTTTTAAATAATTCGCAAAAAATAAATTATAGTTCTTTAACATTTTAAATTTCATTGTTAAAATTATTTTGTATCTAAATAGTAATGAAAAAAATAAATGTAGATGTTATTAAATATAAAAATACAATTATAATAACTATAGTATTTATAGTTGTACTGTATATTGCCTATAAATTATCTAAATCATATCGTGTATCTAAAGTATTAAGTGATATAAGTTTAATGGATGGGTATGTTTTAGTTAGTTCTAAATTAAATGAACATCGTGAATTAAAGCTATGTGACTTCTATATAGCAAGTGCTTTCCGTCCATATTTGGGACCTAATCAATATTTAGAATATATAGATTTGTCTATAACTGAAAAGATTATTACAAATGGTGTTCGTAGTATATATGTAGATGTATTCAATGATAATATGGGCGAATTTGCGAATCCTGTTATTTCCACAGGTGTTAAAAGTGGGCAATGGAAACTATCATTAAATAGTGTAACATTTGAAGATCTATGTAAATTATTATCAACTATAGTGTTTAATGCAGGCTATGTTAATAATTATGAAGACCCATTTATATTAATGTTAAATCTAAATGTAAATAATAATTTAAATAGTTTAAACAAAATGCGAGATATAATATACTCTCATTTTAGAAGATATTTGCTATCAAATAAATATACCTATGGAAAAGTTAATATAGGTCAAGTTCCAATAAAGTATTTAAAAAAGAAAATGCTAATTTTTAGTAGTGATGGATATCAACACTCGGAATTAGATGAATTTATAAATTATTCATGGGAAAAGGAGGCATTAAAAAAAATAAGTTATGAATCATTAGATCCATCTGCAACTAATCCATCTGTGCTTAAATTAGATTCTGAAACGCTCCGTAATTATAATAAAAATAACTTAACGATTGTAACACCTAATGAAGACTTTTCAATAACCAGTATATTTACTAAAAATTATGAGCCAAATTATTTTTGGGATAGTGGATGTCAAATTGTGTGTTTAAATTATCAATTAATAGATGACCATGTAGATACATATTTATCTAAATTTAAAAATGATAGTTTTATTCCAAAACCAGAAGAGTTAAGAGGTGCAGCTATAAGAGAGCGTGTTAATCTCCAAGAAACCGAATTATCTAAAAAATTAAAAGATCCTAATTTAGAAAATGATCACAGTTGTCCGGATGCTCCATCTGAAGACTATGTAGTATCATCAGGATCATTAAACTACAAAGATGAAAATGCTCCATTAGGATTATGTTTTATTTCTAAAACTCAGGGTTGTAATTGTGAAAAAGATACTACTAAGCCTGACGATAAGACTTGTCCAAATGATAGTTTATATTCAGAATATAAATATAAGTCTGACTATGAAAATACAGACGAATATTTATGTTGTAGTAATACACGAACAAATAACCCAAATAATAAAGCTAATAATAAATATTATATATCACAAACAGAAACAGGCACAGGCACAGATTCAATAAATGATATTTTAATAGACGGAACCTCTAATTTTGAAAAAAATCCAGATGCAGATCCAAATGCAGATGCAGATCCAAATACTTATAAATTAAATTATTTTCCAGCTAATACAATGAAATCTCTTGAAAATAAAAATGTGTGTTTAATTGATAAAAATACTCCTGCACGATGTCCTTCAGGATGGAATAAAACGGCAACCACATCCTATGGATATAATATATGTTGTAAAAATACTTAATTAAAATATTTATTAATAGTAATGGATGATACAACTTTAGATGAATTTATAGAAGGCGATATTAAAAATTTTAGCGAAAATATTTCCGAAAAAATAACAGATGTAAAAGAAACAATTACTAATGATATAGTAAATCATTATAACAAATTACCTAAATTAAATGTGGAATCTAATTATATTCAAAAAAAAAAAAAATTTAAAATAGGAGATATTAGTTGGAAAACATATAGAGCAGCATCCATTGGTATATTGTTTGCTAGTATATTTTTAGCAAACTATATTAAATATTTATTTGAACAAAAAATAAATGATCCCTATTTAAGAATGATATTTAATATAATTATGCTATTTTTTATACTAAATTTAGGAGTGTTTTTGTTTTACAAAACGTATTTCAAATTTATTTCAACTAAAAAAGGATCTAAAGGTCAACCAGGTAAACGTGGTAAACAAGGAGTACCTGGTGAAAACGATGTATGTGATATTTCTAAAAAGAAAACAGCCAATTTCCGTAGAGAAAAGAATGTTACTAAAAAAGAGCGAGTTATAAATCCAGAAAATACAGTATTAGATTTTAATAAAATGGCTAAATCTAAAAAAGGGTGGTATAATGTAAATACTGATTCTACGGATAATGCAGTAAATGGTGGTAAAATATCAAACACAGTCATCGGTGTTGATTGTGAGGGTAAATGTAATTCATACTATTCACCTAAAAATAAATCAGCTGAAAAAAACGAAAAATATATAAAAGGACCTACAAATAAAGTTGGACACGAAATATCTAATAATAATAACCCTATTATAGGTGCCAATGTAAACTATAACAAAAATACAAATAAAATAACGGCATTACAATATTTATATGATCGAAATAAAAATCCAAATCCCAAGAAACATAATGTCGGTATTTTTGGTGCGAGAGAAGATAATGTGAATGAAGCAACTATAGGAGACCATCGTAATCAAACAAAAGGTATTGAAAAATATAATTTTACATGTCCTGCTAACTCAGCTATTTATAAAGTAGAAGGTGCCTATGATAAAATGGGAATACGTGGTGTTAAATTTCATTGTCAAGATATTAAAAATGGTAAATTAGTAAAAGCCTATGATAATAATAATAAAAAAGTGTATGGTGTAAACTTTGGGATTGAACCACGGCCTGATGATGAAAATTATCATTATGATAAATCAGAATGTAGAATGTATAATAATGACACTAAATATTATCCATCCTTTATTTCTAATATTGGTGGAGAATATGATATGAAAAAGAAAAATATACAAAATCTAAGTTTTAATAAATGTAGTTTTTATTACGATAAATAATCATTTTATTTTTATTTAAAGTTTAATACACTAAAAATATTAAACTATGTTTTTTGATTCAGGGAAAAAGGATACTAAACTATATGATACATTAGGTGTTAAACAAGACGCATCTGAAACCGAAATAAAAAAATCATATAGAAAACTGGCATTAAAATATCATCCTGATAGAAATAAGGATAATAAAGACGAATGTGAAGCTAAATTTAAAGAAATATCTGCCGCCTATGAGATTTTAAGTGATACTGAAAAGCGCTCTAATTACGATAAATTTGGATTAGATGCAGTTAAAAATATGGGTGGTCCAAATATTAATCCTTTTGATATTTTTAGTAGTATGTTTGGTGGTTCCGCAGGTATGGGTGGCGAAGGCATGGGTGGCATGTTTAGTGGTATGGGTCCCGGAGGTATGGGTGGTATGTTTAGTGGCATGGGTGGTAGACAAAGAGAACAACGGGTAAAAAATAGAGTAGAAAAAATAAAAGTGTCATTACAAGACCTCTACAACGAAAAATCATATACTATAAATTATAAAAAAAAATGTATGTGTAATAGTTGTTCAGGTAGTGGTGGAATGTATAAATCATCTATATTATCGTGTTCAAGTTGTGATGGTACAGGTCGTATAACTAAAGTAGTACAAATAGGTCCAGGTATGATTTCACAATCTACGTCACAATGTAACAAATGTAATGGATTAGGAAAATCAATTAAAAAGGATGAAATATGCAAAACATGCGATGGAGAAAAATATATGAGAAAAAGTGTATCAGTTACATTAGAATTAACTAAATCAATAAAAAGTGGTAGTAAAATAGTAGTCAATAATGGTGGTGATGAAGTTATTGGAACATCACAAATAGGCGACTTAATATTTGATATTACTGTAGAAGATCATAAATTATTTACTCGTAAAAATAATGTGTTACATATAAAAAAGGATATTTTACTAACTGAAGCCTTGTGTGGGTGCGAATTTATAGTAGAACATATGGATGGGCGAAAGCTTTTAGTTGAAACAAATAAAATTATAGTACCAAATATGAAACAACGCATCGTTGGTGAAGGTATGGATTCTAATAGTGATTTAATAGTAGAATTTAATATAGTGTTCCCAAAATCATTATCAGATCAACGAAAAGAATATTTAATGAAAATATTACCTGTGAGTACAGAAATAAAAGATAAAACAAATACAGTAGATACGATATTAGTTGAAGATGATTCGCAAAGTGATAATTCAACACACGATGACCAACACACTCATAACGATCAATTTGAAGAAATGGATGATGGTCCACAAGTTGTTAATTGTGCGCAACAATAATTACCTATTTAACTTTTAACTTTAATTTTCAGTTCCTGGTATTACGAGTGGTGACGACTCTCGGAAGACCTTCCAAACGGATAAGCATTTATCTTCTGTATGATTATTCTTTCTGAAGCACTAATTTTTTTGATTTTTGTAAGTGTTGTGAGCCTGTTCATGTGCTACTTTTCTTTTGCTGCTACCTCTGATAATGCCATTAATTCCGCTAATTCCGCTTCTGCCACCGCTGATTTTTCTTTTTCTGTGTTTGCTTCTGCTTTTTTTTGTTTAGATGTTTCTTTTATCGCACTTAATCTTTTTTCGATTTCTTCAAGTTTTCTATCTTGACTTATTTCCGCTTGAGTTATGTTGTTCAATTCCCAGATTATTTTTTGTCTATTTCTAAACGTTTGTTTACGTGTGTTACGCCTCTTTTTTTCTTTTGCTGCTTTTTCTTTTGCTGCTTTTTCTTTTGCTGCTTTTTCTTTTGCTGCTTTTTCTTTTGCTTCTTTTTCTTTTGCTGCTTTTTTGACATTATTTTGCCATTTAAAATATTCTTTAGATTCTCTATTTATTTCATTTTGTTCTGCCTCTAATTCTTCTTTATCCTGCATAAATTCATTATATTTTTCACTTATTACTTTAAGTTTAACATTTTCAGCTTTTAATGCTTCATTTAAGTCAACAAGTTCAGCTCTTTCGATCTGTGATCCATCTAATTTTTCTGTTTGTGTGTTAAAATCATCAGTTAATTTTTGTATTTCTTCATTTTGAGATATTAATTTAGTTGAATTTTCAGAATTTACTTCATACAATTCATCGTTGTCAGTTTTTAATCCTTTAATTTCAGCTTCGTTTTGTTTTATAGTTTCTAAATGTGAAAGTATATCTTTTTTTAAAGAAGCTTTAGCATCTTCATTTTGAACCTTAGAATCACCAAATTCATTAACTTTAATAACTAAATGTCTTATCTTCTTTTTTAATTCAGAAATTTCGGTTTCTTTTACTACAATTGTTTCTTGATTTTCTTGTATTTCGTTATTTTTTGTTTTTAATTCTTCGGTCAAATCATTATATAATTTAGTTAATACTAAAAATTCGTTTATTAATTCTGTATATTTCGCACTTATATTTTGATCATTATTTTTAATACTTCTACTTAGTTCTTCTAATTTTTGTATCCTATTATCAGTGTTATCATTAGGTGATTGTGATTGTAAGTCTTGTATTTCTCTCTCTAACATATCAATCTCATCTTTATTATGTAATGCTATTTCGGCAGAAGTATCATAATTATCAACTGATAATATTTCTTTTAAATATTCTATTTCTTCATCTTTTAATCCAATTTCACTACTTAACTCTTCTATTCGTAAATCTTGTTCTTCTAATATGTCTCTTTGAGCATCACTTTCATCTTTTAATTCTGTAACTGTTTGATTTAATTCTTCAATTTGGTCTTCTAATGCTTGTTTTTCGGATACATTTTGTTGTAACATAGCCATTAATTGTTGAATATTAAATGAACCTTGTTGAATTGCCTCTGAAAACATAGATTGGGTTTGTAACGAAGCATTTAATTTGTTAGCAAAATCTGCGAATTTTAATTCTATTTCTTTTTCTAATGATTTTTTAGATGCCTTTAATGATGCATGTGTTCCGACCATTGTAGTCATAGTTTGTCTATATTTTTGTGTTAATGCTTTTTGTGATGCTTTTTTAGATGCCGTATTTGCTGCATGTTTTGCAACCATTTTAGTCATTTGTTTTTTATGATTTCGTTTTGTTTGTCTTAATGCTTCGTTTAATGCTTTTTTAGATGCCTTATCAATTCCACTTTGTATTGCCCGTTTTGCTACTTGTGTTCCAACCATCTTAGTCATTTGTTTTTTATGATTTCGTTTTGTTTGTCTTAATGCTTTTTCTAATTCTGCTTTCTCATGTTTCAATAATTTTGTTAAACCTACAGCTGCTGCATTTTTCCCTGATTTTGCTTTCATTTTTTTTATTTTTTTATCTTCTGCTTCTAATGTTTTTAGTGCGTTATCAAATCCAGGAAACAATTCTTTTTTTGGATCAAATACTTCTAATTTACTATTTAAACGTTCTTTTAAATTATAATTATTTTTATCTTTAGAACCACTAGTGTTAAGTGTCCATTCTAATTCAGGTTGTTGTTTTTTAAACATATAATTAACTGTCTTCATTAGGATTGATATACTTAAAATAATACCAAAGGTGTACATAACTAATGCTATCCATATATGTAAATTACCATTATTGGTTTGAGATAATTTAGTAACAACGTTACTAGCTATTCCAAAAATAGATAATGGACTATTTGAAACAAACGGTGGTAATGGTGGATAAGGTTTTGTTGATGGTTTAACATGTGTAATACCTTTTGGTCGAGGTGTACCTGTAATTCCTCTACCTTTAGTATTAATTTTTTTAGGAAAACGTTGTGTTCGTGTTTTAACAATAGTTGTGTTACCTTTACCTTTTTTAGACCATGATGT
>Ga0115565_10002466_pt1 | contig 14009 bp, 9 predicted proteins | sample COGITO_mtgs_1105_FD_87199 | JGI IMG/M metagenome (GOLD analysis project Ga0115565, IMG submission 87199) | Pelagic marine microbial communities from North Sea - COGITO_mtgs_110530 | ecosystem: Environmental > Aquatic > Marine > Epipelagic | place: Germany:Helgoland, sampling site Kabeltonne... | reverse complement strand
GCGGCTTAAAATTGCGTTTAGTCGACGTTCTTCCGCTGCGGGATCATCAAGCGCCATTGAGTAGCCGTATTGTATAACCCAGTCATCATAAGGTCCTGGTTTTTCACTATAAAAATCACCTTGCTCAACGCCCACCGGCGCGTAATTAACGGCAGGATAATCCATCACTGAACCCGCTAGTATACCTTGTGTTATTTCTGCATCATGTGCCTCGTCATGATTGTGCAATTGAGTCGCCATCATGTTGTGGTTAAGCCCCAATGTATGACCTACTTCATGCAAAATTAAATAAGCCATAGACTGGCGCAACAACTTATCTTGTTGTATGTCTCCCATACCGTCGGCTAAACTAGATATTCTACCAAACAGCATACCCATATTGAGCTCGTAACCTAGAGAACACCTTAATTTGTTACTTGGCGCTTGTTTTTTGGCTAGTAAATTAGCACCGTCAGTAAACATCTCTCCAGCGATCCAGCGACCTTTCATAAAACTGTATTCAAGCATAATGTCAGCCGCTAAAATTTGACCGGTCAGGGGGTGGGCTATACTTGGGCCATAACCTCCAAATGGCGGGCGAGGGGACGACGTCCAGCGCAATACATTATAACGCACATCATCTGCGCTCCATTCAGCATCATCAGGCTGTATTTTGACTTCGATGGCATTGCTTATGCCTGCTTTTTCGAACGATGTATTCCATTCCAATGTTGCGTTTTTGATGGTTTCACGCCACTCGACTGGAGTGGTATTTTCAATCCACCAAACAATCGGTTGAATAGGATCAGATACGTCAGCGCGAGGATTTTTCTTCTGTAAATCCCAACGATTAATTACGTCACGATAGTTGGCGGTTTGATCTGATGTGAGATCGTCAAATTGTTGTGAAAAATAACCCACTCTTGGGTCGTCACGACGAGGTTTGAAGTTGTTTTGTGGTGCTTTAATAAAGGCATGTTGAATAGAAATTGTGGTGTAACGCTGGTCCGCAATTTCATCACCGCCATAAACAGACGGCGTATCATTCTCGTAAACATAGTTTACCACCACATGTGTATTTTCTGGAAAATTGTTAATACTGCTGATACTGGTTTTATCTGCTGACAACTTGCCAGGCTTAAAGCGTTTTTTGTCATCCTTGGGGTCATCCTCTGGCATCGGTGCGACGCGGTGCATTTCTTCACCCTTAAAAACATCGTTGAGCTTTATTGCAATGCGGCCATCTTCTTCGTGCTCAATTTTTGCCGAGACTAAAATTGACTCACTGGTATTGGCAGAGGCAGCCCGGCTGACTGCATTTTCAGGGTCAAAGTAAAAACGAGGGGTTTTAGAGACAATTTCGATGCGGTCAAAATTACGTCTAAACTCAATCAGCCTGGTGTCTCTAAATTGACCTCTAAAGGCACCAGCAGAAACGACGCCGTCAACGGTAGATGCGAAATACAAAAATGGAGTGTCAAGCTGATCTTGGTCGATTACTACAAGGCCTGATCCGTCTTTTTCATCTCGATATATAACTACAAACCCATCAAACTCGGTTTGTTTGCTGAGTACTTCAGTCAATGTCTCTTTTTTTTCATCTTTGGCTTTTTTATCTGCTTTATCGTCATCGCTGTCTTGGGCAATGACATTGCCTACCAGTGAGAATAACAACAGAGCGATAAGGCTCTTAGTTTTATAGTGTTTAAGCATGTATCTTCCTTCAACTGTTTTACGTTATTAACTAAGTTGCAACTCTACAAATTCTTTGTACACTGCATTTTTATTCAAAAGTTCTTTGTGACTGCCTTGCGCAATCAGACGCCCTTCTTGCATTACCAAAATTTTATCTGCATTTAATACGGTAGATAATCTGTGCGCAATAATCAATGTTGTCGTTGTTTGCATTAGGGAATCGAGCGCTAATTTGACGTATTTTTCACTGCTTGCATCCAACGCGCTCGTAGCCTCATCAAGTAATAACACGGGCCTTTTTGCAAGGATTGCTCTGGCAATTGCAATACGTTGTTTTTGACCACCAGACAGTTTTACGCCGCGTTCACCAAGTTGTGTCTCGTAACCTTGCGCGAAGCCTTGAATAAATTCGTGTGCATAGGCAAGTTTTGCTGCGGCAACAACATCTTCAGCGCTAGCATTTGGATTAGACAGCCTAATATTGTCATTTACACTCAATGCAAAAATAACCGCATCTTGCGGCACCAATGCAAATTGCTTGCGAATCATCGCAAGGGGAAGGTCGGTTTGAGTTTGACCTGCAAGCAATATTTGTCCCTGATTTATTACATAAAAACGCATTAACAAATCAAATAATGTTGATTTACCCGCGCCGCTATGGCCTACGATTGCCAGTTTTTGTCCTGCGTAAACCTCAAAGCTCAAATCTTGTATAACGGTTTTGCTGGGGACGCTGGGATAAGCAAAACTGACATTACTAAATCTGATGATGGCTTGTTCAGCTTTGCTTATTGCCATATTAAAGTCAGTGTTTAATTGAGTTACTGTCGGGTTAGGGATATCTGGGCGGGTATTGAGTAGTTCGACGATCCGCTCACTCGCGCCAACTGCTTTTTGTAAGTCGCCAATGACTTCGCTTATGGTCGCAATGGAGCCACCAGCAAGGACTGCGTAAAAAACAAAGGCGGTTAGTTCACCTGCACTGATATTGCCTCTGATAACTTCAATAGCGCCAATCCAGCCGACAATAAAGATTGAAGATAAACTGATAAACATAATGAGGGCAATTAACAAGGCGCGATAGTGAATGCGTTGACCTGCGCTTAGCATGACGCTATCTATGCTGTTATTAAAACTGGTAACGCTGGCCGCTTCATGGTTATAAGATTGTAGGGTGTGAATTTCGTGCAGACTTTCGTCAATAATGGTTCCCATACTGGCAACGTCATCTTGACTGCGCTTGGCAAAATGTCTGACTTTTTGTCCAAGCATTTTTATTGGCAAGAGTATAAGCGGCACGGCAACAAAAACATACAAAGTGAGTTGCCATGATGTAATCAACATCAATATTAACGCGCCTATTAACATTACCAACGAACGCAGAGACATCGAGACACCGGTTCCTACGACCGATTGCAATAAGGTTGTATCGCTAGTAAAACGAGAAATGATCTCTCCTGTCCGTGATTCTGCATAAAAGCCAGGCGTCAGGCTAACGAGGTGCTCAAACAGTGAAATCCTGATGTCTGCGCAAACTCTTTCACCTAGCCAAACCATCAAATAAAATCTAACGTAAGTCGCAAGACTGCCAATCAGAGCGATGCCTAGCACGATTATTAAGGCCGTCGTCAGCATGCTGTGATTGTTGGCGACAAAGCCCTGGTCGACCACCATTTTGACGCCTTGCCCTAATACTAGCCACGCTAACGCCCCAACCACTAGCGCCACCAACGCCATAATGACTTTTGTTTTGTATGGCAATAGGTGCCGAAACAACCACTTTAAAATGGCGTTACTAGACGTTGAAGAGGACGTGCTTGATTCGGTTTTTTTCAATTAGATGTTCCAAAACGCCTTAATGCAATCAGAATTAAACCAATATTTAGCCACATCATACTGCCGCCAGATGAACCGTTGCTCGAATCAGGCGCCGCAACTTGAGTCGCCGCTGCAACAATTACATTGGTTGAAGCTGTTGCCGTTTGCTCAAAATTGTCTGTCACAGTTAGCGAGAATGTGAGTGTTTGCGCCGTATTAGGCGCCGTAAAGCTAATCGTTGGCCCCGTTGCGTTGGATAACATAACGTTATCACCAGCAGTTTGTGACCATGTATACACCAAGTCAGCGCCTTCTGGATCAGACGCGCTAGCTGAAACTGATAAGCTTTGTCTGGCATTAACGTTTTGACTACTCGGCAGACTAACACTGGGTGCCTGATTAGCATCATCATCCAAAATAGTCAGTGTAAAACTGCTTTGTGAAGGGCTAACTCCCACCCCAGGTGTTAATTCGATTGTGAACGTTTCTTGTTCTTCGTTATTGTCATCGTTCAGTATTTCAATGTTGATGTTTTTAGGGGCTGTATCGCCTGCTCCCCATTTTATAGTATCTGTGATTATCTCGAAGTCTGCTTCGTAAGCGGTGCCGCCGGTTACATTGACACCCACTTGGACAGCAGCACTCAAATCTCCAAATCTATTGAGTTGTAGTTCAATGACACCATCAATTTCTCGCACCGTTAGCAATTCTTGATCAAACGTAATATTTGCTAAAGCTTGTCCTTGATTGGCGATGACGATCTGAGTTAAAGATATGTCGCCAAGCTCACTTGTTGCGCTAGGATTTAATAGACGCACAAATACTTGTTCGTCGCTCTCTATAAGTGAATCATCGACAATGTCAATTTCAATAAATCGACTGTCGGCATCAGCAGCGTTCCAACTGAGCTGTCCGTTAAGTGCTGAATTTGTATCGGATGCTTCTGACGACCCCAATATCACTTGATACTCCACTGAAGCGGATTGTATCCCTGTTTTAGTCACTTCTAATGAAAAAGTAGTGCCTTCTTGCACCGTTGTTGAAAGCGCATTAAATGATACATTTGCTTTGATTGGAGAGTCTGTTTCGTCTTTTAAAACGTAAAGCCCACCTTGAATATCACTGGCCAAAATAATGCCACTGGGCAAATAAGGATACACGCCCCAAGTACCATTAAAATTGGCACCATTTGCGCTAGGAAAAGTATCAAAAAAACCAATTTGTTGTGGATCGCTCGGGTCTGATATATCTAGAATCGTTACCCCGCGCTCATAATTCGACATATAATATTTGTTACCGCGCACAAAGCCATTGTGATCGATTGCCCGCGTCGGACCTGTCCATGTCGCTATTTGAACAGGGGCGGTTAGCTGGCTGATTTCAAACACATGTACAGTGGTATTAAGGCCAAATCGTTGTTCATCCAATTCATCATGCAGTAATACGTAATTCTTGTCTTCTGACCACCAGCCTGAGTGCGCATAGGCGGCATTGGCATAAGTGGTTTCAGATAATTCAATGGATTCTTCTTGCGCCGTATGATCCCATAGACGCATGCTGCCCTCATTAAAGTCCAGCATCACTAAACATCCGTCATCAGTGCTGTTTTGACAGTCTCGAGTCGCGCGCTCATCAGTGATTAATAGTGATGATGCATCGTGCGTATAGTCATCGCGTGATGCACCGGGCAACGAAAAGCTATTGCGCAGCGCACGTGGATTATTGAGCAGGTAGCTTCTTAGTGAGCCACCCGCGGCTTGTGCGCCTAAAATATGTACGCGAGGGCGCACCGGGCTATTCGCAATATTTAGGCTGTAATCTACGTTCGATATATAAATATTGTGAGCGGATGGATCATCTGTTTGTCGTGAAACCAATGAAATGCCATTGCCCAAATCGTTCAAATCGATAATGCTAAGTCCTTCAGATACACTGTCAGCGGTAGCATAAGCAAATGCTTGCCACTTATTTAGCGAATTACTAAAATACTGGTAGACTTTAATATCTCGCCAAGTGGTGCTTTGGCCCGTGATCGCGTCAACGATGACCGGGTTGATTGGATCACTTACGTCAATTAATACTACCCCGCGGCGCATACCCAATAAGGCATATTCTTTCATGGTATTTAAATCGACATGACCCCAGATATCATTCGCCGCATTTGAGTCAGTCGGCAGATCGGCAATCGGCACATGCGATAGTAATGATATGTTAGAGCAATCAAATGCACCCGCTCTACCCTCTATACAATCAGATTGAGGCTGCTTGGTAAGCATTGCCTGAGCCGTCTGCAAACTGCTGTTTAAAGCACTAAGCTGATGGTTTGAAAGGCTTTTTGTATCGGCAATGACATTGAATCCACGTTGGTACAACACATCTGCATATTCAGTGGGAACGCCCACTAAGGTGGTCGCAAATTTAGCGGGGTTTTGAACTTGATAGTTATCCAGAGGTTGAAAACCTCCTAAGGCTGGCACGATGTCGCTGATAAGATAAAAAATATCGTCAACTGAACTAATCGTGTAGGTGCCTTGCGCTACTAACAATGTATCGCCTTTGTTAGCGTTTTGAGCTGCATATGCAATGCTAGCGCAGGGTCTAAACCTGTTTTTACAATTGCCTTGATCGACACCATCTTGAGCCACAAAACGCGCGCGATCGTGGTCTGTATGAGCAACAACATCTGGGCATGAAAAAACACTGAGTAAGATCAATATACTTAACGTTTGCGCGGCTTTAGTCATGTTTTAATCCCTTAATAAAAATGTGCTTAGTCAATCAATCCTTTATATTATGGTGGGCATAATGACGGGTAAATAACCTGTTATTATTCCTATGAAGCTCGCCCAGAACAATCGCCACTATCGCAACGCTAATAACAAAATAGACTAGCCTTTATAGTAATCTGTTTGTTTAATCTTCGCAATTGGTTGCGAGAGCGACTGCTTCAGCAACGCGAATCCCATCTATGCCGGCTGACCAAATACCGCCTGCATATCCTGCACCCTCGCCAGCAGGATAAAGCCCTTTGATATTGACACTTTGATAGTCATCGCCGCGTTTGATGCAAATAGGTGAGGAAGTACGAGTTTCTACGCCCGTTAATAGCCCGTCTGACTTTGCAAATCCCTTTATTTGTTTTTCAAAAGCGGGTATTGCCTCACGAATCGCTTGGACTACAAAATCCGGAACCACTTTACTTAGGTCCGTTAAGGTTATCCCAGGGGTGTATGATGGTTTGACTTCACCTAGCGCTGCGCTTGAACGACCCGCCAAAAAGTCACCGATAAGTTGTGCGGGAGCATGATAGTTTTCACCGCCTACTGTATAAGCAAGGGCCTCTAAGCTACGCTGCAGTTCTATCCCCGCTAATGGGTCACCTGGAAAATCGACTTCTGGCGTAATGCCGACCACTATTGCACTGTTGGCATTGCGTTCGTGCCGAGAATATTGGCTCATACCATTGGTGACTACCTTGCCAGGCTCAGACGCCGCTGCTACGACGGTGCCACCTGGACACATGCAAAAGCTGTAGACGGTGCGGCCATTTTTGCAGTGATGCACTAATTTATAATCTGCAGCGCCTAATATTGGGTTGCCTGCGTTGTCACCAAATCGACTTTTGTCGATCATGCTTTGCTCGTGTTCAATTCGAAAACCAACCGAAAAGGGTTTGGCTTCGATATACACGCCTTGTGCATGTAACGCACAAAATGTGTCTCTAGCGCTATGGCCTATCGCCAATATCACATGCTTGCAGCTTAAATAATCACCACCTGCCAAGTGCAGGCCCTTGATCGATTGTTGGCCATTGTGAGTGGCCAAATCTAATGTTTCGACACGTGTACTAAAGCGGAACTCTCCGCCTAAATCAATGATGGTTTGGCGCATTTTTTCAACCATATTGACTAGCTTAAAGGTACCAATATGCGGTTTACTGACGTACATGATTTCTTCTGGTGCGCCCGCGGCTACAAATTCATGCAGGACTTTACGTCCATAATGCTTGCGGTCTTTGACTTGACTGTACAGTTTGCCATCCGAAAAAGTGCCTGCTCCGCCTTCACCAAACTGCACGTTGGATTCTGGGTTGAGCGCTTGTTTACGCCAAAAACCAAAGGTGTCTTTAGTGCGTTCGCGGACGGCTTTGCCGCGTTCCAGAATAATAGGCTTGTAGCCCATTTGAGCCAAAATAAGGGCCGCGAACAGACCGCAGGGACCCAAGCCAACGACGACCGGACGTTCTTGCAAATTGGTGGGCGCTTGGGCAACGAACTTGTAGCTCATATCAGGCGTAACTCTGACATGTTGATCATTGGCAAAATGTTCAAGTATCAGCGCTTGTTGTTTTGCCTCGACTTCAACGTCAAGCGTATAAATTAATTTAATCTCGCGATTGTTGCGTGCATCATAGCCACGCTTGAACAAATTAAACGATAGCAATTGAGTTTTTTCTATTTGTAGCTTACTCAAAATAGCCAGCTCTAAGGCCTGCTCGTCATGATCAAGGGGTAATTTTATATCTGTTAAACGCAACATATTACACAACACTCTTTAAAACGCCGGACGGCCTCTCCGTCAGGGCCTTATATTTTAATCCAGATGAGCATTGATAGATAGTTTAAAAACGGAGCAAAAAGTTAATCTAATCGGTTAAAAGCGGTGCAAAAAGTTAATCCAATCGGGCTTGTTTTTTTGAGGAGCTTGTTTAAACTTAGCGAATCCGCACTAAAACCAACGAAAGACTCTGCATGACCTTTGTAGTAACCGACAATTGTATCAAATGTAAATATACCGATTGCGTTGCAGTTTGTCCGGTAGACGCGTTTTTTGAAGGGCCTAATTTCCTAGCCATCGACCCACTTATTTGTATTGACTGCGAACTTTGCGTGCCAGAGTGTCCTGCCGATGCGATTTTTCAAGATACCAAACTACCGCCTGAACAGTCTGAGTTTTTAGCATTAAATGCAGAGTTGTGCCAACAATGGCCTAATATCATTGATATCAAGCCTGCGCCTGATGATGCTGACAAGTGGAACGGTATTAAAGATAAAATTTTATTGTTGGAACGCTAGACACTGTTTTGAGGGGTGAGATAAAGAGATACCTCGACACAAACAATTATCACGCGCAGATTATGACGCTTTGAATCCTTTTGCTACTAAATAAACTTCTCTAGATCTTGGGCGAGAGGCAGCAGGTTTGCGCACAATCACTTTATCAAATGATCGACGCACATCTTTAACGTACTCCTCATATCCCACACCTTGAAATACCTTGGCACAAAAGCTTCCACCAGGCACCAGTACGTTACGCACCATATCTAGGGCTAGTTCGACAAGATAAATTGACGCATATTGGTCTGTGGTATTGACACCGCTAATGTTTGGCGCCATATCGCAAACCACAACATCGACTTTTTTATCGCCAAGACTTTCAACAATTTGTTGATAAATAGTTTCTTCGGTAAAGTCTCCTTGGATGAATGTTACCCCTACAATACTGTCCATGGGTAAGATGTCTGACGCAATCACCGTGCCTTTATCGCTGACGATAGGCGCTACGATTTGTGACCATCCACCAGGCGCTGAACCAAGATCCATGACAACGCTACCGGGTCTAAACAGCTTATCTTTATCGTTTATTTCTATTAGCTTGTAACTTGCTCTAGAGCGATATCCGTCTAATTGTGCCTGTTTGACATAAGGGTCATTAACATGTTCGTCGAGCCATTTTTTGCTGGTTTTTGATCGGGCCATAAAGAGGGTTTGCTATTAGCATTAGTAATGTATGCGGCTATTGTAAGCTCGCAAACCAGATTTGCAAATAATGCTCGGGGTTGTGTTGAGAATAAGCATATCAATAACGCTACAATCTGGTCTTGATCACACTGACTTAAAAAATTCTTAGTGCTACAATTAGGTAAGATTGAAGGGCAGCAACAGGGCAGATTTACATGAAGTTAGATGACGCTAAAAAGCTGCATCAAAAGAAATATCGTGCACAGTTAGGACATTATTTAGTTGAGGGCGAGCACCTTATATTAGAGTTGCAAAAAGCGTCGAAAACTCAAGCACACCTTCATAACAGTGTTTTGTTTGTGACTAAAGAGCATCAAGCATGGGCAAATAGCTTGGAAATGAAGGTCAAGGTAGTTGAAGTAAATCAAAAGCAGATGGCTCAGTTGAGTGATACCAAAACACCACAAGGAATGATTGCGTGTGTGCCTCTGCCCGCTAGTGCTAATAAATCTCTGCAAGGACAGCAGCGCTGTATTTATCTGCACGAAGTTCAAGATCCAGGCAATTTAGGAACGGTATTGAGAAGCCTAGCGTGGTTCGGTAATTTTCGTTTGTTGCTTAGCCCGTCAAGCGTCGACCCGTTTAATCCTAAAGTCGTCAGATCAAGCATGGGCGCTATTTTTCATGTGCCCATCGAATTAGACGTAGCCTTAAGCGAGCTGCCAAATCGGTTTTCAAAATTTGCTTATTTAGACATGCAAGGGCACACCATAAACTCACCGAAATTTTGCGATTATGATTGTTATCTTTTTGGAAATGAAGCACGCGGTGTGCCACTTTTAGCGTTGTCTGATTGCAAGGCAGATGCCTTTACTATTGCTGGCAGCGGCTGCATCGATTCGCTAAATTTGGCTAGCGCCGTGAATATCTGTGTCTATCAACTATCGCTATGAACAGTCTTAAGGTTAGCCCTATTGTCAATCTCAACGAGCAGCACAACATCGTATAAGCCTCGTCGTAAGGGCTTATGCGCAGACAAAAAAACACCTGCACTGGGCGTGTTGTTGCTCACCTGTGCACTGTTGTTAACCGCGTGTTCGCCACACAATCAGGTGACGCTGAATGATCTAAATTCACGTGCAAACGTGACGCTCGACTTTGAACTGACGTATGATAAGTCATCGCTTGTTTGCACTGACGGTGCGATGTACTTTGAACATGCATTGGCTAGACAGACCCTAACAAGCTTTGCATTTTATCTGCACGATATTATGCTCTCCGCGTTGCATTTTGAGGCGCCAGATAAAGATAACTCCAATGATAAATCCGATTTTATAGAGGTCGAACATAATGTGCAGTTGACTCAGTCAAACTGGCAAGAGCAAGGAATTGGCCTGATAGTGTTTGACACAATTTGTAATCATAGCCCAGAACCCGCGATTCAGACTGCAAAGGCTGGCAGCAATAAAGCATTGCAAGCCACGCAAGCACTCTTCAATACACGTTTTGTTGGGACCATAAACAGCGATGCAGCCAAGCACATCAAATCAGCAGCAACCGTAAAACTGAATATGAAACTAGGGCTGCCTTTTTCTCTCAATCACCTCAATCCTTTGCAGCAAAATTCACCTTTAAATATTTCAAGCATGTTTTGGTCATGGCGAAATGGCTATAAATTTATGCGTTTGGATTTAGATAACAAACACCAAGGCTTCTCCTTTCATCTGGGTAGCGCGGGCTGTCAGTCCGCGTCGAGTGTTCGAGCGCCGACCAACGAATGTGATCAAGCAAATATTGTCGAGCTATCTTTACCGGTCGCGGTCAATCAAACCTCTCAAGACATAAACATTCTTGTCAGCATAGACATCGCTAATTTGTTGACTGATACTGTGCTAAATCAAGGCAACGCCTGCATGTTTATGGGAATCGATCAGTTAGATAATTGCGCTGGTTTATTAGAAGCGTTACGCAGTCAATCAGTGTTTAAGCAAAAGGCAAATCCCTCTTGACGAATCGAAACATTAGGCGTGGCAAATTGGTTTGCATAGTAATGATTTGGGTAGCGCTTGCATGTGTGTTGGTGGCGTGTTCCAAAGCGCCGACACCCTATGTATGGAATTTGCCAGACAAATTTCCGATCCCAAGGGTGCCTATTGATAATCCAATGTCTGTTGAAAAAGTAGCCTTGGGTGAAAAACTATTTTTCGACCACCGATTATCTGCAAATCACGTGCAAGCATGTGCGACTTGTCATTTACCTGAGTTTGCCTTTGCGCAACCGAGCAAAACTGCTGTGGGTAGCACGGGGGAAGTATTAAAGCGAAATGCTTTGGCCCTAATTAACGTCGCTTACAACGGCACGTTTAACTGGGCGCACAATGACTTGACCGAGTTAGAGCAGCAGATTCGTATTCCATTGTTTTATGAACACCCTGTCGAAATGGGCGTTACTGGCTCCGAGCAAGAGATTATAGCGCGTTTAGATGAGTATAAATCTGACTTCGAAACTGTGTTTAACACGCAACAGATTAATTTTGATTTGATCATAAAAGCCCTCGCTGCTTATGTCAGAAGCCTGACATTCTTTGATTCAGATTTTGACCGCTATGCGTATCAAATGGATGATAGTGCGTTAACGCCAGAGCAAGTTGCGGGAATGGATTTGTTCTTTTCAGAAAAATTTGAGTGCTTTCACTGTCACGGTGGCTTCAATTTTAGCCAATCTAGCAAGCACGCCTTTCAAACCTTAGATCTTATTCCTTTCCACAATACGGGTTTATATAGCTTGGATGCAAAAGGTAGTTATGCAAACGATGATCAAGGCCTCGCAGATATTACATTGTTGGACACAGACAGAGGAAAGTTCAGGGCGCCCACTTTGCGCAATATTCAACTCACGGCCCCTTATATGCACGACGGTAGCATCGCGACGTTAAGCGAGGTTATTGAGTTTTATGCGATTGGCGGAAGGGCAGAGGGCATTCAAAATCCAAACAAGTCGACATTTGTAAAAGGCTTTGCTGCAACTGACGCAGAGAAGGCATCACTGGTGGCGTTTTTGCAAAGCTTAACGGATTCATCGTTTAAATCTGCAACATCATCACAATGATGTGATGAGCAATGCGCTGTAACGGCTTATTTGAAGGCTTTCCAGTTGATGTTTGTGGATAACAACAACTCTCTAAGCGTGAGTGTGCGCGGCGACGTTTTTCCTTTGGTGTTCCAAGTATGCCCTGCACAAGCGGCACTTAATATTGCTTTTGTGGGTTTTATTAGGGAGTAATGTAAATGCCGTTTTGTAAGCTCATTGTTGTCATCGAGATACTGACCATCGCGAGCAAACCATCCAAAGCGATTAGTGTGTATTTTTGTTGAATCAGTCGGCAAAATATCAATCGAATCAAGTTCGACATGCTGATTGCCATAATCATTAACATAGACACAAACAACGCCACCGCGAGAAGCATGTTTGGTAAACCATTGCTCGGTTTTTCGCTTGGCCGCATCAAGGTCCTTAAATACCGCAGGGCAGCGACTAGATTGTTTGGCTTTCCAACTGCCGTTGTGGACATCAACTTCAATTGGCGTTTGGCCACTGAGTAGAAATTCGGCTGCATTTTTGATGTGGTAGCTTAGTCCATTAAGCTTGCGTTTTAGTACCAATGGATCTTGAATATTACTGCTGGCTAGATTGGTGAGCTCACGCTCATAAAGCGCATTACACAGCTCTGCAACGTTCGGGTAACGTTGAGCCAAATGAAATATGTTGGTTTGTAAGTCAGACATAATAAGCGTTCAAAAGGGCAATGACGAAAGAATTGCGCCGGCCGTATAATCCGCATTATTTTTAACCATAATAACGAATTACGCACGGCGCATTTTCTTAATCAGGCATTACTGGCCTTTGATTTCAGCGCGACCATTGTACTTTGCTTTGTCGCCTAATTCAGCTTCTATCCTTAACAGCTGATTGTATTTAGCAACGCGGTCAGAACGACATAACGATCCTGTCTTTATCTGACCAGCAGCTGTACCTACCGCTAGATCAGCGATAGTCGAGTCTTCTGTCTCGCCTGAACGATGTGAAATTACCGCGGTAAAACCGGCATCTTTGGCCATTTTTATTGCATTCAAGGTCTCAGTCAGAGAGCCAATTTGGTTAAACTTGATTAATATAGAATTTGCAACACCGTTGTCGATGCCGCGTTTTAGAATTTTTGTATTGGTGACAAACAAATCATCACCGACAAGTTGTATTTTGTCGCCTAATATTTTAGTTTTGTATGCCCACCCATCCCAGTCACTTTCGTCCAAACCATCTTCGATAGACACAATCGGGTATTGACTAACAAGGTCGGCTAAATAATCACTAAAGCCGTTTGAATCGAAGGATTTACCCTCTCCACTCAATACATATTTGCCGTCTTTGTAAAACTCCGACGCAGCACAGTCGAGTGCTAAGGTAACGTCTGTGCCCATTTTGTATCCTGCATTTTCGACCGCTTCGACAATTACCGACAGTGCCTCTGCATTAGACGTCAAGTTAGGTGCAAAACCACCTTCATCGCCGACCGCTGTATTGAGTCCTTTGGCAGACAACACTTTTTTCAAACTATGGAATATTTCTGCGCCTGTGCGCAATGCTTCAGCAAAGCTAGGCGCGCCGACTGGCTGCACCATAAACTCTTGGATATCGACATTGTTGTCAGCGTGTTCGCCGCCATTGATAATATTCATCATGGGAACGGGCATGCTGTACTGACCCGCGGTGCCATT
>Ga0115565_10002463_pt1 | contig 14026 bp, 10 predicted proteins | sample COGITO_mtgs_1105_FD_87199 | JGI IMG/M metagenome (GOLD analysis project Ga0115565, IMG submission 87199) | Pelagic marine microbial communities from North Sea - COGITO_mtgs_110530 | ecosystem: Environmental > Aquatic > Marine > Epipelagic | place: Germany:Helgoland, sampling site Kabeltonne... | reverse complement strand
ATCTTCTGAATTATCACTGTCCTGTGTGAGGTATACTGAATTATCACTGTCTTCTGTATTATCTGTTTCTCCATAATTTTCTGATAAATCTTCACTGCTAAAATTTTCTATAGGTATTTCATTTATAATACTATTTGTAGATTCTTCACTATTAATATCAATATTATCATTTAAATTATTAACAGTATTATTATTCGAAATTGGACAATCAATTTGTGAATGATTATTACCACAATTATTACAATGATGTGCTCTACAATTATGTGACCAAAAATATCGACATCCATTTTTTTTACACCATAACTTATATGGCAAACGTTGATAATGATAATTATTTTTTAAATTATTAATTTTATCTAAATCACCACATTCTATAAAACCATGACCATATTGATAACATTTACCACACCTATGTCCAGATGTTACATGAGAATGAGGGTATCTACAGTTATCTACTTCGCAATACTTCATTAAAATAAATTTATTTAATATTATATTATAATTGTTTAACTTTAATATATTATTATTATTTTATTATAAGGATGTGTCTTTTTCGAATGGCTTCATTTGGTTGTAATTTAATACCACAGTTAAAGTTTTTATATTAATAGATAAATCTCTAGTTGTTGTCTGAACATCTATTGTCTCTGAATTTTCTATATGAAATATAGTTTTACTAGAATCATCGATATTAAATTGCTTTAATCCATTACTTTCCCATGTATCATTATGTTGATCTTTTCCCTCATATCTAACAGGGTTAAAATTACCTTGTGATTTTAATATATCTTTTTTATTTGTTATTTTAGATATTTCTTCAAGATCTACTAAGCCATTTTGTTTTCCAACTAACTTTATTGGATCAACCGGAGGAGCAGGACAGTCTATCAAATTAGTTTGACGTTCTCTTCTTCTTCGTAATTCATCATCTTCTCCTCCCCAACCCCAATAATTATTAGGGAATCCATTTATTAATCGAAATACATAACTTCCAAAAAGAGTTACACCCCCTAAATATTTTCCAGGATTTTTATATCTATCCCATTCACTTGCTATATGCGCAATATCTCCTCGTTGATATGGACCAGCATATGTCGGTATCATATCCGGGGTTCCATCAGTTCCATCTGTAGGTAATAAATCTACATCATGAAATATATATGAGTCATATTTTGGATTTCCATCTTCATTCATTGTTAAATGATAGGCGGTATTTAATAGAGCACCTCTATTAAACATTCGACCATCCTGGCTTTGCTCTATAATAGTAATATCAAATTCTGATTCTATTCCCTTTTCTTTAAGATAGCTTACCAATTTAGGTATAAAAGTTATCATATGTGCTTTAAATTGTTCTAAATGTTTTGATCTATCCTGTGTATCAGTTTTTTTCTGTTCCTTGGGAATATCTCTGAATGGAACAATTATATTAGTTTTATAAACTTTATCCTCTTCATTATTAGAGATTTTGCTAATAATAGTTTCAAGGTAATCGAATACCCCTCCTTGAGTTAAATATTTATGGTAAAAAGCTTTAGCATTTTTAGCTAACTGTTTACAAATATCATCATTTTCTTTACACCATCGTATAATATTATCTAGATTACGTAAATCATTTTTAATTTCTATGTATTCTCCTATTTCACTTGGTTCGGGGTTTTTAGATTGACTCCTATCAAAATTATATGGTTTCCATAATTTTTCCCACCATAATTTGTTTTCACATTTGACATTTAATATAACACATCCTAGTGATAAAAGATAACTCAATCTATATGCTGCCGAATTACCTTCAATATTTAATATATATTTATATTTGCTTTGCTCCTGCATACTCATAAAATTAATGTAATTATCTCCCTTTGTTCCCCGGTTATTTGCTTTCCAATTGCCACAACTAATTAATTCTTTTAATGTTTTATTACCATAATTAATTTGTTTCTTATTTGGTAATTCAGAATCTCTAGAATTATACACATTAGAATCTCCTTCTTCCGTAACTAAATGATTAGGAAATTTAGTTATACCAGCATTTAACAAGCCCTTATTAGGATGATTAACACCTCTCCATTCCTTATCCAATTGTGCTACTTTAAGTCTTGGATTTCTATCAATATTTAAACTACATCCTGTTGCGGATCCCCTAAACACAGCGGTTGGTATTTTATTATCCCAAGGAATAGGTGAAAAGTCGTTAATATATTGTTTTTGACATCTTGAAGGATAAACTTCTTGGGTAATAGCTTGCCATTCATGATTTGTAGGAATAGGTATATCAAGGAATTCATCATTTGAGTTATAACTCAAAATGGGATAATAGGAAAAATCAGGTGATCCCCAAGGATTAGTTTCAGTATTCTCTAAAGGAGTTCCTTTTCCATATATATGGTTATATGGTTCTGTTTTATCCTTTCTTAAAATAGGAAAATCCTTAACATTAATGAAAAGATCTATATCAGATAAATTTTCACCTCTATTTTCACATAATCTCTTAAACATATTTTCTACTTCTCTGAACGTATCAAGATTATATTTATCTTCTAATGGTTTATAAGTAAGTTTTAATAGACAATTAGTTGCTGCCCATTGTTCAGATATGTCATTTAAACCTATTATGTCCGTCGGTGTAATCAGATGATACCAATTATTTTTGAATTCTACATTATAGAATGGAACAAATAAATTTAATTTACCATCACGAATTTGAAGATAATACCCAGATCTAAATTTTTGAAACATATATGCTAACGTATTAAGTTTACTATTAATATTCCATTTACCATAGCCTCCATCATCTTTTGTAATAACTTTATCTATAAATTTGTCCACCGGAGTCCCTTTATATAATATATTTTCTTCATGAATCTCCATTTTTTTAGAATTTTGTATAAAACGATTTTTTAATGATATATCTAATTCACTATCGCTCAGTGCGTAAGGGATATCTGTGCTTACATTTCTATGCTTCCAATGTGGTGTGAATTGTATCCCTTGTCTACAGGTATCAATTGATTTAGAATCATTATCAATTAATTTAGAATCATTATCTAATGTTACAGATTGACTATCATTTCTTATAATAGATTCCATTTCCTCGTCATCGTAATCGTCTATTTTATCTAATTCTAGTAAACCACTTGTTACTTGACTATTTTTTGATCTATTTATAAAAGTTTTTTTATTATTATCTTCGTCTGAACATACTCTATAGCAGATATGAATAAACGCATCTACTGAATTTCTAGTAACTTTACATATATCTCCCTCCTTCATGTTTAAATATTTAGCCATAGGATCATTCGGATTGATATAAGGTAATTGATAAATAGAATCAATCATTATATTATTGAGTAAAATATCTATTTCGTTCTGTTCTAATTTTTCATGTTTTGGAACTAAAATATGTTTAGTTATATTAAATGTTAGATTACTTATATGGAAAATTTGTAAATTATTATATTTTTGTTCCTCTTCTTTATGCTTATCGTGAATATGATCACCATAGCAAATTACATACATGATTTCATCTGTCATATATTTAGAATCAATAAATTTTTTTAATTCTGTTAATTCTTTACTAACACTTTTAACACTGCGTTTGGTAATTCCCTCGTATTTATTTTTCTTATCATTAATATGACTAATAAATTTAACATAAATACTTTTTTCATTTTTTTCAGCAGTAATATCAATTACACCTGAGTAATTATCAAAATATTTCAACATATTATTAAATTGAGTATAAGGATATGTTTTTATAATATTTGATACATTAAATCCTCTATCAGATAGCATCTCTATAACTGTTCTTCTTGCTAAATAAATTTGTCTTTCAACCATAATATATAATATAATAATATTTAAAAAATATTTAACCACATGTAATTTGTTTTGAAACTTCATGTGTTTTTATTATACCAATATACGTAGATATTGCCCCCATTACAGTAAAAAAGTGAAAAATTTTATGACTTGAAAAATGCATTGTACAATTGTTTTGACAATTATTTTCGGGGTATCTTTTTATGAAAAAAAATCCACCTATTAAATAAAAAAAAAGCGACAATATATAGTATTCTAACTCTATAGCAAAATCATTTTGATTTTTAGGAGATAAAGCTATTCGATGAATAATTGGACAAATAACAGATGATATAAACAATGAAAATGATAATGCTCGATATCCTCTATATTTGGGTAAATGAAAAGTTGGAAGCCAAGTTAATATTATTGTTATTAAACCTAAAATATTAACAATGATATAGTATATCCATTGTATATTTTCTTGACAATAAAAAGCATAATATATAAATGGTCCATATGAGCCTAAAATCAATAATGATATTCCGAAATAATCGGCTTTTAGTAAACAGGAACATACTTCTTCAGACATGGGATACCAACAATGCATTATAAAACTTGCTGTAAAACAAAAAATAACAGTAAATAAAAACATCCCTATTGCTATAAAATCTCCCCAATAATTACTAACAATATGATAACCAAAAGTATAAATAGTTAATCCTATAAATAACAATGCTCCCAATAAATGTGTCCAAATATTAAATGTCTCATTATGTAGTTTAAAAATACTCTTCAAATAATAAGAATACCCCATTTCACATTTCCTGTAACCAGATAATATATGTTCATTATCTTGACACCATTCAGGTATTTCATTATTTTTTAGCAACTTGGTTGTTTTAATATTATAATTATTTGGTAATAAATTTTCTGATATATTTAACATTATAAATTTATTTAATTTATTCTTTATATTTATTTCATTCATTTTTAAGTTTAAGTCATTCTATTATAATAATTATTAAAAATTTGATATACATTATGTAACATTAATAATATTTACATTTATGGATAAATATATTATCATCAAACAAAAAAAAATTAAACAATGCCAATTAACTACAAATTATAACCATAGTCTAAATGATGAAAATGATGAAAATGATGAAAATGATGAAAATGATGAAAATGATGAAGAAAAAAATGATGAAGAAAAAAATGATAAAACTAAAAAGAGAGTTTCTTATATTTTCACCCAAATTGATAATTTATACTATAAATATAAATCAAAGGGGTATATTAAAATAACATCCGAAGAAATAAGAGATTATTATCAAACACTCTACAATAAAAATTCTTTATTATTAATATCTAAATTTACCAGAGAAATACCTCCTTTGGAAAAATATTATAAACGATTAGTAAAAGAGTTCATTCTCATAGAAGAAAAAAATTTCACAAAGGTATTTTTACAAGTGTATGATATATTATCTTTGCTTAATAATAATATTCCACATATAATTAGGGGTTCTTCTGGGTCCTGTCTTATTTGCTATCTTATGGGTATAACTAATGTAGATCCAATAAAAGAAAAAATTTCATTAGCAAGATTTATGCATGAACAGAGAGATGATATACCAGATATAGATATGGATTTCCCTAGTAAAATTAGAAATGATATATTTGAAAAAATATTTCTAAAATGGCCAGGTAGAGTAGCAAGAATATCTAATAATGTTAGGTTTAAATTAAAATCAGCAATAAAACAGGCTGTCCGAAACAGAGGGTACAATAAATTTTTATCCAGGGACTTTAAATTAGAAGATATATATTCTGACCAAGAAACTATTGATGAAGTTACCCAAGATGCTCATGAATTACTAGGTAAAATAAGATGTAAATCTCTTCATTGTGGGGGTATTGTGATTTTTGATGAAAAAGTTCCAGAAGAATTACTACTCAAAACATATAAAATTAAGGAGAATTCTAACACTATTGGGAAACAACTTAATCTTGATAAAGATGAGGTTGAAAAAAAAAATTTTATTAAAATAGATATTTTATCAAATAGAGGATTAAGTCAATTAATGGATATTTCAACACATGATATAAATAAATATCCTATAAATGATAAAAAAATATGGGATATCTTTTCAAATGGTGACAATTTTAGTTTAACACATGGTGAATCAAGATCTATTAGAAAGGTTTTTATAATGCTAAAACCTAAAAACATATCGGAAGTGGCATGTGCTTTGGCATTAATAAGACCAGCTGCTTCAGGTAATGGTCAAAAATCAGCATTTTTAAGGGATTATAAGATGTTAAATAAAGATAAAAAAAATATTCAAGACTATATTATATACGATGATGATGCTATACAATATATTTCAAGAATGATAGGTGTAAATGAATCTGACGCGGATATATATCGAAAAGGTTTTGCCAAAAAAAAATATCGAATAAAGCAAAAGTTTAAATATCTACTCAAAAGGAAGAATAATAAGTTTACTAAAGAGAAATGTGACATGATTTATGAAAATTTAGAACAATTAGAAAATTATTCTTTCTGTAAATCACATGCTTATTCATATGCTAGACTATTAATTGCTTTAGCATATCATAAACAATATAATCCAAAAAAATTTTGGTTATCGACACTTAATAATTGTCATTCATCATATCGAAAGTGGGTATCATATCGTAACGCCAAAATTTATGGGTTAAATTTAACTATAGGAAAACCACCTTGGAAAATAAGAAATAATACTTTAGTATCTAAATCAAGCATTAACCGTTTTAAATATGACAATATCGGTGATTATTTTAAATATGGCTATTGGCTAGATAATGAATTTTTACCAAATATGTATTTTAAAACTAAAAAAAAAATTGCTTTAAAAGGTAAAAATAAAGGACAATCATTTATTGAAGCACAATTTAGAGGTATTATTGCTACAGGAAGATGTTTTTATACTAAGAAGAAAAAAAAAATTACTAAAAATTGTGGTCAATATATTTCAGGACAAGAGGAATATACCAAGAAAAATAGAATGGTAACCTTTGTTACCTTGGGATATGATAATAATAAATTTATAGATGTAGTCATGTGGGGAACTTTCCCTCTTAGGAAAATTCATTGCATTGAAGGTTTTGGGGAACTATGTGATAAAGAGGGTTATCCATGGATTGCGGTTAAAAAATTTAATATTTCCTCAATATAAATAGATTATATTTAATTTATATATGCTTTATGTGGCACATATACATAATAATTTTCAAAAAGATAGGTTAATTATAGAAACATATTATACGAATAAAGAAAAGCAAATTTATTTAGGAACAGTAATATCAAGAGAAATATCAGGAATTGAACAGAATTATTCCAATATATATTTTTGTTTAACTTCTAAAAATAAAGTTCATTTAACCTTTGAAGTAACCCGAAAATGTTCAAAAACATATATTACTTCTACCTGGTATATAACCAATTTCTATCCAATAATTGGAGAAAATTTACAATTATTAATTAGATGTTTACATATGGATTTTAAATATATAATGTTATCATATTTGGGATATACTAATGAACATACCAGAAAAAAATTATTTGATTATTTAGAATGATAAGTTAAAATTGACCTTATTGTATTCCATTCATTTCCCTTATGTTTACCTGATTGATAACAAATGGGATTATTAGGAGATAATACTAAATAATCTTTCTGCATTTCACCATATGATATGTCACCAGGAATAGGTATAAAATGTTTAAAAAGACTTTTTTTATTTGCTTCAATAGCAGCATTTTGAAAATTTTTTGATACATATATTATAGCATGTCTAGCAAGCATACATTCGATTCTTAAAAATTTGTCGTTAAATTGACTATATTTTACTAATCTAGGTCCACCCCATCTAACCTTATATTGATCAATTTTTTTTAATCCAAAACATGAATGACCAAGATATATAGCATCTGTATTATCTGGAACATCGAATGTTTCATTAAAATTATCTATAAATTGACAATCATCTTCTAATATTACGAAAGGGGGCTCTATATCCATAAGGAGGGTTTTATAATGACTTAATGCTATACCAATAGGTCTTGGTGATTTAATAGCATCAATAAAAGTAAAATTGTATCCTAATTTGTCCAATTGTTCTTTCATAAAAACTCTTCTTTTCTCATCTTCTTTAAGATTAATTACATAAAATGGAATCTTCTTTAAATCTATCTTCATTAAATTATACAAATAAAAAAAATACTCTAATATAACTTTAATAAAATAATATTTATATAATTTATAAATGTATCTTTTCTGTAAAAATAAAATTGAAGAAGATTATTTAAATAATTTAAGTAAAGTATTTTTAAAACATAATGTCCAATTCGATAAATACTGTATTTATTATTTAGGAGATAGAGGATTAATTGCTGAGATAGAACCTTTAGTAAGATGTATTATTTTTTGTATTAAAAATTCACTGCAGCTTATTGTTAATTCAGAATTTTTTTCTTATTCAACTAAAGGATGGGAAAGTTTTTTTGAAAATTTTTGGGGGGGGGATAATAAAATAGAAAATTTAAACAAAGACAATATAAAATATCGTATTTTTAGTGGTTTTAACAGAGATAAGCGATCATTAAATTTTAAAAATGATTTTTGGACAATTATGTCATATAAAACTAATAATATCACTGTTGGTAAATTTTCTTTTAATCAATATCAAGCTTTTCACCAAACATTTTATAAAATGATTTTTAAATTAAAAAATGATATTTATTGCGAAGTATTAAAATTATCTGAGATAAAAAAACAATATAAATCATATAACTGCTTACATATAAGAAGAGGTGATAAAGTAAAGGGCGTGTATGCGGAAGATATTTATTATCCAACATCTTTATATTTGAAATTTATTGTTAACAACAAAAATCCTATTTTTATTATGTCAGACGATTATAACTCTGTTAAAGAAACAAAAAATTTAACATCCAATAATACATTTACTATATGTCCAAATTATAGGTCAGGTTTCAATATAGGACAAATAAGGGAAAAAAAATCATATTTTAATCATAATAAAGATACTGAAAATAAATTAAATTTTGATAATTTTACAAAAAAAGAAACTATATTACTTTTAGCTGAGCTATATATAGCTTTTCATTCTGAAATTTTTATAGGAACTAAAAAATCAAATGTAAGTTCTACAATTAACTTAATGCGAGTTAATTACAAATCTAAAGATATTTCAAAAGATTATTTAATTACAAAAGACGATATTATTAATTAAATAATTCTGAATTATTTTTAATTTTAAATTGAATAAAATTACTCATTTCATCATCATATACTCCATTTTTACCAAATTCGATTCCTTGAACTCCTTCATAGAACCTGAAATCTCTTATAAAGTAATGATAAAAAAAATATTCATAATTAGGTGTTTCATCTATTGAGTTTGCTATTTTTCCATCCTTACAATTAAGATATTCACTTATCCAATGAAATCTGCAGAATCTAACCTTACTTTGATTAACAAATAATTTTTGTAATCTCCTAAAATGTTCATGTTTTTTTGTATATTTAAATTCAATTAATGGATTTGTTATTTCTTCATATTTTTTTGAACCTTTGTACATACACCATTTGTTTTCAAAAGATACTGCTTTAACTTCTTTATAATCATATGAATTCAATAAATCTTTTACACTTTTATTTTTTAAAAATAGAAATTCGTCAGTATCAAAAAATCCAACCCATTTGTTATTAAATTTATTTAAAGTATGTGCTTCTTGTTGTGGTTGACCTATTTGTTTATTTTTGTTATTTTTCCATCTGAAATACCAAGGTATATAACTTACCCTATCTCTATAATTACATACTAATAACTTTAATTCTTCTTGTAATTCTTTATTGGTATTATTGTCATAAATATAAATATGATCCACATTTAATATTTTAGTATAGTATTCTAAATAAAATTTCATCCATCTATTTTCATTTTTAGTGCAGGTAGCAACAACTAATTCATTTTTACTTTTTTTTGGATAAATAGTAAACTCTTTATTATAATTTCCAGCTATGACTTTTAATTTAATATATTCTTTTTTGGCAAAAGTTTCTATACAAGGATGTTCAAAATCATACAAAATACAGGGCTCCCATCCTTTTATACCAAATGGTATATATTTTCCTATAATTGTATGATCATCAATAATAATTTTGATATTATGAATATCATAAAATTTTTCTAATTGTATCTCTTCGCCATAATAAGGTGAAACTGCTGTTATTTTATTATTATTATAATGTAAAAAAATATCATAAAATATGTAATATTTTCTTCCATTATGTGTAAAACCTAATGAATTTAAATTATTCATAGAAATATATATAATATATATTAGAATTTTTTATATTTTTTATAAATACGTATATCTTCAGAATAAATTTCTTTAATTGTTTCTATTATATCTTCAGGTATTTCATCTTTATATATACAATATTTTTGTAAACACTTTGCTATTTTTTTCTTTCTTGTTCTTATAGTTGGTAATTCCTTAGCATCAGATGTTATTTTTATTTTTTTTCTAAATTTTTCTAAATCATTATTAATATCTTCTATAAAATAAAAATTATCAATTTCTTCTTCTTTAAAAAAATAATATTGTGGCTTTATATGTTCATCAAAAAAGCCCTTTTCTTTTATAAAGTTCAAAAATTCTCTTAATAAACTATATTTGTCTTCAGTATATGTATCTAAAAAATTTAATTTATTTTTACAATTTAAATTACCCTCTTTATGCCAACATTTAAAACCATAATACCTTAGATGTGTTTCATAATATCCTGAAAGAAACCGATCTATTGGATTTCTTAAAAAAACTATTTTTATATAGTCTTTTTTATTTTGTATATTGTCCTTATAATGATACGTATTATAAATACTTTTAGAAAATTCTCCTTTTAATGTTGATGAAGCATTTTTAGGAATATAATAATATATAAATTTATTTGTATCTGATATAAAATACATTTAATATGATAAAAGATATTAATTACAAGCGTGAAAATAAATTTATATTACCAACGTCATAAGAGATCTTTGTTACTGTCTCCTATAGAGATGGTGTTGGTGTCGGTGTCACAGTCTCTTCAGGACTTGGCGTTACACCAATAAATCCTTTGTCTAAATACATACCTAATGGACACCATTTTGGTTTATAGTCAGGGTAATATATTTTTGAAAAAAATGCTAAGTATCCAATTACGGCAGAAAAACTTCCGTGAGACAGTATAACATATTTACAGGTGCTACCAAATTGTATTGTATTAATAGGATCTTTTTCTATGAAAATTATTTTTGGATATTTTTTTTTTAGTTTTTTTATTAAAATATGATTGAAATCATCACTACCAATATATATATTATCATATTCATTTACGATAATATTTATGCATTTGTCATAATAATTCATTCCAGGATTAAAATCTACAGCATCAGTTAGCCTAATATGTAAAAATACATCATTATTGTTTTTATAACGAAATTTATAAGGATTTTTATCCATTATATGTTTTTTATTTAATCGTAAATGATTATATAAAATATTAGTTATTTGTTTGTTCTGAAAATAACCATGCATAAAATTTAAATTACATTTAATAGCAGATTTTGATTGAAAGTATTCCATATAATCACCACCACCTATAATTTCAGTATTATGATATTTATTTTTACCAACAAATAATATAATTCCTAATTTATTATTTATTTTATCAAAATTAGAATATGTTACATATAAGTTATTTTTTTCTGCAATTAAACTTAATGCTAAATTTCGAATTATTTGATTACATAATTGACCATTACCAGATGTTGTAAAAGACATTTAATATGATAAAAGATATTAATTACAAGCGTGAAAATAAATTTACATTAATAAAGTCATAAGAGATCTTTGCTTTTCGGTATTTTTCCAATAATACATATTATTTCCATAATTAATAGATTCACTATCTTTTATAATATTGAAGTTATAATTATTGGAAATAGGATACATATTATTACCAAAATTACCGTCTGGATTAGAATTAAAAATAGGTATGTAAAGGTTAATTAAATTTTTGTTTAAAATAGACACTATATTAGAAAATGATCCCCTCGAAATTACCAAATTATAACAATTACAAAGCGTTCCGAAATCATATTCTAAACTTTCTTTATTTTGTAATTCAATATAAGAATACATTTCCAATAATGGTTTTACAACAGGATTTAATAAATTTTTACTAAATTTTTTTTGAATTTGAGATGCCTTGTTTGTTAAAATTATTATTTTTTTATATTTATATGTATTGATTATATTTGTATAGTATGATAACGGTGGTTGAGCATATTTTGTATTAGCTCCTCCCTCTTTGAATATATCACCTGATCGAATATGAATTACTAAAGTATCTTTATCTGTTCGCTTGTAATTCTCGACTTTTATATTTGATAGAAAATATTTATTTATACATGTATATTTATAATAAAATGTATACTTATCAGAAATTATAGGAGAAGGATGAATAAAATAATCGTTTAAAATAACAATGTTATCTTCATCTACATCAGTATGTTCTCTAAAATCAATAACAATATCATTAGAATATAAAAATTTTAAACTATTATTTACTGGTATAATTAATTTACATTTATTATATTTTGCTAATAAAATAGCATGACACAGGTGAAATACAAAATTACCTATAGCAGGGGTATTACGACAAATAAGTTTATATATCATTATATATTAGATATAAATTATTATTTTAATATATACAGTATGATTTTAATTTACTAAAATAGTTATATATACTTAAAAATTTATATAAATTTATAGTTAATGCCTTTAATAGATCCTATAAAAAGTTTTTTAAATAATAGTTATGAAAATTTAAGTGAAAGGGATCAATTAATTAATGATATTGTTGATGAATGTGAAGATTTTTTACCAAATTTGTTAAAAATTAGAGATACTAAATTAGTTAGAGAATCACTTCATAATAAAATATGTGATTTGGAAAAAGACAACCCACGTTTTGAATTATTACTCAAGCAATATAAATTATCATTGATTGATGAAATGGATGCTAAAAAAAAGGGAGAAGTTCAGTATATGAAATTTAAAATTGCGTTAATACAAAAAAAACATATTTTGGATAATATTGATAAAGACATTAAAAAATTTATAAAAAAAAAAGCTTTTTTAGTATTAAAAGGATCTACATTGGGGTTTTATATTAATATTATTCAAATTAGTGTTATATTTGTATCATCATTAATAACTTTTTTTGAATCCATTAAAGGTTACATTAATATAAATGAATTTGGTTTAACTATTATACCCATTATTGCTTCTACATATATTGCTATTATCTTATCAATTAGTCGTTTTTTTAAATTAAATATAAACAAGGAACATTTATCAAAAATAATTGAAAAATATACATTTATAATTAGCAGACTAAAAAGTAAGGAAAGATTAATTAAAAATTTCGATTTTAAAAGTGGGAAATTAATTGATTGGCATAAGATAATTGAAAATTACAATAAGGACGGTATTGAAGATTTTATAACTAAAACGACAGAAGAGTCAGATACTATAATTACATTAAAAGAAAATGTTTACTATCAAAATATATATTTTAAATTAAAATTAGAAAAATCTCTACAACATTATAATCAAGATAGAATACCTGATAGAGATAATAAATTTTATGCTAATAGAATAGGTAATTTAAACGATTATAAGGTTAATAATTGCCAATGTAATTTCATTAAGTTATTATGTAAATGTTGTTTTAGAAAAAGTATTAATTATATGAAAATATATGAAATTTTAAATAAAAAAGAAAAAAAGAATTTAACAAATTCGGAAATACAATTAAAACAATTTAGAAGAAAAAAAATTTTATTTAGTGAATTAAAAAAAAATAATTTAAATGGAAAGAAAAAAAATTTATTGAATACATTTTCTCTTATAGAAAATAATAATATTGATTTAACATATGAGGATTTTAGTCATACATTACATAAATATGATAACAATTTATCTAATAAAATAGATACTAAATCTAATAAAATAGATACTAAATCTAATGAATCTAATGAATCAAATAAATCGACTGAATCTACTGAATCAAATAAATCGACTGAATCT
>Ga0115565_10002461_pt1 | contig 14029 bp, 15 predicted proteins | sample COGITO_mtgs_1105_FD_87199 | JGI IMG/M metagenome (GOLD analysis project Ga0115565, IMG submission 87199) | Pelagic marine microbial communities from North Sea - COGITO_mtgs_110530 | ecosystem: Environmental > Aquatic > Marine > Epipelagic | place: Germany:Helgoland, sampling site Kabeltonne... | reverse complement strand
TATAACCAATAATATAAAAATAGATGATATAAAATTTAGTTCGGATTTAAATAAAACATCATTGAAAAATATTAATAAGAAAAATATTAATAATTTAACTAAACTATTACCAAATAAATCATTAGAAGAAATATTATATATTAATAAAATTTCAAACCATTTGGTTAATACTGAACAAATTAATGATATTGTATCTATATTAAAAGAATATAATCAGGATTTTGATATTAAAGATATTGAATTATGTATTAAAATTGATAAAACGTTTGATTTTACTAAATTTAATTCAAAAGAAAAAAAACATATTAATAAATTAATTGATACTGCATAAATATATTTTTCAAATATTAAATATATTTTTCAATTATATTTGAAAGTGTTACAATTTGAATATTATTTGAATTATTTGGTGGATTTAAAAAATATAAATCATTACTCAAATAAAGTATTAATGTATTTACTAACATGATTTCATCAGCATTTAATATTATACTATCTTGTGTAAGAACTTGATGATATAATATCATTGTTTTATTGTCCGAATTTTCAAATAAATATGAAGAACTTTTTATTTTTTTTATGTGATCAATTATTCTCTTATCAACTCCAGGTATCATATATGCCCATAAAAATAACCCATTTGATTTTATAATACCATAAAAATTGTATTCGCTTGATATAATTTTATTATCCCCGTCTAATAGTTCAATTTGTTTTTTTGGTTTATTAAACTTGATATTATAATTCTTACTTTTATTTAAAATTTTTGACATTTCTTTAAATTTATTATCAGAGTACTTTTCAATTTTAGACAATATATTTTTATCATCTTTTATAGTATCTTTAATATTCTTAAAATTTTTTTGTTTATTCTGTAATTTGGAAGATGTATCTTTCATTAATATTATCAATAAGATATTATTTATAATAGGAATATAAAAGTTTAAAATTATTCTAAAAACTTTTTTTCTAACAAATAATATATGTCATTTCAATTAGAAAGTTATTTTAATAATTCTAGTACAAATAATAATACTTTAATGTATGCTATTATAATTGCTGTTATCTTCTTTGTATTTATTCTTCCTAGATTAGAAAAAAAACATGTTCAAGAAGAACAAACTATTAAGGAAAATATGGAATCTTTAAAAAAATCAAATTTAATTCGTAAATTAGATACAAACAAATGTTCAACTGATTGTTGCAACCATACTCAATGGCCAGTTCCTCATATGCCTACTAAAAAATCTAGTAAATATGTTGGAAGTAATCTAATGTGCAATGGTAATGGAGGTGGATGTTTATGTGTTACCAAAGAAGATAAAGACTATTTATCAAAAAGAGGAAGAAATTTTTTACCATGTAAAAAATAATAAGCTTTTAATAGATTAATCAAACATACTAAAAGTATAAATTTTATTTAACATATTATTAATAATAGTTTAAGTAAAATATTTTTTCTTAAATTTTTATATATGAACGTATTAGTCGAAAAAAAGAAAGAATTTACTGTAAGAATTATTAATATATTATCCCCTTTAATATTAGAAGGAATCACTTCTATTTATAATAAAGCAAAAGAAACATCAACTGGTGATAATATTTTAAAACTATTTCAATCATTCTTAAAAAGAATTCCTAAATGGGATAATGAATTAATTTTAAATGAAATTAATAGAATCAAAACTAGTAGTAAAGATTATGAATTACTATTTGATTTAATAAAAGCAACTGTTAAAGCAAATATGCATATTCTTACATTTTCACCATATAAAAATTCACAAACAAAGATAAACTCTGATTACTATCAAAATATCGATTTTAATAAATTTATACATGATATTTATATAGAGTGTGCTAGAGAAATATGGAATAATCCATATTTATTATATCATAATTACCCAGGTATTGAAATTAAAAGAAATCAACGTGATACAATAGAATTAATTAAAAAATGTATTGAAGAATCAATTAGAAAAACATTACCATTAAAGCATGTTTTAGAAATTTACTTGGGTGACGACGCAATAGATCAAGTACCAGATGATAATTTTGAAAGAACAATTACCGAAGTTGATGAACAAAATCTTAAAAAACTCTTACGAAGAGAATTAGATAATAATTTTGATAAACCACTGAATACTAATTCTAATTTTATAGCAAACGATGAAATCAATACTTTACCAACTAATACTTTACCAACTAATACTTTACCAATCAATACTTTACCAATCAATACTTTACCAACTAATACTTTACCAACTAATACTTTACCAACCAATACTTTACCAATCAATACTTTACCAACCAATACTTTATTAAATAAAGATAGTGATAATTCTAGATCTAATTCTAGATCTAATTCTAGGGCTAATTCTAGGGCTAATTCTAGTACCAGTTCTAAATCTAAAGCTTCTAGTACTTCATCTACTTCCAAATCTAAACAATCATTATTACAAATTGGTGGTAAGAAAGCACAAAGTGATGATTTAAACTCAAAAATTTTAAAAATTTTAAATAATGGTGATATTCAATTATCTGATAATAATACATCTGATAAAAAAATAGAAATAAATAAAACAGATAAGTCTAAATTATCTGAAACTAGTTCAGAAAATTTAATTTCTAATACAATGGATTCAAAATTACAAAACTTATTAAAAAATGATTTAGGATGCTCAGAATCTGAAGCATCAGTTAATTTTAAACCCGAAAAAAATAAAAATGGATACCAAGAAGTATTCTCAAATTCACATAATGATTCTGCAAATACTCAAGAAAAAAATGAGGAAGTAAATAAAAATAAATTTTTTAATAATTACTTGCAATTTTAAGAAATTACGAATGGTTAATCTTAATTAAGTACTTTAATTGAAGGGGATACCATATCAAGCATGGCAAATGATATAGATGAAATTAATCCGATCATAATAATTTCTTTAGTATTAATCGGTTGATTTGGGATATATCTAACAGCAACTAATATAATAAAACCCATTAAAATATATTTAATAATTCTTTTTGATTTTTCTAATTTATTTAGATTGCATTTTTTATTTAAACTTTTTATTTCTTCGGAAGAATTGTTCATTATTAGTTTAACTTAGAAATTATTTCTGAATTTATTTAATGAGAAAAATAATATATATTATGGTTGGAACATTTAGTATAGTTTATTGGTTACAATCTCTTGAAAAGAAATTTAAAGATAAGAAGACATTCGATAAATTTAAATTGCCAATATTAACAACCTCGATTGTTGGGTTAGTTGCAAATCATTTTTGTAAACCAACTAATAATATTAATAATGGTGTAATTAATCAAGAAATATTTACAGAAATGGCTAATTTTTAATTAAAATTAAATAAATTATAGAATAATATCTATAACTTATATAATGAGTACAATGGATGTACGATTTGGCACATCGCAATTAAGATTAAAAAAATTTAATATTAAAGATATGGTAGACCACGCAACGATTGCAATGATTGCAAAACGTGCGTCTGGTAAAAGTTATGTTACAAAAGAAATTTTATATCATAAACGTTCAATACCCGCAGCCGTTGTTATTAGTAGAACAGAAAAATTAAATAAATTTTATGGCGACTTTATTCCTGATTCTTATATTTTTGATAATTTTGAGCCTGACATTTTATCTAGAATTTATGGCAGACAATCTAAAATATCAGAAGATAATGAAAATAGAGTAAAAGAAGGTAAAAAAGTTAAGGATGACAGACTTATGTTAATTATGGATGATTGTATGGCATCAAAAGGTACATGGGTAAAGGATCCAACTATTTTAGAATTATTTTTTAACGGACGGCATTATCATATATCATTTATTTTAACAATGCAATATTGTATTGGTATTCCTCCTGAAATGAGAAGTAATTTAGATTATATTTTTCTTTTAGCCGAAGATTTTATATCTAATCAAAAAAAATTATATGATCATTATGCAGGTATGTTTCCATCATTTGATATTTTCAAACAAGTATTTACTGAAATTACACAAAACTATGGTATAATGGTTATTAATAATAGAGTTCATAGTACAGTTATTACAGATAAAGTATTCTGGTATAAAGCAAAAACTGCTCCTAAATTTAAACTTGGATCAAATAAATATGTTAAATTTCATAAAAAGTATTACGATTCAGAATGGAATAAAAGACTCCCTATATTTGATCCAAGTGAAATTTTAGCTAAAAAAAGAAATAACTTTCGAATAAATGTTAAAAAAGTTAAAGATTCTTAAAAGATTCTTAAAAGATTACTTATAATTAAGATACTTTTATATTAAAGTTTCTTATTTATAAAATTATTTAGTTAATTAGATACTAATACTGGGTTGATTAGTTACACTTTGTTTAACAGAATGACTATCTAATTGTTTAGTATATTTTTGTTCTTGTTTTTCATAATCAGTTTTCTTAACTGTTAATTCTTTAATTTGTTTATTAATAGATTCTAATTTGCTATTAAGAGTTTCTTCTTCGGTTTTATCATTAGTTCCTTTTATTTGTTCCATTAAATTGTCAGCTGTTTTCTTTGATGTAACAATTGCTTCTTGAATATTCTCTTTTAAAGATTCATACTTTCTTTTTTCATAAAAGATTTTAGTTTTTTCTTGATTATCTTCATGACCCTTCATAATTTCATTCAGTTGATCGTTTGCATATTCAGCATTACCTGCCGCTCTTGATGTAGTATCAGGGTCAAATGCTAACCATTTACCCATTTCTCCTACAAATACATTATGAGCAGGGTCAATTTGTTGAATTTTCTTTGCATGTGCTGATGCAGATTCTAGATCTTTAAATACACCTCTAATTTTAGTTCCAGTTAATGTAGTCTTTTTTGACTGGTCTGTAACAAAACTGATACAAACAAAATTTTGACCTTCAGGTAGCATAGTATCTTCGGTTAAATAATCCTTTGACATTAAAATATATATATTATATTCTTTAAAACAATATATTTATTTTACAGTACTATATTTACTAGAATCAAATTTTGCATAACTATTTATATTCTTTTTATCAGATATATTCTTTGTAATTGTGTCAGGATCACTATATCCCATCCAAGGAGTTGAATTTTCGAACATATTACTAAATGCAACAGATGGTCTACCATTATTTAGAATATCATTTTCAGATTGTAATCGTCTTTTTTCCATTTCTAATTTAGATTTATGTATAATAGAGTCTTCAATCTTGTAGTTATAAGATCTTGTTATATAAATTGTTAATATTATTAAACCAAAAAATAAAATTAAAATTGATATATTACGAATTATTTTCATATATTATACAGTCTTATATTATAAACTTTTAGTAATATTAAATTTGAATAATTCGTTAACATTCCAAGTAAAAACAACATCTAAATAACTATGACGAACTTAATTTCTCAATTATTTCTTCCGCATGTTCCTTACCACTGTGTTCGATAGCAATACGCATATAACTTTCTGTAAAAGCTCTAATAAATTGTGAACTAGACTGGTCTGATTTCCATTGAAAATATTCATCTTCTATTAATTCTAATAAACCAGGTTTATACTTACTAATATGACCTTCGGATAGGCGCACTCTATCAAAATCGAGCAAATATAATTTTAATTTATCATCGTCAATTCTATCCTTACCAATTACAATCTCAATATCTTCTAAAATTAATTCACATTTAAAATTTAATAATGCACATAATTCTCCTAATTCACTCATGCATCCAAGTAAATCTATTCGATATGTACCAAGTAATGCGGATACTTCTGGTAATAAAATAATACTCCCTCTACCCTCAACATAAGATTTTTCACTAAAGTCATTTGTTAACTTAAAATGAAGCATAGGTAATGGACTATTTATATCAGTATCAAAAGGATTATATACTCTATCAAATATTATAGTTCTAGTTTCTTTATCAAAATATAGTAATTTGGGTATTTTTACATTAGTAAATCTAGTTAATTCATCTTTAATAGTTTCTTGGATATGATTTTGTATTTTTATTTGTGTGTTTGTTAAATCTTCAAGGGCTTCTTTTTGATATTCTTTAAATACATGAATTGGATTATCTTTTTTAGTATAAACAGATACTCGATGCCCTGCACCTATTTCATATCTTCCAGTTTCTTCTTTACTATCTGCAAAAATTAAATCTGACTTAATATATAATTCAAAATCGCTTCCTATTGGTTTACTAACAAATACATAACCATTTAATTCATCTATATCAGATACTCCATCCATCTTTATTTTTAATTCTATCATATCTTCCATATTTAGTTTACTTGGTCTTGCTGAATCTAAACTGACTTTAATATCTCTTTTTAAACCATAAATAATTAATTCATGATCAACTATTTCAGTCGTGATAACACCACCAATTTGTTTATTTTTGAGTTCTAAATATTTATTTTTATATTTTAAATATTTATTTTTATACATATATTAATATTTAGATATTCTAATAATAGAATTAGTAAAAGACATCTTATAAATACAAAAAGTAATTATAAGGTGTATAATTTAAAAAGTCTTGTTTATGAAGATATAAATTCCCATTTTAATACTTTACATATTTTTTCCCATACTTGTTCTTGATCTTTTAAATTCCTAGCAGATTTCAATAATGGAAAACAAATTAATAAATGATCTAATTCTAAAAGTTGACAAAATTTATGAAGTACATATGAATATGATAAAAAGTTTTTTCTATCCGGTGATTTAAATATTTCCCATGGTTCTTGTATTTTAGTAAACATATCAATAAATTTCATTTCAATATGTCTATTTATATTTGGTGCTTCCAACCCACTTAATTTATTAATTATATATGGTATATGTTCATACAAGTTATTATAACCTAATTTTTTTAATATTTGTTTCATTTTATCTCTATCAAGTTTTGTTAAATCTCTTATTCTATTCTTATTAATCTCATTTATTATATCCAAGAAAATAGGTTCAGGTATTTCAGTACTCTCTTTCGCTTGAAATTGATTTATCCATTCCTTGAAATGATTTATTCTTTTATAGGGAGAATATTCTTTAATTTGTCTATCTTCATCTAATATTACTTCTTCACTATCACCACACTCTGGACATACATAACTAGATTCGCCAATATCAAGTATTTTTTCTATTTTACATTCTAAACAATATTTTATTCTATTAGAACCATCATCTTTTAGTGTTCTAACACCGTCTATTCGTTGACAATATTGATCAAATAGTTTTGTTCTCGAGACTTCATCAGTATCAACATTTAATTTTTTATTATTAAAATAATCAATAATGTTTTTTGATTCAGAGAATTCATTTTTCTTTTCGTCTCTTATTTGGTAATAACTACAAATAATATCACCTGTTTTATCATAATAATCCAATTCATTTTGGTTATCTTTAATACTTTCAATCTCATTTTTCAAAGTATCAATATTGTTTAATAACATAGCTTTTTGTTCCAAAAATTTACTTAATTCTATATCTTCTTTATTATAAGAAGAATTTGTTTTATTTATTATATTTAATTCTTCTTCTAATTTTTCTAATAGTTCTATTTTATTGGGCAAGTTTTCTTTCTCTTCTTTGAACATTATAGAATGTTCTTTATGCTTTCTGTCTAAGGTGGTAGAATCGCGATACTCTAATTTTTCTTTTTTATTCTTCTTAATTTTGAAATTAGACATTAGAATATATTATAAAATCAACTTTAAGTAGTTATCAGATGAGATGTTCTAAAATTATTCATAAATATCTTTATTTATTTTAGTAATATTTGGTACATTTTGAATTATTTTTAACCAGTTTAATAAAACGTGCAATGATGTATCATTTGTTGATTTTGAAGTAAACTCTTTAATAATTAACGAATTATATGGATTTTCTATTAATATTTGACTATTATTATCAATAATTAATGTATTTTCTTTTGTAAATATTTCAGATAATTGTTTATCATTCCATAATAAATCTAATGGTTTTTGAATTATGTTGTTTCTAATTACATCTTTATAAATCTTATTTGTTTTTATATCAACATAATTATTATTATCGCGCGCAAGTATTACAATTGCTTTACTAAACTGTGATTCAGATAAAATAATTTTTAAAATTTCTTTACAATATATTGTAGTACTTGCTGTCCAAATACTTATATTAAAATTAGTAAACGCATATTCTAAAAATTCAAATAGATATGGACGAATATATACTAATCCTAAAAAATTAGGAAGATGTAATATACTTATCGTACTATCATTACCATTATTAATTTCTATATTTTTATTATTATAAAAATTAAAATTGAATGTGTTAATTAATGTATCATCTAAGTCTAATATTAAATTCATTTTTGTTGCCATTTTATAATATATAAATTATAAATATTTTTATTGTATAAAAATATCTACAATTCGTTTAAATAAGTAGCTTATTTGTTTTATAGATTATTATATTTTTAAAATAAAAAGTATAAGATTTTTGGAAAAATCTAAATTTAAAAAAAATATATAGAAATTTTCAAAATTTTTGGAAAAGTAGATATTTAGCAATAAAAAATATCAATTTTTGGACAAAATCTAATTTAAAAAAAAAATATATAGAAATTTTCAAATTTATTATTTTAAAAATATATTAAGAATTTTTAAAATTTATATTTAATTAAATTAATTTTGTTTTTTATTTTCTTATTATAGTATATACTAATATGGGCGGTGGCTTAATGCAACTCGTAGCCTACGGTGCACAAGATGTTTATCTTACCGGGCAACCTCAAATTACCTTTTTCAAGGTAGTCTACAGAAGACACACAAACTTTTCCGTTGAACCTATTCAACAAACCTTCCAAGGTGCTGCCGAATTCGGTAGAACCGTTACTTGCAACGTCAACAGAAACGGTGATTTAATCACTTCTATGTACTTAGTTGCTAAAATTGACAAAGCTGCTAGAGGAAACTACGGTTGGGTCAACAAACTTGGTTTTGCTATGATTGATTCTTGCAAAGTCGAAGTTGGTGGTTCCAAAATTGATGAACAATACGGTGATTGGCTTAATGTATGGGATGAATTAACCAGAGAACTTGCTCACACCAGAGCCAGAGATAACATGATTGGTAATGTTGATGCTTTAACCAAGATTGGTGGTACTACCACTGAAGAAACCACTCTTTATGTTCCTCTTAAATTTTGGTTCAACAGAAACAACGGTTTAGCTTTACCTTTAATTGCTTTACAATACCACGATGTCAGAGTTACCATCAAACTCAGAGAAGCTTCTGAACTTATTAACTATACTGGTTCCGCACCTGTTGTTTCCAACAGTGCCATGAAAGATGCTTTCTTACTTATTGATTACGTCTATCTTGATTCTGAAGAAAGAAAGAGATTTGCTCAAGCTGCTCACGAATACTTAATTGAACAAGTTCAATTTACCGGTGACGAAACTCTTGATTCCGCATCTCACAAATACAGACTTAACTTCAACCATCCTTCCAAATACCTTGTATGGAACACATGTCTTGACAGATACCAAAAATCCCAAAAGTGGATTGACTGGGCTGTTGATGGTGATTGGGAAGCTGCTAGAGAAAGATTTGCCAAGAAAATTTGGTTAGCTACTAGAGATAATCTTGATGCTAACAATGCTGGTAGTGGTTATACCTTATCCATGGGTGATTCTACCATGGAAATTGGAGACACACCAGCTACCGCAAGTGGTTTAACCGGTGTTGCTGCCGCATTATCTGCCAAAGTTGAAGCTCAAGTATTATTTGCCAATGGTAATGCAACTGGTGCTGATGCTACTCATGCTGATGCTGACTTAGCCAATGTTGTTGTTTTAAGAAACGATCTTACTGCTGAAGACTTAAATACTTTAGTTAGTGAATTTAATGTTAGTGGTGCTGCCATGAACTTCCTTGTATCCAAACAAGTTACCGTAAGAGATTACTTTAACTATGCCACTAACCCTAACTGCACTGGTAACCCAATTACCACTGCTAAATTACAATTAAATGGACATGATAGATTTACTACCAGAGATGGTAACTACTTCAATTACGTACAACCTTACCAACACTTCAACATCACCCCTTGTGATGGTGTTAACGTATACTCCTTTGCTCTTAAACCTGCTGATCACCAACCTTCTGGTACTTGCAATTTCTCAAGAATTGATAACACCACTCTTAATGTTACCACTTCTGCTACCGCATCCAACGGTGGTGTTTGCAAAATCTACTGCGTAAATTACAATGTTTTCAGAGTAATGAGTGGCATGGGAGGTTTGGCGTACTCAAATTAATTAGGAGGTGTCTTCATTTTATTTGGATGGTTATTCCATTTAAACTAATAAATAATTAAAATTAGCCGGACTATATATTTCGCTTAAGCGAAATAGATAGTTTCCGGCCAAAACTTAGTGGGGAGCTATTGAAAATTCTTTGAATTTTCAATAGCACCAATAAAAATTGTTATAATTATATTTCAATTTTAAATAAATTAACTTTACACATCTATAATCACACATTTGGTGGTATTTTTCTCTTTCTTAATACTATTTTTATTCCATAAAAATCTTTGCAAGATTTTTCATGGAATAAGTTTTGAGTGACTATAACGAGTTTGCTAAGCAAACTCGTTATGTCAACTCAATTTTTAATAGTACGTTTTTCAGCTACTTCAATTGCATGTGATTTAATCCATTGTGGATCATTATATTTATCTACTAATGTCTGCTTTGCCAAGTCTTTTCTATTGGTTTCAATCGTTTTCTTTCTTCTTTTGATTGTTTATTTTTCATTCTATTTTCTTTGTGTTCTTGTTTTTTAGCATCACTCATATTGGATTCGCCATTATTATAATATAATTGTAATTTATTTTCATTAATTTCTACAAGTTTATTAATAAAATCATCATATGTATAATCTCTTTTTAGATAATTACATGTAGAACAGCATGTTTTACAATTATCTTTTATATAACCTATCGTATTATCATATCTATCAATTCCATTTATATGATCATCAAACGTACCAATTCCACATATATAACAATTTCCATTCACAAGAACATGATATTCATCTTTTGACAAATCGAACTCTTTTGAACGTCTTGTAGCACTAATTTTATATTTAGTATACGTCTCAGAAAATCTATTTGGTATAATATCATAATCAAGATCACCTTCAATCTTCTGATTATAAACAAGTATATGGTCAACTATCTGTAAAAAGTCATTATGTTCATGTGTACCTTTAATATAATTACACATTTTACAACAAGTAACTACATTATCTTTAATATATCCTAAATAACTACTTTTACGATCAATTCCATTCAAAAAACCATTATCGTCTTTATGTTTACAATAATAACATGATTTATCAAATAAATTACAACATTCATCTTTTGACAAATCAAAATTAATACCTTTTTGAATAGCACATCTTTCATAATAATTAAATCTATAATTTTTGTCTTTTTTCTGAGTAACATTACATTCTTCACGTTTGTCTTTATTATTATCTAACCATTTTTTGTGATTTTCTGCATTAAGTTCCAAATAGTTCTCAATTCCAACCTCATTTATTTTTTTTGACCGGTATTTAGTCCAGTATTCTACACATTTTTCCCAATTGTTTTCTCGCCATTCTTTTTTAGTTTCTTGTCTTTCAGGTTTCATTGAATTTATTCTAGACAATTCTCTAACATGTTCCTCATCCCTCTTTTTATCTAGAATTCTTTGTTTTTTTCGACAGCTTAAACAGTTCTTAGTTTTATTATTTCGTGAATCAATAAATTCACTTTCATCGCATTGTTTTTGACATTTTACACATACATTACCTACATTATTTACTACTTTAGTCTGATGTCTTGCACGATCTTTTACTCGACTTTTTTCTAAACATTCGGCACAACTACTATAACTATAACTTTGGTCTAGTATTGCGCGACAGCCTCTAGTTATATTCGCACAACATTTTTTGTTTTGAGCTTTTACTTCATCTTCAAATAAACATCGTTGATGTAGGTTACAGTATTTGTTTTCAATACTTCGTTTGTATTTACAACCATCCTTTTCACACTTAATAACCACAACATCCTTTTGTTTTTCAGCCCGACATTTCATAGTTCTTTCTTTACATTTATTACAACATTTTGCTTTATCTGCAGAATAAAAATGTTTTTTACACCCAGTACACAATATTGTATCTGCTAACATTTCATCTGTATAATCATTCATATATTGATGATTCTTACAGAACCTTGTATCTACTACACTTGTTTTTTTACACATATCAGTATTTCCAATCTTACCCAAACACTTTATCATTGTTATTTATATATTATATATATAAATATCAAATTTCAATCTTTATAATATATAAATAAAAAATAAATAATATAGATTATACTATAATGAATAAAATATATATAATATTATTAATATTAATTGTTGCAATTATTTATCTTTATAGTGAAAATAAATGTGTTAAAGAAAGTATGGCTAATACTGAAGAAAATTTAGATGAAAAAATTAAAAATCATGTAAGCAATATATATAAAGCGGATATTAAAGCGATACAAAATTTAGCTAATATTTCAACAGAACTTCAAAATGGAAGTTTGAAAATACCAGGTAACTTAACTATTGATGGTGATTTAGTTGTAAATAAAAATAGTAATGTAAAAGGTCAAACTACTATCAATGCATTGTATGGTGGTAAATCTATCCACGGTGGATGGCGAGATATAATTGTAAATGGCGGACACTTGCGTTTTGTGGTAGGACAAAATAAATTTGGATTTCATAGTAATGATAGTGGTTTATATTATTACAAAAATAATAGTGAACAAAAATTACCAATAGCTAAAGGAATACATGCCAAAGGACATGTACATATTGATGATCATTTGTCAACAAGAAGAATTGATGTTAGAAATGATAAAGGAAAAGGTACTACCCATTTTAATTATGCTCATAGTGGTGATAACTATATTAGAGGTGATTTGAAAGACAAACTAACAAAAGATGGCAAAAATATTCTTAAAAAAGGAGATAAAGTTAGATTACAATCACATGGAGGATGGTGGTCAAAATATAATAAACATGGGCGTAGTGCACATTATGGATTACACATGGCAGGGGATCGACACGCCGTAGCATGGGGTGGTGGCGATCTTTTTGCTCTTGAATAATGAATAAAATTGTGAAAATTATAAATTAAGTTGATTCGCGGATATCATTATGATGTATAAAGTGATTTACTTCTTATACAATCGATGTAAAATTATCAGATACATTATCATCTGATAATTTTACATTTGATTTACATTTTTCAATTAAGTAAAAACTACCTAACACTAACAATATAACAATATTAATACCAGCAATAGTTAAATATAATGGATCGTATGTTTGTTTAATACATGATTCAATTGCCATATATAATGATCCAATTGATATAACTCCAAAGTAAAAAAAAATTACTGTGGATAAGCCTTTTGATACGTCTCTTTCTGACATTTTCTATTTTAATTACACGTTAATTTATAATAAAATATATCAATTTTTATTTTTTATTATCTGACATATCCATAAATTATAACCCATATAAAAGTATTTGTAATTCAATTGGGATTCATTTGATATATAAAAATTGATATTGTATTAAATTATTGTAATTATTATTCAAACAATGAATCTTAATAATCAAAATATTGTAAATTCTCCAGTACCTGAAAGGATTGTTCACACAACTCTATTTGGAAATGTTGATAGTACACGAGGTGAAAATACTATTAATCCACCAGTTGAATTAGATGATCCTTATCATTGGATGAGAAGTGATGATAGAAAAAATGAAAAAGTTCTTGAACATCTAAAGTTAGAAAATTCTTATACAGATTATGTTATGAAAGATCAAGATACAACTAAAGATGAGTTATATCATGAACTATTATCTCATATTCAAGAAACATATGACTCATATCCTCTTCCAAATAGT
>Ga0115565_10002456_pt1 | contig 14051 bp, 7 predicted proteins | sample COGITO_mtgs_1105_FD_87199 | JGI IMG/M metagenome (GOLD analysis project Ga0115565, IMG submission 87199) | Pelagic marine microbial communities from North Sea - COGITO_mtgs_110530 | ecosystem: Environmental > Aquatic > Marine > Epipelagic | place: Germany:Helgoland, sampling site Kabeltonne... | reverse complement strand
TTGGAGTGAAAATATCTACATGGTCCAATTTGTTAATGTTTTGGGAAAATACAAATTTGACGATGGAAAATCGAATTCATATTACGAATAATTTATTAAAGTCCTATTTATTGTTATTCAATATTGATAAAATTTATGAAACATTTCGAATATTTCAACATATTCAAGAAATTGGACTTTTACAAAATATTGGGTTCGAAAAATACTCCTTCTTTTTAGCATCATTTTTAAACTATTTTACAAACAATAACATGAATTTTAAACAAAAACAAGTCGAGGATATTTGTTTTGAAAAATTTTTAAACAAAAAGGAAGAATGTATGACTATGTTTGAAAACGCGAATCAAATAAAAGACATGGAGGAGTTTGTGTCATGGATTTTTTCCAAACATTAAACCATTAATAAGACAAAAATAATTATATTAATTGATATAATTATTTGTTTTTTATATGAATTGATTCGAAAATTATCGAATTATCATAATGGGGGAATAATAGGCGGTTTATACCGTTGTCCGATTTCCATTTGAAATTACCAAGTGTTTAACCATCTCCTTAATTTTTAATGTCGTTATAATTCTGATTTACGGCTTGTTGACGCTTATACGTAATATAGTTAGACGAATCATACACATATTTCACATTACCAGACGCACCTGGAACATCACTATTGTCACAATTATCTATTTTTGAACCAAGGAATATTTTGCTCCTAGCCCACCCAATTGAACTTTTACTCATTCCGGTAGGTCCTCCACATTTATAATTATTACGAGCAAGGAAATCTCCAGAGTTGTTTACTGCTCGGAAAGGTGTAATAACACGATTTTGTCCATTAACTGTTCCCGTAGCAAATGATGTATTCCATCCCCTTCTTAAAATAGAACGAGTGGATGCTTGCGCACCATGTTTATAATTTAAAAGTGTTTGTTTCGGAGAGTATCCTGTATATGGTCCACCTAAAACAGAATTTCTCAATGTATGATCTACTACATAAACAGTTCTGGTTACTGTCTTTGCGATGTACCCTTCTGAGTCGGTCACATTATATGTTACAACGTATGTTCCTACTTTACTTGTATTCACATGATTCACAGTTTTAATTTCACCAGTTAGGTCTCCATCCATTTTATCCCATGCTGTTGCTCCTGGGTCATTATACTGAGAATTTTGTTCAACTGTTACTGGAGATTTACCGAGTCCTACAATGATTGGAAGATATTGGTGTTGGACAATAACGGTTCTAGTGACTTCGACCGCAGCAAGTCCGGCAGCATCCTTTACATTATACGTTATAATATACGTACCCCATTTACTTGTATCGACCGGATTATAAGTTATAATGGAAGATGTTAAATCGCCGTCTACATTATCACCTGCTGTTGCTCCAGCATCTTTATATATAACACCTAATTCCACTATTGCAGGATTCTCACCAATTAGTTTTATTACAGGGGGAGCATCTACTACATAAACAGTTCTTGTTACTGTATTTGCTTTATTACCTTCTGCGTCGGTTACATTATATGTTACTATATATGTTCCTACTTTACTTGTATCTACAGTATTCTCAGTTGTAATTTCACCTGTTATGTCCCCGTCTATTTTATCCCATGCTGTTGCGCCTAGGTCATTATAATGAGAATTTTGTTCAACTGTTACGGGAGTTTGACCGGTTCTTATAATAGTTGGAATATATGGGTCGTGTACAACAACCGTTCTGGTCACTTCGATCGCAGCAAGTCCAGTCACATCTTTTACATTATATGTTATGTTATATGTACCGGATTTACTTGTATCGACCGGATTATATGTTGTAATCGCGGATGTTAAATCCCCGTCTACATTATCACCGGCTGTTGCTCCAGCATCTTTATATGTAACACCTAAATCGACGGTTACTAGTTTTTCACCGATTAATTTTATTACCGGAGAAACATCCACTACATAAACAGTTCTGGTTACTGTCTTTGCTTTATTACCTTCCGCGTCGGTTACATTATATGTTACTATGTATGTTCCTACTTTACTTGTATCTACATGATTCACAGTTTTAATTTGACCAGTTAGGTCTCCATCTACTTTATCCCATGCGGTTGCGCCTAGGTCATTATACTGAGAATTTTGTTCAACTGTTACAGGAGTTTGACCATTTCTTAGAATAGTTGGAACATATTGGTCATGAACCACAACCGTTCTGGTGACTTCGACCGCAGCAATTCCAGCAACATCTTTTACATTATAGGTTAAGTGGTATATTCCAAATTTACCTGTATCTACGGGATTATAAGTTATAATGGAAGATGTTAAATCGCCGTCTACATCATCAGCAGCTGTTGCTCCAGCATCTTTATATGTAACACCTAAATCGACTGTTACGATATTATCGCCAATTAGTTTTATTACCGGTAAAACATCCACTACGTTAACCGTTCTAGTTACTGTCTTGGCTTTATTACCTTGTGTGTTAGTTACATTATAGGTTACTATATATGTTCCTACTTTACTTGTATCTATAGGTAGACCACCAACGTCAACTGATAAAACACCGTCTACTTTATCCGTTGCTAGCGCACCCATATCGAGATAATTAGAATTTTGTTCAATTGTTATAGGAGTTTCACCATGTATTACTATGACAGGATAATATTGGTCTATAACTGTAACGGTTCTGGTCACTTCTGCTGCCGTAATTCCAGCAACTTCCTGTACATTATATGTTACTATATATGTTCCTGCTTTATTGGTATTTACGGGATTATAAGTTGTAATAACCGATGTTAAATTACCATCTATATAATCAGATGCGGTAGCACCTGGATCTACATATGTTGTATATAGATCAACCGATAATATAGAAAGACCGTTTAGTTTTATTACAGGAGGGACATCTACTACATTCACAGTTCTCGTTACTGTCTTTGCTTTATTACCTTCCGCATCGGTTACATTATATGTTACTATGTATGTTCCTACTTTATTAGTATTTACTGGATTCACAATTTTAATATCAGTTGTAATATCCCCATCTATCTTATCCCATGCTGTTGCTCCTAAGTCATTATAATGAGAATATCTTTCAACTGATACCGGAGTTTTACCATTTATTCCAATGGTTGGAATATATTGATCATGAACGATAACTGTTCTCGTAACTTCATCCGCAGCATTTCCGGCATTATCTATTACATTATAGGTTACTGTATATGTTCCCGTTTTATTCGTATTTACGAGATCATGAGTTGTAATTTTAGAGGTTAAATCCCCGTCTATATCATCACCTGCTGTTGCTCCAGCATCATTATACGTAACACCTAAATTAACTGTTACGATATTATCACCAATTAATGTTATTAATGGTTTAGAATCTTTTACAATTACAGTTCTGAAAGCAGTATACATATTGTTACTTTCATCTGTTGAACTATATGTTATTATGTGTGTTCCCGCTATAGAAGTATCAAAATCGACATTATTTGCTGTAATACCAGCAGTTAAATTTCCACTTACAATATCAAATGAAGTTGCTCCAGCATCATTATAAACAGAATTTATTTCGATTATTACTGGATTAGAACCAGATACTATAATTCCTGGTTTTATAAGGTCTACTACATTAATAGTTCTTGTTTTTGGTGTGGCAGCATTTCCGTCTATATCATTCACATTATACGTTACTATAAATTGTCCGACGATTTCAGTATTTAAATCAGCAATATTTGATGTAATATTCTCTGTTAAATCCCCATCTATATTATCACTTGCGGTTGCGCCTGCGTCTTTATATGGTACAGTGGACTTACATTCAAATGTTACTGGATTAGCACCAAGTATTGTTATTTCTGGTGGAACATTTACTACATTAACGGTTCTAGTTACTTCTGATGCCGAATTTCCATTTATATCGGTCACATTATAGGTTATCGTGAATTGTCCTATTGTATTTGTATCTAGAGGCAGACCGGTTGTTATGATATCATTTGTTATTTCTCCGCTTAATTTATCCCATGCGGTTGCTCCCTCATCGACATATTTGTCATATATGGAATGTAACTCGATATTTATATCAGTGTCACCTTTCAATGTTATTATTGGGTTATACTGATCATGAACAATAATGGTTCTAGTGACTTCTACCGCAGCAAGTCCAGCATTATCATTTACATTATATCTAAGTATAAATTGTCCGATTGTGTTAGTATCTAAATCATCAATATTTGTTGTAATATCCGCAGATAAATCGCCATCTATATAATCACTTGCGGTTGCTCCATCATCGTTATAAGGTTTGCCATAATCAACGGTCACAGGATTACTGCCAATTAATGTTATTACCGGTGGAGAATCTACTACATTTATAGTTCTAGTTGCCTCTGTAGCAGAATTACCTTCAGCATCAGTCACGTTATATGTTACTATGAATTGTCCAATGGTGTTAGTATCTAAATCAGCAATATTTGATATAATGTCATCTGTTAAATCCCCATCTATTGTATCGTTTGCGGTAGCACCCTCATCCACATAAGAAGACCCCAATTCAATATTTACCGTAATGTCACCTTTCAATGTTATTGTGGGAGGATATGGATCGTGAACAATAATGGTTCGTGTCACTTCATCCGCAGCAAGTCCAGCAGTATCAATTACATTATATCTAAGTATGAAATCTCCGACTATGTTAGTATCTAAATCAGCAATATTCGATGTAATATCCGTAGATAAATCCCCATCTATAGAATCACTTGCGGTTGCACCGGCATCTGTATAAGTTTGACCATAATTAACTGTTACGGGATTATTACCAATTAATGTTATTACTGGCGGTTCATCTACTACCTTTACAATCCTTGTTGCGGTTGCTGTATTATTTGCTTCATCCTTTACTGTATATATTACTGAATATGTTCCAACTATAGATGTATTTACATCACTGACATATGTGATATTGCCTGTTATATCACCATCTACAGTATCGCTTGCGGTTGCTCCAGCATCTACATTTATGTTATATATGGAATCTTTTTCAATTTTTACGGGTGAGTCACCTTTCATTGTTATTGTAGGAGGGTATGGATCATGAACAATAATGGTTCTGGTCACTTCGACAGCAGCAAGTCCAGAAGGATCATTTACATTATATCTAAGTGTGAAATCTCCGACAATTTCAGTATTTAAATCACCAATATTTGTTGTAATATTATCGGTTAAATCGCCATCAACCGAATCGTTTGCGGTTGCGCCAGAATCTGTATAAGTTTTACCATAATCAATTGTTACTGGATTATTACCGATTAATGTTATTACTGGCGGGTCATATACTACATCTACAATTCTTGTTGCGTTTGTTATATTCCCCGCTTCATCTGCTACTGTATATATTACTGTATATTGTCCGACTATAGATGTATCAATATTACTTACATCCGTGATCATCTTATCTGTTATATCCCCATCTAAATGATCGGTTGCGGTTGCCCCGGCATCAGAATATGTGGAATCCTTTTCAATTTTTACAGGCGTTTTACCTTTCAACGTTATCGTTGGATAATATTGATCATGAACAAAAATTGTTCTAGTTACTTCGACCGCAGCAAGTCCGGCAGTATCACTTACATTATATCTAAGTGTGAATGGTCCGATTATTGTAGTATCTAAATCGGCAATATTTGTTGTAATATCAGCAGTTAAATCACCATCAATGGAATCGCTTGCTGTTGCTCCCGCATCTGTATAAATTTTACCATAATCAACAGATACTGGATTATGATCAATTAATGTTATTACCGGTGGGTCATATACTACATTTACATATCTACTTGCTCTTGCTTTATTGCCTTCATTATCAGTTACTGAATAGGTTACGATATATGTTCCTAATTCAGCTGTATTTACATTACTTACATCCGTGATCATCTTATCTGTTATATCACCATCTATGTGATCGCTTGCTGTCGCACCCGCGTCAGAATATGTGGAACCTTTTTCAATTTTTACCGGAGTTTGACCCTTCATGGTTATTGTAGGAGGGTATGGATCATGAACAATAATAGTTCTGGTCACTTCTACAGCAGCAAGTCCCGAATTATCACTTACATTATACGTAAGCGTGAATTGTCCGACAGTTGTAGTATCTAAATCAGCAATATTTGTTTGAATATAAAGGGTTAAATCGCCATCTACGGAATCACCGGCAGTTGCTCCGGCATCTGTATAAGTTTTACCATAATCAACGGTTACTCTATTGTCACCAATTAATGTTATTACGGGTGGTTCATCTACTACATTTACAAATCTGGTTGCTCTTGCTGTATTACCTTCATTATTGGTTACTGTATATATGACAGTATATGTCCCAACTTTACTTGTATTTACGTTACTTACATATGTAATTTTGTTTGTTATATTCCCGTCTATATGATCTGTTGCGGTCGCACCAGCATCGGTATATAGAGAATATTTTTCAATTTTTACCGGTGTGTGATAATTTAATACAATTGTTGGGATATAAGGGTCTGTAACTATAACGGTTCTAGTGACTTCGACCGCAGCAAGTCCGGCAGTATCACTTACATTATATCTAAGTGTGAATGGTCCGATTATGCTAGTATCTAAATCAGCAATATTTGATGTAATATCACCGGTTAAATCGCCATCGATAGAATCGCTTGCGGTTGCGCCAGCATCAATATACGGAATATCTATATCCACTAATACTGAACTACTACCCTTTAATGTTATTACCGGCGGTTCGTCTACTACATTAACAGTTCTAGTTACTGTCTTTGCTTTATTACCTTGTGTGTTGGTTATATTATATGTTACTATGTGTGTTCCTACGGTACTTGTATCCAGAGGCAGACCACTAATATTGCTTGGACCAATTACTAGATCCCCATCTATTTTATCGCTTGCGGTTGCTCCAGCATCTACACTTATGTCATATGTGGAACCTTTTTCAACTGTTACTGTAGATAAACCATTCAAATGTATGGCTGGAATATATGGGTCTAGAACTATAACGGTTCTTGTAACTTCATTCGACGTAAGTCCAACACTATTGGTTACATTATATGTAACTTGATATGTCCCGTCGGTTTTAGTATTTACATCACCAGTATACGTTCGAATAGCAGATGTTAAATTACCATCCAAAATATCAGTTGCGGTAGAACCCGCATCATCATATACATCATCTATATTAACGAATACCGGATTATCACCCAGTAATGTTATTCCTGGTGGAGAATCTACTACATTTACGGTTCTGGTTACTTCATATGCTTCATTTCCGGCAGTATCACTTACATTATATCTAAGTGTGAATGGTCCGATTATGCCAGTATTTAAATCGGCAATATTTGATGTAATATTATCTGTTATAACACCATCAAAATTATCATATGCGGTAGCACCCTCATCAGAATAAGCGGTGTGTACTATAATAGTTACCGTCTCATCGCCTAATAATGTTATTACTGGTCTTATCGTGTCCTGTACAATAACGGTTCGGGTCCTTGATATAGCGTCTTGTCCGACAATATTTAGATCATATCTAAGTGTGAATGGTCCGATTATGTCAGTATTTAAATCGGCAATATTTGATGTAATAGAAGATGTTAAAACATCCCCGTTTGTATTAATCGCGGTTGCTCCCGCGTCCACATATGTTGACTTGGCTTCAACGGTTACAGTACTATCGCCATTTATTGTTATTCGTGATGGAGAATATCCTAGGTTAAAGAATTCTGTAGGAGATGGTGAGTTATTAAACAAATCTGTCCCCTCATAGTATTTACGTATCCCATTTGCGCCGTAGAACATGTTATACGTCAGATTCGCCCAGCGCGCAGTCGTATTGACCTTCCATTCGCGTATGGATTGAGCAAAACTTGTATTTTGACCAAACATACCATCCATTTGAATTACGTTGGAAACATCCCACTTACCAATTGGTTGGTTGAAGTTACTTCTGTTAAACGCAACTCTTATATCTTTTAAATTCCCAGTTTTCCAATTAGATATTGATGAAGACCCTCCATTATTAAACGCAGTTGCTTCATGAAACATAAACCCTATATTTTCTAAGTTACGTACATCCCAATTACCTATATCTTGATTGAAAACACTATTGTATCTAAACATTGCTTCCATACTTTTAACATTACCCGTTTTCCAACCAGATATATCTTGATTAAAAGGGGTTTGGATAAACATGTTATCCATATACATAACATTTGATATGTCCCAATTTCCGATAGGTTGATTGAATGCTTGCGCATAAGAAAACATATCACCCATATATACTACGTTTGATACGTCCCAATTTCCGATAGGTTGATTAAATAGTATAGCACCGTAAAACATTGAATACATAGATGTAACATTCGAGACATCCCAGTTAGATATATTATCATTGAATTTTCCTTTAGGACTAAAATAATCTCCTCGATTGCTGAATAAGCTATCCATATTTGTGACATTTGTTACATTCCAATTCCCAATTGCTCCGTATGTACCCCCATTTAAAGGTGTAGATGCTGTGATTGAACCATTACACCAACCATTTACGGCAGATTGTAACGTAGTATTTGTAGCAGTAAATACCATATTATATTATATGATATAACAATATAATAATATAAGAATAACAAACGGATCAAATCGATCTAAATGTCTATAACGAAAATAATTATATTAATGAATATAATTATTATAAAAAATACTATATAACCATGTCTATAAAATAATTCATATTATACATTGAAAACAGTTTGATATACTTCATGTGTGAACGTGATTGTCTTTTTGCGAATTTTAGGTTGTTTTGATTTTATAGGTTGAACTTCTTCTGGCGAACAAATAACACTATATTCTTTTTGTAAAACGCCTTTCACGTAATCATATACATAGCGCAATATTGGTTCGGTACAATTTCCAACTATAAGACAACTTCCCGTACGAAATACCATAAATGATACTTCTGTATATTTCTTATTATCATTCAGTTCTGACATTTTCTGACCTTGATCGTCACGTGTAATACTACCCAATTGTTTTTCTTTGTCAAAATTATAATCATGATTGAAATAAAACTTACACTTTACACCAGGATAACTACACGGATCGAACGCGGCTTCAATCTTATACTTGTTTCGCAAAATTGAATATAATTTGTCGCGATAAATGTAAAATCCACAATTGAAATTAGAATTAATTAATACGTTACATTCTTTGTCCACATCGACAAAATCAAGTTCACTACTAATAATTGGTCGCAAAATAGATAGTAACATAATTTTAGTACTATTTAGGAGGTCTTGGTTTAAAATGCCTGGAATTTCCATCTTTCCCGTGTTAAATATTTTTGCGTGGATTTCGTGATATTCTCCCTTATATAGAAATCGCAATATTAACGCAAAACAATTATAAAATGCGTTTTTGACTTTTCCTCGGCAATTCATAATGTCCTTTCGTGACATACCAACTGTAATTTTTCGCTCGTCTTTAAACTTATTTCTACGAGATGTAGGATTGTCAATTCGTTTAATAATATGCTCATTGTAATAATTAATATATTTTAATTTCTGCGTATATGCTTCATATTCCTCTGTACTATGTGAAACAACCTTCATTTGTTTTTTGATTGCCCCCGATTTTGGTTTCCAATAATCAATAATGGGGACTTCCCAAAATATATCGTTAATTTGAATAGGTTGATTCAAGAACAAAACCTTAGTTGTAGTTGAAATATACAGTTCATCACATTTAGGCAAAACCGTGGAAAGGGTTTTTTCAGGAAGTAAAGAGTCAGACTGCTCGTTCAATGACTGTTTTACGGGATCATTATTGAGATAGGCATCCCATTCATCATCTACTATCGCACACATTATTCTTTATATTGTATTTTGTAGATTTCTTTATGTTCTTTCAATTTTATTGTTTGACCTTAAAATATTATCTTATCTTATATTAATATAAGATGCTCTCGTGTGAAAAAAAAGAAAAACGAAATGATGAAATTAAACTTCCCAAACAAACTGGAATCGAAATTCCAAAACCAGCAAATTTGACAAAAATAATAAGTGGTAATTTGAGTGAAATGAACAATTTTGACCCTACTATTGCGTGTACTCCACCCGATAAAGGTTTTATGGAAAATCTTATGCGTCGCATGGAACGGACATAAGATATTTTTTATTGATAATCATATATTGAATAATATCCATCATATCGGCGTTGATATTATGTATAATCTTTTTCATATAATTAGTAAAGTCGTCAGTGATTTCAATATTTGTATTTCGTATTATATAGTTGAAAAAGGATTGAATCAAATGTTTTTTATCAATATTGTACTCGCGACTAATTTTATAGATATAGTGTATAACATCAATTTGTTTTGTATCATCACAAAACATGTTGTGTAATTTTTGTAATACCTGATTATTTAATATATTTTTATTCCATTCGTCTAACTTAAAATTTTGGTTTAACTGTAGAAAATTGATCATACTTCGAATATCCGATTTATACATTGACTGTATAATTTGGATAGATTCGTCGCCTATGTTTATTTTTTCCTTTTCTACAATTGATTTCATAAATTGAACAATATCATTACACGGAAGTTGATTAAATCGAACACAAATAAATTCATTTTTTAACGATTCGTCAATCTTACTTATATAATTACATATTAAGCAAAATCGAACATTTGTAGTTGTTGTCTGTAACAAATATTTTAATGCTTGCTGTGCGTTTTTTGTCATATAATCAACTTCATCCAGAATAACGAATTTAAAACCCGTTTCAAATAAATTCATCGATTTTACAAACGAATTAATTTGATTCCGTATTATATCAATACCTCTTTCGTCAGACGCATTTAAATGAATCACATTTCCTTTATTTATCCTGCTATGTGTTTTTTGATATTGTTGAATTAAATTAATTATAGTGGTTGTTTTTCCCGTACCGGGTGGTCCATAAAACAATAAGTTAGGAAAATGCTCTTTCTCTATTATTTTTTCGAATAATTTCCGATTTGTTGGATCTAATACAATATTGTCGAATTTAGAAGGTCTATATTTTTCGACCCAAGGACTATTGGCATTTTCGTTTAATGACGACATATAGAAATATACTAATTTTAATTATTATATTGTTTCAAAATTAATTATAAAATTGAACAACATAAAAAACAATATCCATGTTATGTATAAAAATGAATAATGTTGGACATTTATCAATATGTTGCGGATGTATGTTTTCAGGAAAAACATCTTGGTTAATGCAGCAATATAAGAAATACTCGTATATAGGTAAAACTATTTGCGTAGTCAATTTTGATCAAGACAAACGATATCATGATTCTTTATTATCTACACACGATAAAGTCATGATTCCATGCATTCAAGCACATAACTTAAAAGATGTATATGAAAAAATGAAAGAGTCTGATGTTGTATTAATTAACGAAGGTCAATTCTTTGGTGATTTATTCGATATTGTATGCGAACTAGTCGAAAAATATCATAAAATTGTTCATATTGCTGCTCTCGATGGTGATTTTCAACGAAACATGTTTGGTCAAATATTACAACTGCTTCCACGATGCGATGATTATCTCAAACTACATGCCCTATGTTCTCATTGTAAAGATGGAACGAAAGCAGCATTTTCATATAGAATTAGTTGCGAATCTGAACAAATAAGTATTGGATCAAGTAATTATGTTCCGTTATGTAGAAAATGTTATGAAACAAACGTTCATCAATCAACAACTATGAAAATGGACGTCTATAATATTGAAAAGGAATTGATTAATAATATGTAAACATAAACGATTGTTATTCGGTAACATATATTTATAAACAACTTAAATAATATTTCGTGTTTTTTTTGATAAAGGAATGACAAAAAAAAGTGATTCAAGTTCTTCGACCAAATCGAAACCAAATAATATCCAGTACGAGATTGATGGAACCGCATCTATCAAACCTGAACCAAAAAAACGCGGACGTAAACCAAAAGGGGGTAAGTTAATTGAAAAAAATACCAAAGAAAACAATATTGCGAATGTACCTACTAATGTCATTTTGCATTTAAAATGTTCGTTGAAAGATGTTGAGGAAACTAATGATCATACCATTGGTGATCATTTAAATTATAGTGCTTCCGTACCACCATCGATTAAAGCATATGATCATGTAAACGATGGTCAATTCTTCGAATTTAAGTCCTCCGAAGAGGCAAAACAAAATGCTTATGTTGATATTAACACAAACCATGTTTGTACAAAATGCAAGCAAAGTGAACTATCTAACAAATTAACTATTGATGATGATGTAAATATCAAAGATATTAATCAGAAATTAAAACATTTGAAAGTGTCCTTGTATAAAAATAATATGGATGAGAAAAAATCGGCGTGCTTTTGGTGTACGTGTGATTTTGATAATCAAACGTGCTATATACCTCGTTACGAAAATAACGATGAAATATTTGGATATGGTTCATTTTGTAGACCAGAATGTGCCGTTGCGTATTTAATGAAGGAAAATATTGATGATTCTACAAAATTTGAACGATACCATTTATTGAATAGTGTCTATAGTAAAATTTACGAATTTAAAAATAATATCAAACCATCACCTGATCCACATTATTTATTGGACAAGTTTTATGGAAATCTAAATATACAGGAATATCGTAAGTTGTTAAATAGTGAGCGTATGCTTATGGTTATTGATAGTCCTTTGACACGTATTTTACCTGAACTACATGAGGATACTGATGACTTTATTGCTGGAATATATGGTGGTAATAAAGGCACAAGTAGTCAGGCCGGAGGAGTTTACAAAGTAAAACGTCAAAGTGAAAAGAAAGAAACCGTAAGCAAATCTGCTATTATGAAACAACGGTTTGGTGTATCTTCAATAACTAGTTAAATTATATAAAAAATAATAATATTATTTTAATCTTATATTATTATATAAATAATCGCATATATAGTATGCGTATTAACGATTTCACACGTATTACCAACAAAGAAGCAATATTTAATAATCTCGAAGAAGAACTATGTACCAATATTTTTAAATTTGTTCAGTATCATTTACCTTCAAATAGTGGAAAGGATACAATATCTGTAGATGGGAAGGTGGTAGATCGTATATCATTTCTCAACGCTAATACTCATATCTTTATCGAACGAATTGCGAATGTTATTTAACTGTAATGTACTAGACATTTTTATTTTATATATTAATAAAATAAAATATTCTATTAATTATGGATATATCATATTGCTAAACATAAAATTGAAAGAGTATAAACAAATAATATTAGTAATATCCAAAAATACTGATTGAACATGTCTCAAATCTCTAAGTCACAGAAAAAACTTCTCCTTCAGTTGTTCGACCATGAACAACAGTCGCCCCTTGTATGTAAATTAAACAAGAAGATTAAGAAATTGAAGCACAAAAATAAACTTCTTAATAATGTTATTCTACGTTTCGGTGAATTGACACCGAATATTATTGATCTATCAAACGATGATAGTGAAAGTGATGAAGAGCATATTATTTATTCTATCGAAGAAGATTCGGAACCATCTTCTCCAAATAATACTAAAATCGTCAATATTAAACAAGAGGAACCCTTTGATATTCGAGCAAAGACCGATCCTTTTGAAATTACAGCAAATACGAATATTGGTTCTGATGAAACCAAACAACTTCCAACTCTACTTGTAGGAGCATCCCATGGAACAACTCGTACTGTAAATATTACACAGGAGTCAGATGAGGAAGAGGAAGATGACGAAGGTGACGGAGCAAGATTTGGAGATATTATAAATAATGAGGAAGAAGAAGAGGAAGAAGAGGAAGAGGAAGAGGAAGAGGAAGAATCTGAAGAGGAAGAGGAAGAATCTGAAGAAGAAGAGGAAGTCGAAGTTGAAGAATCTGAAGAAGAAGAGGAAGTCGAAGTCGAAGAATCTGAAGAAGAAGAGGAAGTCGAAGTAGAAGAATCTGAAGAGGAAGAGG
>Ga0115565_10002453_pt1 | contig 14064 bp, 11 predicted proteins | sample COGITO_mtgs_1105_FD_87199 | JGI IMG/M metagenome (GOLD analysis project Ga0115565, IMG submission 87199) | Pelagic marine microbial communities from North Sea - COGITO_mtgs_110530 | ecosystem: Environmental > Aquatic > Marine > Epipelagic | place: Germany:Helgoland, sampling site Kabeltonne... | reverse complement strand
GGGGATTGACGGAGGCGAATACGGGGAGTGATGCTATGCGCATGCGGTGCACAGCCGTTCGAGACGACCAACGTGGTGGTTGGATACTCAATGGCACGAAGAATTGGATTACGCACGGGATTTCAGGTGACGTTGCCGTCGTGTTGGCTCGCACGGGTGAATTGCTCGACAGCCGAGGCATATCGGCATTCATCGTGCGAAGAGGCCAAGAGGGCTTTTCTGGTGGTAAGAAAGAAAATAAATTGGGTATGCGTTCGTCTGAGACGGCCGAGATGATTTTTGATAACTGCTGGGTGCCTGATGATCAATTACTGGGTGTTGAAGGAGAAGGATTCGTTCAGGCGATGAAAATCTTGGATGGAGGTCGAATCTCAATTGCCTCATTGGCCTTAGGTATTGCAAAAGGAGCCTATGCAACGGCCAAATCTTATGCCAAGGAACGAGAGCAATTTGGCAGACCCATCAGTGAGTTCCAAGCCATTGCATTTAAGTTGGCCGAGATGCACACTCAAATAGAGGCGTCTGATTTGCTAATCGCACAGTCGTGTTGGCTGAAAGATCGTGGTGAGCCTGTGACCAAGAGCTCGGCCATGGCGAAATACCAGGCCTCTGAAATGTGTGTTCACGTCGCAACAGAAGGGGTGCAAATTTTGGGTGGCTATGGCTACACAAAGGACTTTCCTGCGGAGAAGTATTACCGTGATAGCAAGCTCTGTACCATCGGAGAGGGTACAAGTGAAATCCAAAAGCTTGTCATTGCGCGAGAAATCATGAAAGATTAAAAGGAGATTTGTTTTGTCTTTTACTTGATGAAGCGTAAATTTGCCGTCCAATTTTGACACTATGCTTTCAATTCCCGTAAAAGAAGGAGACAACATCGAGCGCGCCCTTAAGCGTTTTAAGAAAAAGTTCGATCGCACGAAGCGAATGCGAGAGTTGCGAACGCGGCGCGAATTTGCGAAGCCGAGCGTGATAAATCGGGAGCAACGAAAGAAGGCAGTATATAAAAACGGATTAAACTTGAAAAACGATTGAGAAATCCTTTGTTTTTCATCTTAAAAAGACGAAATTGTTCCGGCAGTTTCGTCTTTTTTGTTTGAGCCAAGCCTGTTTTGAACCAAGTATCTCCTGACATAGAACTTTTCCTGGATTACCTCCTCAAGGAAAAAAGAGGCAGCGTCCACACGCTCCGCTGTTATAGGTCAGATTTGGGACAGATGGCGCGTTTCATGAAGAAAGACTTTGATTGCGACAACCTTCATGAGGTGAAATCAGAGTGGCTGCGCTCCTACGTCGTGGAGATGATGAGAAAGCAAAAGTCGCCAAGAACAATCCACCGAAAGGTGAGTGCTTACCGAACCTATGTGAAGTTTGCAAAACGGTGCGGCGACATGATGGAGGATCCATCAGAGTCGATCTCCCTGCCAAAGCTGTCGAAGCGATTGCCGAGTGTTGTTCCAGAACACGCTATGCGGGATTTGTTCGAAGAAAATGTATTCGCTGATGACTGGAAAGGAAGACGCGACAAAAGCTTAATTGCTTTGATGTACGAGACGGGAATGCGTCAAGGTGAAATAATTGGGTTGCAAATTTCCGATTTGGATACGGAAAGGATGGAATTGTGCGTTATGGGTAAAGGATCGAAAGAAAGACGGATTCCATTGCTTCAAGAAACCATGCAAAGCATCAACGATCACATTAAAGAGCGCCCTTTCAAATCGAACTTTTTGTTCGTGACAGATGCTGGGCGTTCATTATATGCGTCGTTCATCTACCGCAGGGTGCATTATTACCTCTCGCTTGTGAGCTCTTTGAAGAAAATGAGCCCCCACGTTTTGCGTCATACGTTTGCAACACATTTACTGAGCCGCGGAGCAGAATTATCTGCTGTCAAGGATTTGTTGGGGCATGCGTCATTGAGCTCGACGCAAGTGTATACGCACCAATCTCTTACTCGAATGAAGCAGCTGCATGCAGCGAGTCCGTTGGATGTTCGTCCAAAGAAATAACTTAAACTTCATTTAATGCAACTTCAGATTCACTCCATTCACTTCGATGCCGAGCGTCGATTGCTCGACTTTATCGAGAACAAAGTTGAAAAACTAAACACGTTTCATGATCAGATTATTTCATGCGAAGTGTTTTTGAGAGTTGAGAAAAGTGATGACCGGGAGAACAAGGTATCTGAAGTGAAGATTCACGTGCCAGGAGCCGATTTTTTTGCGAAGAAGAGGGCGGTTAGTTTCGAAGCCGGCATAGATGATTCGCTTGAGGCGATTCGAAGGCAGATTCGGAAGCAGAAAAAGCTACGTCCCGTGGGTGTCTAAGTGCCTGTTATTCTGTAAATTAGGTACCTCAATATTTTCGTCTCAACAAAACGACGACTGAGGCATTGAATCCAACAATTTCTTTCATACATTTGCCGTCCTGAAAACCGAGGCGCTTTAGTGTCTCAGTTCTTTGACACGATGCCGATGTAGCTCAGTTGGCCAGAGCAGCTGATTTGTAATCAGCGGGTCGGGGGTTCGAATCCCTCCATCGGCTCAAATGAAACCAATTTGTCCACTCATTGGCGGATAGGTTTTAAACGGAATGGGGGTACGCCGGAGTTGGAGAGCCGGGGCAGACTGTAAATCTGTTGTCTCTGACTGAATAGGTTCGAATCCTATTACCCCCACAACCGACCGTTCGAACGCGAACAGTCAAAAAAAAGCGGAAGTAGCTCAGTTGGTAGAGCATCAGCCTTCCAAGCTGAATGTCGCGAGTTCGAATCTCGTCTTCCGCTCCACCCGAAAGGGTTAAAGCCGATGTAGCTCAGGGGTAGAGCGCATCCTTGGTAAGGATGAGGTCACGGGTTCAATTCCCGTCATTGGCTCGAACATTTAATGTAAAATCAAACAGTAACTAAAACAGTTAGGCAATGGCTAAAGAAACGTTTGACCGGTCCAAACCGCACGTAAACATCGGTACAATCGGACACGTCGACCACGGTAAGACAACACTTACTGCGGCAATTACGAAAGTTCTCGCAGATGCGGGACACAGTGAGGCTCGATCTTTCGATCAGATTGACAACGCTCCTGAAGAGAAAGAACGTGGTATCACGATCAACTCTTCTCACGTTGAATATCAGACGGCGGGTCGCCACTATGCGCACGTTGACTGTCCAGGTCACGCCGACTATGTGAAGAACATGGTAACGGGTGCTGCCCAGATGGACGGTGCCATTTTGGTTGTTGCTGCAACTGATGGTCCCATGCCTCAGACGCGTGAGCACATCCTGTTGGGACGCCAAGTTGGTATTCCACGCATCGTCGTCTTCATGAACAAAGTTGACATGGTAGATGATGAGGAGTTGCTTGAACTTGTTGAAATGGAGATTCGCGAGCTGTTGAGCTTCTACGAGTACGATGGAGACAACGGTCCTGTTATCCAAGGTTCTGCCCTGGGCGCTCTAAACGGCGAAGGAAAGTGGGTTGACACGGTCATGAACTTGATGAATGCTGTGGATGAGTGGATTGAGATCCCACCACGTGACAACGAGAAGCCTTTCTTGATGTCCATTGAGGACGTATTCACAATCACAGGTCGCGGAACAGTTGCAACAGGCCGAATTGAAACAGGTGTTACCAATACAGGTGATCCGGTTGAGATTTTGGGTATGGGCGACGAGAAATTGACTTCTACTGTTACCGGTGTAGAGATGTTCCGTAAGATCTTGGATCGCGGTGAGGCAGGCGACAACGTCGGTCTGTTGTTACGAGGTATTGAGAAGACGGATATCCGACGCGGCATGGTTGTTGCCAAGCCAGGATCGATTACGCCTCACACCAAATTCAAAGCAGAGGTGTACATTTTGAAGAAAGAAGAGGGAGGTCGTCACACACCATTCCACAACAAGTACCGCCCACAATTTTACTTCCGAACTACGGACGTAACGGGTGAGATTGTTTTGGAAGCAGGACGTGAGATGGTCATGCCTGGTGACAACGTCACCATTGAGGTACACCTCATCAATTCAGTGGCCATGGACACGGGGTTGCGTTTTGCAATCCGTGAAGGTGGTCGAACCGTAGGTGCGGGTCAGGTAACTACTGTGATCGAGTAATACCGGTCTCTGGACTTGAATCGAACGGAAGAAGGCACGCTCCTTTTGGAGAGTGCCTTCTTCCTCATCTACGGGCGTAGCTCAATTGGTAGAGTAGTGGTCTCCAAAACCATTGGTTGCAGGTTCGAGTCCTGCCGCCCGTGCAAAAACTGAATGAAATGTCACAATTCACACAATATCTGCAAGAGTCTTACCAAGAACTGGTAACCAAGGTAACTTGGCCTACTTGGAAGGAATTGCAAGGGTCTTCGGTCCTTGTATTTGTTGCTTCACTGGTCATTGCAGGATTTGTATTCGTTATGGATTGGGTTTTCGGCGTAAATGCACCGGACTCGATTTGGAGAGGCGTCATTGGTTTGGTCTATGAATTGTTTTGATTGAAGCAGTGCAACCAACTATGAGTGATATCGACAAAAAGTGGTATGTGGTTCGCGCGATCAGCGGTCAAGAAAAGAAGATCAAAGATGTTCTTGAGGCCGAAATCGCTGCTGCCGGTTTACAACATTACGTTGGACAAATCTTGATTCCGGTCGAGAAGGTGTTCCAGATTCGCAATGGTAAAAAGGTGAGCAAGGAGCGAAATTTGTTTCCTGGATACATCTATGTGGAGGCATCACTCGTTGGAGAGGTCCCTCACGTCATTCGAAATGCTACGGGAGTCATTGGATTCTTAGGAGCTGAAAAGCGTGGAGAACCCCTGGCGGTCCGTCAAAATGAAATCAACCGCATCCTTGGTGTGATTGATGACATGGCGGATAGCGAAGAAGAAATCAATATCCCTTACAAACAAGGTGAGCTTGTAAAGGTGACAGATGGACCGTTCAATGGATTCAATGGCAGCATTGAAGAAGTGAACGAAGAAAAGAAGAAATTAAAGGTAATGGTCAAAATCTTCGGGCGGAAAACGCCAGTAGAGTTGGGCTATTTACAAGTGGAAAAAGAATTATAACTGGAACAGACAGCCTTAACCTCGCGATGCCCCTAAATGCTTCCCATTTGCGCGTGTTTTTGGACTGTTCAATATAAATGACCAATGGCTAAAGAAGTAGCTGGACTCATTAAACTGCAAATCAGAGGTGGCGCTGCCAACCCAGCACCTCCTGTCGGACCGGCTCTCGGTGCGAAAGGGGTGAATATCATGGAATTCTGCAAGCAATTCAACGGCAGAACCCAAGATAAGGCTGGCAAAGTTTGCCCTGTTACGATCACGGTCTACAGTGACAAGTCTTTTGACTTTGTTATTAAGACTCCTCCTGCCGCGGTGCAGTTGATGGAAGCTGCCAAATTAAAAGGCGGCTCTCCTGAACCTAATCGCATCAAGAATGGAAAAGTCACGTGGGACCAGGTTCGTTTAATTGCAGAAGACAAGATGCCCGATCTGAATTGCTTTACCGTAGAGTCTGCCATGAAAATGGTGGCCGGTACTGCACGGAGTATGGGGCTTCGAGTCGAAGGAACTCCTCCCTTCTAAACGTCAATAACTGCGCAAAATGGGACAATTAACAAAGAACCAAAAAGCATACGCTGGCAAAGTCGACTTTGAAAAGACTTACACGCTTGCTGAGGCCTCGGCTTTAGTAAAAGAGTGTGCGAGTGTTAAATTCGATGAGACAGTGGATATTGCTGTGCGACTCGGCGTAGACCCCCGAAAAGCGAACCAAATGGTACGTGGTACAGTTTCCCTGCCTCACGGCTCGGGAAAAACAGTACGCGTATTGGTTCTATGCAATCCTGACAAAGAGCAGGATGCAAAGGACGCAGGTGCGGATTTCGTAGGACTCGATGAGTACATTGACAAAATCAAGGGAGGTTGGACCGACATTGATGTAATTATTACCACACCCCAAGTCATGGGAAAGGTAGGTGCGTTAGGCCGTGTTCTCGGACCACGAGGACTCATGCCAAACCCCAAATCCGGAACCGTGACGATGGATGTTGGCAAGGCTGTTACGGACGTGAAAGCTGGAAAGATTGATTTCAAGGTCGACAAGTATGGAATAATCCATGCCTCTGTTGGTAAAGTGTCTTTCGATGCGAAAAAGCTGGAAGAAAACGCGTTTGAGGTGCTTAGCACGTTGATGCGATTGAAGCCAGCTGCAGCGAAAGGTATGTACATGATGAGCATCTCATTGAGCTCAACCATGGGGCCTGGAATTTTGGTGGATCAAAAATCGGCAACCGCTTAATTAGAAAATCATGAATCGACAAGAGAAAAATCAATTGATCGACGAACTTTCTGATCTGTTGCGGGCAAAAAGTGTGTTCTATCTGACAGACGCTTCGGGTCTGGATGCGGAGACAACCACTGAATTGCGCCGAGAAAGTGTCAAAAAGAACCTCACGGTTCGGGTTGTGAAGAATACGCTTCTTCGCAAAGCCATGGAGCGTGTGGAAGAAAGGAATTTCGAGGAGTTGTATGGTTCCCTGGTGGGACAAACAGCTTTGTTGGTTGGGGATGTAGGCAACGTGCCTGCCAAACTAATCAAGGATTTCGCTAAGAAACACGAGAAGCCAGTTCTGAAAGCTGCATACGTCGAAGAAGCCTGTTATGTAGGAGCAAATCAACTTGATGTGCTGACTTCGATCAAATCGAAGGATGAACTTCTGGGAGATATTGTTATGCTCTTGCAATCACCGGCCAAGAATGTCTTGGGCGCATTGCAATCTGGTGGCAACACCATTTCCGGTTTAGTCAAAGCCTTGGAGTCCCGAGGTGCTTGACACTACTCAATAATTTAGAAACACACAATTCAATCAACAATCATGGCTGATTTGAAAACAATGGCAGAAAGCCTAGTCAACCTCACAGTAAAAGAGGTGAATGAGCTTGCCGAAATTTTAAAAGACGAATACGGTATTGAGCCTGCTGCTGCTGCAGTAGCTGTTGCTGCTGGCCCTGGTGCTGGTGGTGAAGGCGGAGGTGCTGAAGAAAAGTCTGAATTCGATGTAATCCTCACGGCTGCTGGCGCTGCGAAACTCGCAGTGGTAAAAGCGGTGAAGGAACTGACCGGTCTCGGGTTGAAAGAGGCGAAGGAAATCGTTGATAACGCTCCAGGTCCTGTGAAGGAAGGAGTCGCTAAGGACGAAGCCGAAGCGCTCAAGAAACAACTCGAAGAAGCCGGTGCTGAAGTTGAGCTTAAGTAAGCCCATACTTTAACTGATTTCAGGTCTAGGTGGGGAAGCAGGTTCCCCACCCAGACCTTTTTTTGCGTTGTCTGAACCTGCAATCATCGCCGCCTGTTTCCACTATAGATCACAAACACCATGACTCTGGTGAAACCAAATACCCCGGAACGGATTAGCTTTTCTTCAGTAGAGCTGCCGCTTTCACGACCTGATTTCTTGGACATTCAATTGCGCTCTTTTCAGGAGTTCTTCCAGTTGGAGACCAACCCTGAAAACCGAGAATCAGAAGGCCTTTTTAAGGTTTTTAGCGAGAATTTCCCAATTACAGATACCCGGAACCAGTTTGTACTGGAATTCCTGGATTATTTTGTTGATCCACCGCGCTATTCTATCAATGAATGCATCGAGCGTGGATTAACCTATAGCGTGCCCTTGAAGGCAAAGCTTAAGCTGTATTGCACGGACCCTGAACACGAGGACTTCGAGACCATCGTTCAGGACGTTTACTTGGGCACCATTCCATACATGACACCCCAAGGGTCGTTCGTAATTAACGGCGCCGAGCGGGTTATTGTAAATCAACTGCACCGCTCTCCTGGAGTTTTCTTCGGACAGAGTCGACATGCAAATGGAACGAAGCTGTACAGCGCGCGAATCATTCCTTTCAAAGGATCATGGATCGAGTTTGCGACGGACATCAACAGTGTCATGTACGCTTACATTGACCGAAAGAAAAAATTACCTGTCACCACCTTGTTGCGTGCGATCGGATTTGAAACCGATCGGGACATTTTGGATATCTTCAATTTGGCTGACGAGGTCAAGGTGACGAAAACAGGACTGAAGCGCGTCATCGGCCGTCGTCTTGCAGCACGTGTGCTGAAGACGTGGGTGGAAGACTTCGTGGATGAGGATACAGGTGAGGTTGTTAGCATCGAGCGAAATGAGGTAATCCTGGACCGGGAGACGGTCCTCGAAAAGGATCACATGGAATTGATCACCGAGTCAGGTGCGAAGACCATCATTTTGCACAAGGAAGACATCAACCAGTCGGACTACGCTATCATCTACAACACCCTGCAAAAAGACAGTTCCAATTCGGAGAAAGAAGCGGTCGAGTACATCTACCGTCAACTTCGAAATGCTGAGCCACCAGATTTGGATACGGCAAGGGGCGTCATCGACAAGCTGTTTTTCTCAGAGCAGCGTTATGATTTGGGTGAAGTTGGACGTTTCCGAATTAACCGCAAACTGGACATTAAGGACGACGTTCAAAATCGAACGTTGACAAGAGACGATATTCTACTCATCATCAAGTACTTGCTTGATTTGGTGAATTCGAATGCAGATGTGGACGATATTGACCACCTCTCGAATCGTCGAATAAGAACAGTAGGTGAGCAACTCTACAGTCAATTCGGTGTTGGATTGGCACGAATGGCTCGAACCATTCGGGAACGAATGAATGTTCGTGATAACGAGGTTTTCACCCCGACAGATTTGATCAATGCGAAGACGTTGAGCTCTGTGATCAACAGTTTCTTTGGAACGAATCAGTTGTCTCAATTCATGGACCAAACGAATCCACTGAGTGAGGTCACACACAAACGTAGAATTTCCGCGCTCGGACCAGGAGGTCTCTCTCGTGAGCGCGCAGGTTTCGAGGTTCGAGACGTGCACTACACCCACTACGGACGACTTTGCACGATTGAGACTCCAGAGGGACCAAACATTGGACTGATCAGTTCATTGTGTGTCTTCGCGAAGGTCAATCGCCTTGGATTCATCGAAACGCCCTACCGCAAGGTTGAGAATGGAAAGGTATCCTCGAAGCCAGAGGATGTAATCTATCTCTCTGCCGAGGATGAGGATTCGAATCTGATTGCTCAAGCCAATGCTCCGGTGGCCAAGGATGGAACATTTGAAAACAGCATTGTCAAGGCTCGACTGGAAGGAGATTTCCCCCAGGTGTCGCCGGATCAACTGCACTACATGGACGTTGCTCCAAACCAAATCGCTTCGATTGCCGCATCCTTGATTCCTTTCTTGGAGCATGATGATGCGAACCGTGCGTTGATGGGGTCGAACATGATGCGTCAGGCGGTGCCATTGATGCGCCCCGTAGCACCAATTGTCGGAACAGGCCTAGAGCAGGCGGTTGCGGAGGATTCTCGAATTTTACTTCGTGCTGAAGCAGATGGAGTGGTTGAATTCGTTGATGCGAACGAGATTCACGTCAAGTACAACCGCGACGAAATGGACGAACTTGTGTCATTCGAAGATGCCATCAACGTTCTTAAAGTGCCCAAGTTCATTCGAACGAACCAAGGGACGTGTATGAATTTGAAGCCGATGGTCCAGAAGGGTCAGTCGGTCCATGAAGGTCAAATTCTTGTCGAGGGTATTCCACCGATAAAGGAGAATTGGCACTTGGACAAAACATGCGTGTCGCCTTCATGCCTTGGAAAGGCTACAACTTCGAGGATGCGATTGTGATCAATGAGCGTGTTGTGCGGGAAGATGTCTTCACTTCGCTTCACATTGATGAATACGTATTGGAAGTTCGCGATACCAAGCGAGGAGTCGAAGAATTGACTGCAGACATACCCAATGTTAGCGAAGAAGCGACGAGTGATTTGGACGAGCATGGCTTGATCCGAATCGGAGCTGAGGTGAAAGAGGGAGACATCCTCATCGGAAAGATTACTCCAAAAGGGGAATCTGATCCGAGTCCAGAGGAGAAGCTACTGCGTGCAATCTTTGGCGATAAGGCAGGCGATGTAAAGGATGCCTCTTTGAAAATGCCACCATCCGGACAGGGTGTGGTGATTGACAAAAAGCTGTTTTCTCGTGCCATCAAGGACCGAAAATCAAAAGCGGCAGACAAGGCTGTTCTCGAAACCATCGACAAGGAATTTGACGCGGAAGCAGCAGTACTCAAGAAAGTGCTGGTTGAGAAGTTGATGAAGTTGGTTGGCGGTAAGGTTTGCCAGGGAGTGAACAACCACTACAAGGAGGAGCAGGTCAAGAAGGGTGTGAAATTCACTCAGAAAATCCTCAACAGCCTCGATTACTTAACTATCAACAGCGACGGATGGGTGCGTGATGATGACAACAGTGCTCTCGTTCGCCGAGTCATCCACAACTATCACCTGAAGTACAACGATGTGCTGGGTGCATACAAGCGCAAGAAATTCCAAGTCACAGTAGGCGATGAGTTGCCAACTGGAATTGTGAAGCTAGCGAAAGTATATGTAGCCAAAAAGCGCAAGCTCAAGGTGGGAGATAAGATGGCGGGCCGTCACGGAAACAAAGGAATTGTCGCCAAAATTGTCCGTGCAGAAGACATGCCATTCCTCGAGGATGGAACCCCCGTTGACATCGTATTGAATCCACTGGGTGTACCTTCTCGGATGAACCTAGGTCAGATTTATGAAACCGTTTTGGGCTGGGCAGGCATGAACTTAGGTACAACCTATGCGACACCCATCTTCGACGGAGCTTCATTGGATGAAATCACAGCGATTACCAATGAAGCGGGTGTTCCAGAATGCGGTGTAACCTACTTGCATGATGGAGGTACGGGTGAGCGTTTTGACCAACCGGCGACTGTGGGAATCATATACATGATCAAGCTGAGCCACATGGTTGATGATAAGATGCACGCCAGGTCCATCGGTCCGTACTCGCTCATTACGCAGCAGCCACTCGGTGGTAAAGCACAGTTTGGTGGTCAGCGTTTTGGAGAGATGGAGGTTTGGGCACTCGAAGCCTTCGGTGCAGCCAACATTCTTCAAGAGATTTTGACTGTCAAATCGGATGACGTCATGGGTCGAGCGCGCGCCTATGAAGCCATTGTTAAAGGGGACAACATGCCTGCTCCAGGCATCCCCGAATCATTCAATGTCCTCCTCCACGAGCTTCGCGGATTGGGCTTGACCATTTCACTAGATTGATTACCGCATAGAATAGCCATTCATGTTTCAGCAAAAGCAACCCAAACAGCTTTCGAGCGACTTCAATACCATCACTATTTCGTTGGCTTCACCCGAGATGATTCTCGAGCAGTCACACGGCGAAGTATTGAAACCTGAGACCATCAACTATCGGACGTACAAGCCCGAGCGTGACGGCCTGTTTTGTGAGCGAATTTTTGGTCCTGTCAAGGATTTTGAATGCCATTGCGGTAAATACAAGCGAATCCGATACAAAGGAATTGTTTGCGATCGATGTGGTGTCGAAGTGACGGAGAAGAAAGTACGTCGCGAGCGCATGGGACACATCCAATTGGTGGTGCCTGTTGCCCACATTTGGTACTTCAAGAGCCTGCCGAATAAAATCGGATACTTGCTTGGTCTTCCTTCGAAGAAACTGGATCAAATCATCTACTACGAGCGATATGTCGTTATCCAACCTGGTATCGCAAAGGGTCCTGAGGACAGTGAGCTCAGTGTGAATGATTTCGTAACGGAGGAGGAGTACTTGGATATTTTGGAGACGTTGCCCAAGGAGAATCAATACTTGGATGAGAAGGATCCAAATAAATTCGTAGCGAAAATGGGGGCAGAGGCGTTGCATGATATGCTCGCAAACCTCGATTTAGATGAGCTGTCCTACAACCTTCGTCACTCAGCTAATACAGAGACTTCTCAGCAGCGAAAGAGCGAGGCGTTGAAGCGACTTCAAGTTGTGGAATCCCTCCGCGATGCAAATTCTCGCATCGTCAACAAGCCGGAGTGGATGATTGTCAAAGTTGTTCCGGTCATTCCACCAGAGCTTCGGCCATTGGTCCCATTGGACGGAGGTCGTTTTGCCACGTCTGATCTGAATGATTTATACCGACGTGTTATCATTCGAAACAATCGATTGAAACGATTGGTAGAGATCAAGGCGCCTGAGGTTATTTTGAGGAATGAAAAGCGAATGCTTCAAGAGGCAGTCGATAGCCTGTTCGATAACAGCCGAAAATCAAGTGCCGTCAAGACGGAAAGCAACCGACCACTGAAGTCCCTCTCAGACAGCTTGAAGGGAAAACAAGGCCGATTCCGTCAAAATTTGTTGGGAAAGCGAGTGGACTATTCTGCCCGTTCTGTCATCGTCGTCGGACCAGATTTGAAATTGCACGAGTGTGGGTTGCCGAAAAACATGGCAGCAGAATTGTACAAGCCGTTCATCATTCGAAAAATGATTGAACGTGGTATTGTCAAGACGGTGAAATCGGCGAAGAAAATTGTTGATGCCAAAGAACCGGTGGTCTGGGATATCTTGGAAAATGTAATGAAGGGGCATCCCGTCTTACTCAACCGGGCACCGACGCTTCACCGATTAGGTATTCAAGCATTTCAGCCGAAACTCATTGAAGGCAAGGCCATCCAATTGCACCCGCTCGCATGTACAGCATTCAACGCTGACTTTGACGGTGACCAAATGGCGGTGCACTTGCCCTTAGGAAGTGCGGCAATTTTGGAAGCACAGTTGCTGATGTTGGCTTCTCATAACATTCTAAATCCCGCCAATGGTGCTCCAATTGCAGTGCCGTCGCAGGACATGGTGTTGGGTCTCTACTACATGACGAAAGTCCGAAAGGGAACCAAGGACGAGCCTGTAGCAGGAGAAGGAATGACGTGCTATTCTGCGGAAGAGGTGCGAATTGCCTACCAAGAAGGAAAGCTGGGTTTACACGCTGAAATCAAGATGCGTTTCGTTGACAACACCGGTAATGCGAGCGTCATAGACACGACCTGTGGACGTGTGCTCTTTAATGATCATGTTCCTGCTGAGGCAGGCTACATTAACGACTTGCTCACGAAGAAATCGCTGCGAGGCATCATTTCGCATGTCTTGAACAGTACGAACGTTCCTCGGACGGCTCAATTCTTGGATGACATTAAGAAGCTCGGCTTCTACATGGCATTCAAGGGTGGCCTTTCATTTAACTTGAATGATGTTATCATTCCGGATGAGAAAGTGAAATTGGTCGATTTGGCGAAGGATCAGGTAGCGGAGGTGATGGAGAACTACAACATGGGTCTCATCACGAACAACGAGCGCTACAACCAGATCATTGACATTTGGACGCACACCAACTCCAAGCTGACCAACATTTTGATGGATCGCATTGAAACGGACAAGCAAGGTTTCAATTCGATTTACATGATGATGCACTCAGGTGCAAGGGGATCGAAAGAGCAGATTCGACAGCTTTCTGGAATGCGTGGTCTGATGGCCAAGCCGCAGAAGTCATCGGCTACAGGAGGTCAAGACATCATTGAGAATCCAATCCTCTCCAATTTTAAGGAAGGGTTGTCCATTTTGGAATACTTCATTTCAACCCACGGTGCACGAAAAGGTTTGGCAGACACGGCCCTGAAAACGGCAGACGCTGGCTATTTGACTCGTCGATTGGTGGACGTTGCTCAAGATGTCATCATTACAGAGGAGGATTGCTTGACACTGCGAGGTGTTGTCGCAACTCCGCTTCGTAAGAATGACGAGATTACAGAAGGCATCGGTGAACGCATTGTCGGCCGAACTTCTTTGAATGATGTCGAGCATCCTGCTACTGGTGAGGTATTTGTTGAGGGTGGTCAAGAGATTGATTACGCAACGGCCATGGCCATTGAAGAGGCTGGAATTGACGAAGTGGAGGTGCGATCGGTCTTGACGTGTGAAACCATGTCGGGAGTATGTGTCAAATGCTATGGCAAGAACCTTGCCTCGGCACGAACAGTTCAGGTGGGTGAAGCTGTAGGCGTCATTGCCGCGCAGTCCATTGGAGAGCCTGGCACACAGTTGACACTTCGTACATTCCACGTTGGTGGTACGGCCTC
>Ga0115565_10002439_pt1 | contig 14121 bp, 9 predicted proteins | sample COGITO_mtgs_1105_FD_87199 | JGI IMG/M metagenome (GOLD analysis project Ga0115565, IMG submission 87199) | Pelagic marine microbial communities from North Sea - COGITO_mtgs_110530 | ecosystem: Environmental > Aquatic > Marine > Epipelagic | place: Germany:Helgoland, sampling site Kabeltonne... | reverse complement strand
TGAACACTGAACCGTCACTACAAACATACATCATCAGCGGCACGCCCAACCTAGCCGCATATTCCAAACATGCCCCCATACATCTACCTGCACGTAGATCCCTGACTTCTCCGGTCGAACGATTACCCACATGATAATCATAACCCCCCATTGTAATCGTGCCAGCCCCTGCAAAGCCATTCATCACCAGCTTCATCACGGATGCCGTTTTTTGAAACTCTCTATCGCCATCAAACTCGTCCTGACTAAAAATACCTTGGGCGCCCACGATAAGCGGATCAACTGCTGGATTGAGGCTAGTGGGATCGCCAAAGCGATCGGCAATGTCAGCAGTTTTAACGTAGCCACATTTAACCAAATCTTTGACAACTTGGTCAGTCGTGATTTGCGTACTGATATTGCTCATTTTCATATCTGATATGCGTTGGATTGACTCCATTACGGCAACGGAGTCTTGTTGACTAAGCAATCCTATTAAGTCACCGGTATCTACAAGTCCGGTAACATCAGATGGGCGGTCAATTTTGGTCGGGCGTTTGCTCGGATCTATCATCATTGCAGGGGACATTGAATTACCTCCCGAAGCTGAGTTTCTGGAACCGACCAGGGATAACAATGAGCCATCCGCGCCACTACTGCCGATCCCGTACATTGGGTTATGCGGATTATTGCCAGTGTCATTCTCCGAGCGAGCTGGAATGACCGCCCCATTGACATTAACGCGATTGGTAATCGCTAGTTTGTCTTGAATTCCTCGCAAAAAAGCACTGTCAGCATGAAACGCTAAGCCAAGCTCATTGTTTATAAAATCTGACAAACCAGTGTTGGGATTAGCGATGTTAGGCAGCATATCACCCGGTAAGCCTTGTCTTGAATATCCTTGGGTACTCAAAAAATCCATCTGACCGCCGCGACCACCGACCAGTACATTGGATCCTGCAATATTAGCGCCGCCGGCCAAATCAAATACTATAAATGGAATCTTACCTGCGCCTTGTGTAGCGATACCACAGGCGGCTTTTAATGCCTCCAAATCAGGCGACAATGTTGCGTGTGCTTTTGTAGCGCCACCGAGCATTCCTAGCATCGACCCACCAATGACAGTTCCCATCCCGGCGCAAAAACTTTGTGCAATAAAGTCACGCCGTGTCATCGGTTTTGCGTGATCTTGAAGATATAAGGCAGCATCTGCACTATGCCCATTTTTAGGCGCTGAAAAACGGTGGTTGCTTGTCTTGTTCTTGCGTGCAAATGTGCGTAGCGTGTTTTTCATATTTTTCTCATTCATTTTAGACGTTTTATTTAAGCGGTCTGGCACAGGTTGTTAACGTATCCTGAGGTTACGATACATATGTAATTGTGTAGGCTGTGTCAGTTATAGCCTCGTTACTGTACCGTCACAGCTGCGCTTCCTAGCACCGCTGCGCAAATCGCCTTCGCGATCACAGCGTTGCCATCGGTTGTACATGATTGCGTTAAACTACAAAGAGAGAGGCGTTCGATTAAGTCATCAAGTTCGTTACTAACGAGCGCACCGCTAGGCTGACTTGCCAGCTCGACTCCATTACCTTGGATAATCGGCCTAAGTAAAATCCTCTCTAAAATTGGTTCAATTAACGCCCCCCTTTGCGTTTGGTTAAGGCCAGTGTTTGGGTCGGCATCAAAGTTAAAATCGGGGAAAAATGAATTTCTCAACACGGTTTGCTCAATCAATTGGTCGCAATACTTTATTGCCAACTGTGTAATTGCCATTTGATTCGATGCAACAAATGTATCTAGATTTGTCACACTTGGTAACTGCTGACGCAGCGTAAGATAGGTTGAATGCACTTGATTATTACTAGTGGCTACTGTTGTTAACAAGGCCATTGTTGCGTTTATCTCAGCAAAGTTTTTTAGCCCAATGTCCGCTTGCTCGGGCAAATCGATCGGTAATGATGTTATTGGTGCTTGAGCTGTCACTCGCCTTGACCTCGCGTCTCCGAGCAGATCAAAGGTCAAGAAAAACTCATCTTGCTCAGGACCTTTTTGGACTTGAACAATCGTGCCTTGAGATGACAGCAACTCACCCTTTTCTGCGGTCTGATTAGCTTGATTAGACGTCGCTTTAAGCGTAGCAAACACTTGTTGACCATTACTCACTTCGCGCCCGTTCATACCAATACGAATGCCTTTTATATCGATACCGTCCAAGTTGCTATTAGCATCTAGGCTAATCAAAAAAGGCTGGCTAAAAAGGTAGCTATAGCTGTCAAACTGGCTGACTTCAAAAGCGATATAGGTTTCAGTGATGTTAATGATGTCGCTGACACCAAATAGTAGATAGAACTTTTGGCCAACGCCTGCATCAAAATTAGTCGCTATCTGAGATTCACTTAACCTGCGGTTATGCACGGCAACCATCCTAAAGATACCTGCAAATGGTCTATCACCTGACACCTCGTTACCCAGTACAAACGCGAACGTGTCGTCCCAATCAGCTAATAATCCGCCCTCAATCACGTCTTCGTCGATCGTGTACTGACCATTTACATAAATAGAACGGCCCTCGGTAGCGGAATAATTAATAACGACATGCTGTAATGCGGCTTGCAAATCCTGATCGGCGTCTTGTGTGCTAAGCGCAGGTTGACCATCAGTATCAGTGTTTTGCTGGCGCAGCAAAAAATCATAGTTGTATAAGGTTTGGCCCAAAGTAAAGTTGCGTCTGTCACGGCCACCCGAATAACTTATTATGCGCGCCGGCCCTTCTTGAGTAACATTTGCAGGCGCGACCCACGCCTCCACCGAAAATTCATTGGTTGCCAAAATAAGGTCGTGCAGTTTTTTACTATTAGCAGTTGTACCTTGTGCCTTTCCGTTGTTGAGTTGAATACCCCATCCGCCTACCCAGTTGTAGGTACCGCTGAGGGTCAAGTCCAAAGCAGGTTCAACACCACTAGTATCAAAAGCAATATTACCTGAGCCTGTTTTGAACTCCCATTTAGCAATTAAATCAGCTTCAAAACGGCCACCACCACTAGCTAATGTGCCGTCAAAGAGCGTGACTGCATCAGACACCACAAGATCAGGATTAACGTGTGTAATCTCAATCTTGTTGGCTATCTGTTGGATCGCATCAGATATTGTACGGCCATCTGCAACACAATCTCCTGTCCAACAATTGTGAAATTCATCCTGTATCTTTACCACCATTCTAGATTGCGTCGGATTATCCAAATTTATTTTGTTAATGGCGGCTGCATACGCCTCAGCAATGTCGCTAGAAGCGATGTAAGGTGAAATAGGTATACTCGCTGTGGATTGGTGACACTGTGTGCAGTAGGTGTTTAGTATTGGATAAAGCGTTTCTGCAAAGAGGCTTGGATCATTTGGAAAATTTTTACTAGCGCCCGGTTTTACGGCTGTAGGTGCGGTAAGTTGAACCGTTGTAGCGGTTTGAGCATCACCTTTCCATGCATTTATCCACGTCACCATTATGTCAGCACAGGCAGAATTATCGCTCAACCAACAGTTGTGACCTTGTGCCACCTTTGATACCAAGAGACTCAGCGCTGGATTGTTCAGATTGATCAAAGGATTGCTAATAGAATAGGCTTGGTTTATGTCATCAAATCTAGCAAAGCTCGGAGACTGTTGGCCTTGAATATGACAAGCGCCACATCGCTCAGGCGTGGCGAGATTATCCCACACGGCGAGTTTAAAATTTTGCACATCTACGGTTGCAGGCGGCGCTCCTGAGTAGTTAACAATATCTTGTTGAGTGGGCGGTGGCAAAGGGTTTTCTTGTACGATAGAATCACTGCCGCCGCCACATCCCCCTAATACAGATACAAGCAAAAATAAAAACGGGGGCAGCGCTAAATTCATTCTCATGCTCTACTCCCCTTTGCAATAGTTGGCAGTACTTGCGAATACCTTCTTGATATTAAAATTGCTGGTGACAAAATCGTCCATAGCATTATTAACAGCATTGCGGTCTTGTAAATGTTGTGGATTTCTTAGACACATGGCTTTAAATACTTTTTTGACTTGGCATTCAGCAAACATCTGCGAATTAGCCAGTTCCTCGCCCATTGATTTTGCACCGTAGCCAAATCCATCAAGCGCATCAGACCATCCAACAGACCGATTAATGCCCTCTCGCCAATAGTTATCCCAGCGGTCGTCTTGAGTTTTATAGCCAAAAGGAAAATTATTTGCATTGATGAGATATTTAGCCTGAACTCGACTATTTGTCTGCGGATCTAAATCGCCGATGGCGTTATATGTTAGCAGTCCGCTTTCGCCTTCAGGATCGCTGTCAACATCATATCGATATTCATAGTAAGCAAATGCTTGTGCTAATGGGTCCATGCCTGAGTGGCAGCCCACACAAGAATTATTGAATATGCGTGAGTCGCCGCCAGGGCTTCTGCTCAGATCTTGGCGAATTCTATCAGGGGCAATACTGGTATCTTTGAGAGCTTCTAGGTCCGTACATAAATGGTGAATCAATGTAAAACGAAACATCGCGCGATTAGTACCGTCTTTGAAAAACGACTTTGCTGCCGCTCTTGTCGTCATTACACCAGCAGTGGCTTGTGGTGGAATGCCCAGCAAAGAGGATTGGGTCGTCTTAACCAACACAGACGACAGATCGGCATGCTGAGCTTCTAAGTCGGCATAGTGTTGATTGCTGTTTTGACTATAATCAGCAATTCCATTGAGATTGCCGATATATAATACATCTTCTATCAATATATCCCGGAAGTCAGCATCATCGCGTATCATACCAATCACAGTCGCAGTGTAATCATTGAGTGGTCCGTAGATACTGGCATCTTCATTTGTCCAAGGGCTTATCCAATGTTTAAGCGTGACGTTGTAAAAGCTTGGAGATTGGATCGCTAATTCAGCGGCTGCGATACTTTTATTTTGTTCTATTAAATTCGCCATCTCTATTAAGATTTGCGGCGAAGGTGGCACTCCGGCGATGCGATCATGCATGCGTTTTGCTTGCTCGAATGATCCTGCATAAGAACTAGCAACGTGACCTAACATCAAGCTCATAAACAGAACTGCACTGGCAACCCAGTATTTAAGCTGTATTTTGGCTGGATATTTTTTCATTCTGCGGTCCTTGTTCTTTTTACACAGCTTAGTTATACGCTTATAAAAAGGGGGTTTGTTATGGCTTAATTGCGTCAGGTTTATAAACTGATACTTTGTGTGTTCAATTCGCACAATCAACGCTTAGTCACGTAAAGACTAATCAAAGGCTAAGAAAACCCCATACAAATATCATTCCTTGATTTTTAAGTAACTGAAATAAAACAGTTATTTTCATAGCGTGAATATACTCCATGCGAACATTTACGCTATGAGGCCAAATTCCCGGTGTATTTTGTTGCTTTTCGCAGACAGTTAATTCGCGCTTTTACCAACGCGAATCACCAATGATGCTCGTCGAATTTTTATATAAATTAGATTATTCAGTCGCTTAGGAAATTGTTGTGTGTTTTTGTGAGCGTTTTTAATGTGCATCAAGTGTGTGTTTTGCAGATCTAGCCATATACCATTTTTCAATGATCAGACCATTTTTAAGGGCATTTAGGACTTAATTGTCGCAAATGCAATGCGTATAAAACGCAATCACTAAGTGTATTATCAACGCTTGTTACGGCTGTAAACTAGCTGTAAACCTGATCCCATGATTACCCTGTTGATGTCCAAGCAAGACAATACAACAGCGCGTTTAATGACTTACTATCAACCTGCGTATGTGAATAAAGACACTATTAATGTGCAACTGTAAACGATATCTTTATTGATACCTGTTCGCTTAAATCTAAGGCCTAACAAGTATGACGATTGACCGATCTCCCCTGCTATTATTGAGTATTACAACGTGCTGTTTTGCGTTAATAGCGTGCGGTGAGTCAGTGGTTGATAGCCAAGAGCAAAAGTCCGATCCAGTGATTGTTGAGGTACCTGTTGCTATCATAAAGAGAGACTTGACGATTGATGGTTCTGAGCAATTTAGGCAGCTAGCGGACCCGACGCTTTTTATTCCAGGTGCGGGGTTGTACCTAAAATCAAGCGCATCGGCCTCCTCGGCAGAGGTCAATATCAGTGACCCTGCTTTTGCCGACGTAACAACACAGACAGGCTTTATCTTGCCGTATGATGTAAAAGATTTGGAAAGTGCCTATGATGGCAGCAAGCTTATATTTAGTATGCGGGCACCAGAATTAGCAAATACAGAGAATCAGCCTACGTGGAATATCTGGCAATACGATGTTGCCAATCAAAGCTTAAGCAGAATCATCAGCTCAGACATAGTCGCAGAAGCAGGTCACGACACTGGGCCTGTGTATCTTGCAGATGGGCGTATTTTATTTAGTTCAACACGACAACGAGCTAATCAAGCAAGACTATTAGATGAAGGAAAACCCCAATATTCAGGACTCGAAGAGGGCTTAGAGACCGCTGCATCTGTGCTACACGTGATGGACAGCAATGGTGAAAATATCCAGCAAATATCATTCAATCAAAGCCATGACTTAGATCCTATTATAAGCCCTCAGGGCAAGGTGGTTTTTAGCCGTTGGGATCAACATGCTGGGGATAAAGGTGTCCATCTCTATCAGATGAACGTAGACGGTTCGGAATTGGAAATACTCTACGGTCGCCACTCTCATATTGATGCTCAAGGTGACGCTGCCGATATACACTTTACGCAAAGCCGCATAACCCCCGATGGTCAAATTTTAGCGGCTTTATCATCCTTTGATGCAAAACGTATCGGCACCAATTATGTGGTCATTGATGCCGATAATTTCATTGATATTGATACCCCCATTGCACAAAGTGCTGATACTGGTCCAGGCCAACTATCGGCTTTGTTTACAAGCATAGACATTGAAAGTGATGTTTCGTTAGGAGGTTATGTAGGGTCTCTCTACCCTCTCGCAGATGGCAGCCAAAGACAATTGTTTACGTGGTCACAATGCCGGTTGATAGAGCCCTTACCTGAAGACGCATCTGAATTAACCGAGCAAAAGGTTGTGCCGTGTGAAAATGCCCAAAATGCCAGTATGCTAATGGACGAGCTTGGCTATACCGCCGCACCTCCTTTGTATGGCTTGTGGATGTTTGATCCATTTCAGCAAACCCAATTACCTTTGTCACTGCCGACAGAGGACCAAGCCTACGTTGAAGTAGTTGCACTGGAAAATCGCGCTTTTCCTAGTAATCCAGAATCAACAGTTGATCTTAATAACGCAACGCTAATTGATGAGCAGCTTGGTTTGCTGCACATTCGCAGTGTGTATGACTTCGATGGCACTGATAGCAGTCAACAAGGCATCGATAATATTGCAAACCCGTCCGTTGTTGCGACTGATCAAAGACCTTATCGTTTTATTAGAATTACAAAAAGCGTGTCGATCCCTGACCGTGATACCTTAAGAATTGATGGCGATGCATTTGGACGTTCTCGTCAGCAACTGATGCGCGAGATTTTGGGTTACGCCCCTATTCAACCCGATGGTTCGGTACAGGTCGCGATTCCTGCTAACGTGCCATTTACCATCAGTCTGCTTGACGTGCAAGGCCGCCGTGTATCGCAGCGGCATGAAAACTGGTTACAATTAGTGCCGGGTGAAAAAAAGACGTGCTACGGATGTCATCGCGCTGAGAGTCAAAAACCGCACGGCAGAATTGACGCCCAAGCGCCGTCCATCAATTTGGGTGCGGCAACAACGGGCGTTGCTTTTCCGGGTACTAATCCCGTTTTGTTTGCGGATTTGGGCGAAACAATGGCGCAGGTAGTGACTAGAATTAATGGTTTGTCGCGCTTAACGCCTGATATTTTGTTCGAAGATATTTGGACTGACCCCGCGCAGCAAACACCTGCACAAGCTATACAATTAAGCTATCAGGCGCTGCAGACTAGGCTACCGATTACCCAAGCATGTGCACAAAACTGGAATACGCTTTGCCGATCGGTGATTAATTTTCCACAACATATTGCGCCCCTATTTACCCTACCTAGACAGCAATTTGACGCCGCAGGCGAGGTCGTCAGCGAACACACATGCACAAGCTGTCACAGTCCCAACGATGCCAGCGGCATGTTGCAGGTGCCGGCGGCACAGTTAGATTTGAGCGTGACGGCTTCGACTGACAACGCAGACCTGTTGACCAGTTACCGAGAATTACTGTTCAATGACAACGAACAGGTTATAGTAGATGGCGCATTGTTAGACCGCCTTATACCTGTCTTGGATAATCAAGGGAATCCTGTTTTTGAAGTAGACGAAGACGGCGAGCTTATATTTGATGCGCAAGGCAACCCGATTCCAGTGCTGCGCAACGTCGCTGTAAGAAGCGCTGTGAGCGTCAACGGTGCGCGCGCAAGTGAGCGATTTTTTGCGCCCTTTAATAATGGCAGCCATCAAGGGTGGATGTCAGACTCAGAGTTAAGATTGATGACAGAATGGTTAGATATAGGTGCCCAAAATTACAATAATCCGTTTGATGTGCCTGTGAATTAGCGTACTCAATGTTTTATTTTTTAAACACGATGTTAATCCGCATACGCGATTCATTATGCGTGGTTTTGGCTGTTAGTGCCTCCTTATTTTCACCTTTGGCGCTGGCCGATGATAGTGACGCTATAGTGGTTCAAGTCGACGCGCCTTTTTTGGATATGCATACTGGTCCAGCAAGCGAGTACCCAGTGTTTCATGTGGTTTTAAAAGGCGAACAGATAGCGGTCTTAAAAAAACGCACGTCGTGGTACAAAATTGAGACAAACAAGGGAGTTCAAGGGTGGATTTCTGCGCACTCACTCAGTCAGACTCAAAACCTCGCGGGTGAGCGTCTGACAGTGCCCGTTGGCAGTTTCGCAGACTATGGTGATAGGGACATTGAGCTTACCCTGTATGGCGGTTTTTTTGACAGCGTAACCGCTTTAACGGCAGCCCTTGGGTATAAGTTTACAGATAACATAATTGCCGAAGCAACCTACACGCAAGCATTAGGCAATTCGTCAGAAAACACAATATGGGCGATAAGGGTTCAACACCACATATTCCCCGAATGGCAACTCAGCCCCTATTTGACGATAGGTGCCGGGCAATTAACGACTACTCCAAGATCCAATCTAGTGCAATCAGGAGATGAGAGTAGAAAAAGCGATCAGTACGAAGTTGGTGCTGGTTTACGCTACTTTTTCAGTGAAAACACCGTCATCAAAGCTGAGTACCGTCGTTTGACAGCGCTTACCACCAGAGATGAGCAAGAAATTGTTGAGGAATGGAGAGTCGGTTTTTCGGTGTTTTTTTAAGTTTTAGCTGGATTAGCATGTTTAAACACCAACTAAAAAGTCGTATACCAGAACAATAAATTGCGACATATGCCAACGAGATGGCCAGAATCAAAAAGATCAACACATTATAAAGGAAAGCCGATGCAAAATTTGAATCAACAAAGCAAAATGATTCACGTGGAACCTTTTAAAGGCCTGCACACACATATTCTTTCAGTCGGTTTAACCCTATCTATTGCTTGCAGCATGTTTTTATTGGTGCAGTCTGCTGCCAATGCGCAGGAAAACGAGCAAGTGCTCAGCCCCAACCCACCGCAGTTGATCAACCCCAATTTGCAGAGACCCCAAATAAAAGAATCGGATATCGACACAGAAGAATTTGAGATAGGTTTGTATGCAGGCGCCATCAGTATTGAGGACTTTTCATCTAGCAGCCTTATTGGCGCGACGCTTGCCTACCATGTTAATGAAAACATGTTTATAGAAGCTAACTATGGTCAAGCACAGTCGGGAGAGACTAGCTTTGAGCTGTTATCAGGTGGTGCGCCATTTTTAACCGAAGATGAGCGTGACTTTAGGTATTACGATCTATCTGTAGGTTATAAGTTCAATGGTGAAACCTTCTTTACTGATGAGTTAGTATTCAATTCAGATTTTTATTTGTTGCTTGGTGCCGGTAGCACCGAGTTTGGCGGTGAAGAACGTTTTACGGTCAGTCTTGGTGGTGGCTATCGATTACTTGTCACTGATTTCTTTGCCTTGCGCTTTGACGTCAAAGACCACATTTTTAATAGCGACATTATTGGTGAAGAAAAAGACGTACACAATCTTTCGATGACCATAAGCACGACCTTTTTCTTTTAAATTACAGGAGTCGGCATGCATTCATTTATTCAGCCATTAAATCAGCACGCATTGAAACAGCATAAAAAAACCACAGCAGCAAATTGGTTTAATAGTCGACAACTGCGCCATCTAGCTATTGCGACAAGTTCAGTGGTATTGCTTGGTTTCGCTACTGGCGCAACAGCAGAGGTCAGCATCAATCAAGTGTCACCAGATTTTGTCCTAAAATCAAAGGAACATGGCAATATGCGCGCTAGTGAGCAAAAGGGTAACGTCGTGTTAATAAATTTTTGGGCAAGTTGGTGCGGACCTTGCCGTGACGAACTGCCCGTAATGGAAGCTCTTTACCAAGACTATCAAGATTTGGGTTTTGAGATTTTGGCGGTAAATGTCGATGACGATGCCCGCAAAGCTGATGTCTTGCTTGATGATATACGCGTCAGTTTCCCTGTTTTGTACGACACGTCGGGAGAAGTCAGCCAATTATTTGATGTTAATGCAATGCCCACGACAGTGATGCTAGATCGTGATGGAAAGGTGCGTCTTATTCATTCTGGCTTTCGTTCCGGAGATGAAAAAAAGTACGAAAAGGCGATCAAAATGCTAATTCGCGAGGAGTAAAAGATGCGCACAAGCTTATCTAGAAAACTAAGTATGATGGTGTTCATTGGTACCTTTTTGCTGACCGGATGTGGCAGCACATTTGATCAATTAAGCATGCCGTTAAGTAATTTTGAACCGTGGGTAAAGCCATACGAGCGCAGTAATTTAGCTGATCCCATTATGAGCATGAACCGCAATCCTGTCGCACTCGCTTACATGAAACACGTTTTTGAATCTAGAGAAGGTGCAAGAGGTGCGTCAGGCGGAGCAGGTGGTGGTTGTGGTTGTAACTAAGGCTATGCATAACACGGCATTGAACGTAAGACCTTTGCGCAACGGTTGGTATAAGTGTGCTCGTCACGGTGTCTTAGTCATTATCTTTAGTCACGTATTAGCGCTTAAAAGCTTTGCTGCTGTGTTGCCAGCGGATCGTTCAGACGCCTTGTATCATCTCTACGAGGGAGACGGTGTCTCAATAGACGGACCGTCAATTTTATTACGTAAAAAAATAGGTGATAAAGTCTCAATCTCTGCTAACTATTATGTAGATACCGTTAGCGGCGCATCTATCGACGTTAGGGCAACTGCCAGCGAATATAAAGAAGTACGCAAAGAAGCCACAGTGGGTGCGGATTTTTTGAATAACAAAACATTGATGTCTCTGAGCTATACCAATAGCAGTGAAAATGACTTCGAAGCTAACTCGGTATATGTGGGTGTAAGCCAAGATTTTTTTGGCGATCTGAGCACGCTTAGCTTTAGTTATTCAAAGGGCTGGGACGAGGTTGGCAGGCGCGGTGATGAGAGTTTTAGTGAAACTGCCGACCGTCAAAAATACAGTCTAGGGCTTACGCAGGTCGCTACCAAAAGTTTGATTCTGGGGTTCAATGTTGAACATATTTCAGATCAAGGTTATCTCAATAATCCTTATCGGTCGGTGCGTTTTGTTGATCCCAATGCGGCGCGTGGATTTAGTTTTGCGACTGAAACATACCCTAATACTCGTTCAAGTACCGCCTATTCTATTAACGCAAATTATTATCTGCCCTATCGCGCGGCGCTATATGCAGATGCCCGCACCTATACGGATACTTGGGGTATAGGCGCGAGCAACGTTAGAGTCGGTTATATTCATCCTTACAAAAAAGCTTGGCTGTTTGAAATATTTGCACGTCGGTATCAACAAGACAAAGCCGATTTTTATCAAGATTTATTCAGTCGCCCCAACGAATTTAATTTTATGGCGCGAGACAAAGAGATGAGCACGTATTCGGGTACTACCGTTGGCGTTAGTGTTGCCTACGAGTGGCAATTTTCAAGCACGGCAACGATTAAGAAAAGCAGTATTCACTTTGAGTATGACTATATGAAGTTTGATTATGAAGACTTTAGAGACGCCACTGCGACAGCAGCGGTAGGCGAAGAACCGCTATTTGGCTTTGCTGCCAATGTACTGAGAATTTATGCGTCCCTTTGGTATTAAAATGCTTGGCCGCCGCATTACTTACAACGCACAAACTATTAAATTACGGTGTTAATGACATGACCAAACCCCTTTTTATAGTCATTTTGTTATGGCTAACCATCGCGCTTAGTAGTGCGACGACTGCCGATCAAATTGCCAATCAAGACCTCTCTTCTAATGCACCAGAGCAGGCACCTGGCGAACTTGCGGCACAAATAGAAACGCTCAAACAAGCGTTGGTGCAGTTAAACCGTAACTTGTTTGTGTTAGAAGAAGACCTGCTGTTTCCTAGTAGCACCCAAGTGGTGGTTTATTTGTCGACTGATGTGGGTGAATACTTTGAGTTAGACTCGGTCGAGTTAACCCTCAACGGTCAACGTATCAACACTTATCTGTATACGCAAAGACAACGCCAAGCCCTTAATCGTGGTGGTGTCCAGCGTTTGCATATTGGTAATATCAGTCAGGGTAAACACCAACTCACAGCCGTATACATTGGTTACGGACCAGAAAAAAGAGAGTTCAAGCGTGCGGTTAGTCTGGATTTTGAAAAAGACGAAGACGCGGCGACGGTTGAGTTGCTGATCGCTGATAGTGAGGCCAAGCAACAGCCTATTTTCAGCGCTGTATTGTTGTAGTGTCTGATTAATGAAGCGATGCCAGTGCCCTCATCAGCAACGATTACCTGTCAATAACCACAGCCGGTCAGGGTTTGGGTGCGATGTGTATGGTAAACGTCGACACCTTAGGTCTATGTTAGGATTCGCCGCTTTTTTCTTATCCGCGTGTGCGCAGGTACCTTTGGCCCCAGATGTGTCATTAGACTTATCCGCAAGCAAAACGTCCATGCAAAAAACAGCGCATAAACGTCAGCCGCTAATACTCGGCGAAGTCTACTATCAATATTTTTTAGAGCAGCCTAGTACCAGCTTACTGGCGATCGAGCTTGCGAAGCACAACGCAACACTTAGTCAGCAAGAATATGCTCAAATAGACCGCGATCGTTTAGACCTGATGCAAGGTTCAGCGAGTTTGCAACTTGGAATGGTGCAACAAGCGGAACACATATTTAAGCGTTTGCTTGATCAGTCAAAGGATCCTTACATTAGGGCAAACACGTGGTTTTGGTTGGCGAAATCAAGTTTTTCACAAAAGCGTTATGACGTGATCGAACGCGCGTATAGTGAAATACAAGCAACGAGTAGTGAAGAGGATTTGGTCAAGTACTTACGTGCTAAGGATTGGCAAGAACTGTTATATCAAGTCGCCTATATTCGTCAACTAAAGGAAGAAGATTGGCTTTCGATCGCTGACCAAATACCATTGTCTTCAATTTATCGAACCTACTTAACCGCCAACAATGCGATTAAGTTGCATAACCAAGGCCAGCTTGTGCCTGCCCAAGAAGCGCTTGTGCGTGCCAAGCAGCAGTTGCTTGCGTTGCCCAACAATGAGAAAAATAACCTTACCGACAACGCCCTTCTAGATGAGCTAAGTGAACAAAATACTTGGCGCTGGTACAATCCTTTAAGTTGGTTTTCTGACAGCCAAGATGACACAGAGGCCAAATACGTCGCCGCCATTCAGCTAGAAAAAAACGCCTTATTTGATCGGTTAAATTATGCCATCGGGACTAATTTATTAGCTCAAAAAGATTATACAAACTCACTTGCGGCGCTACAGTTAATTGGTATTGATTCGATACAATCAGAACAAGCATTACTGACCTTTGCGTGGACACTTGCCAGAGAAAATCGTTGGCCAATGGCAATGGCCGTTTGGCAATACTTGCGCACAAATAATGACGGCATCTACGCCTTGCAAGCAAGCTATGGTATGGCTTATGGGTATGAGCAGCAAGGAGCGCTAGCGCAGGCATACTTTGCATTGA
>Ga0115565_10002437_pt1 | contig 14126 bp, 12 predicted proteins | sample COGITO_mtgs_1105_FD_87199 | JGI IMG/M metagenome (GOLD analysis project Ga0115565, IMG submission 87199) | Pelagic marine microbial communities from North Sea - COGITO_mtgs_110530 | ecosystem: Environmental > Aquatic > Marine > Epipelagic | place: Germany:Helgoland, sampling site Kabeltonne... | reverse complement strand
GCTCAGTTTCGCTTCATGCTCAGCTTGGCCCCAAGTACCTCGAGATCGTCAAAGAATTCAGGATAGCTCTTGGCGACGCATTCTGCATCCTGAATGGTGATTGGAGCACTGCCTCGAAGCCCCATAAGGGCTGCAGCCATGGCGATTCGGTGATCGCCGTGCGTTTGAATCACGATGTTTGCTTGGTAAGGTTGCTTGTTTGGATGAACTGTCATGGTGTCGGTGGATTCATCGCATTCGATGGCCACGCCGAATTTGGCCCATTCGCTTTCCAGCACCGCTGAACGGTTCGATTCTTTGTGAACGAGCCGGTGGACACCTTTGAGCCGGCTTGGTTTCTTTCCGAAAGAAGCGAGAGCGCACAAAACAGGGAATAAATCGGGTGTATCGGTCAGGTCCACTGAGAATGCACGCACCGGACGCTTGGCGACTTGGATGCCTGTTTCAGTGCCAGAAAGAGCCCCACCGGCAAACAACAATGCTCCCCGTATGGCTTCATCTGCTTGTGTGTATTGGCTATTGAGCCCGTCGATTTCCAGGCTTTGTTCTGCGCACAACATGCCTGCTACCGCTAAGGCCGCAGCTCCTGACCAATCGCCGTCGATGGCAGATTCTATGGGCTGGTATTGCTGACCGCCTGGGATGTTGAAGTGTGATAACGCTTCGTTAGATTCAATCGTGATGCCGAAGTCCTCCAATATTTCGAGCGTTAGGATCACATAGGGCTTGCTGACCAAGTTGCGCACCGTGATGGTCGAATCTTCTGCCGCGCAGGGGAGAGCCATGAGCAAGCCGGTCAGAAATTGCGAGCTTGTTGCCCCATCCAATTCCACATGACCGCCTTTCAGGCTCTGTTTGATGACCAAAGGAAAGGTATCATTCGGCCCCTCGAGTCGCCCACCTAGGCTGTTAAACGCTTCGATAATTTCGGCCATGGGGCGGCCACGCAAACTCCCTTCGGCGATTATTTCGATGGCGTGTGAGGCCAATCCGGCGATAGGCGCGAACAACCTGGATCCGAGACCCGATTCCATGGGAGTCAACACGCCTTCCCTGGATTTCGGCTGGCCATTGACACCTGCGATGGCGACGTGGTTTTCTCCCAATTCCACTTCAGCTCCGAGTTGGGCGGCCATGAGCAAGGCCGCGGTGCAATCATCGGCCTCAGAGAGGTTATGCAGGGTGGAAGTGCCTTGGCCGAGCAGTGCGCCGGCGACCAATCTTTGCATCACCGACTTGGAAGCTGGAGCGTGCACGGTTCCGGCAAGTTGCGACGGCCATACAGTGATATTCATTTCACGCCCGTATAAATGCTCGCGATTCCACCCGTGAGCGCGATGCATTTGCAGTCTCTGTAACCACAGGATTCCATGATTTTCAAAAATTCAGACCCTTCAGGGAAAGCCTGCACACTTTCCGGCAGGTAGGAGTAGGCGGCGGCGTCCTTTGAGACGAGTTTTCCGATCGTTGGCATGATGAATCGGAAGTAAAAGGCAAACAATTGCTTCATGGGGAAGTGGCGTGGCTTGGAAAACTCGAGAACAATGCCGAGACCTCCGGGTTTGAGCGTGCGGTGCATTTCGGTCAGCCCTTTGGCGAGGTGTTCAAAGTTTCGCACCCCAAAAGCGACGGTATATGCGTCGAAGGTGTCCGTTTGGAACGGCAAGTTGGCACTGTCTCCCTCCATCAATTCAATTTTTTCAGTCCAACCGCGCTTTCGAATTTTCTGCCGTCCGACGTCAAGCATACCGGGGGAAATATCCACTCCTGTGATGTGTACGTTTGTCAATCCCATGCGAACGGCTTCGATGGCTAAATCGGCAGTGCCGGTGGCCATGTCCATTATTTTTGCATTTCCATTGGGTTTGTGCGCGGACAAGTGCCTTTTCAGGATTCGAATGGATTTTTTGCGCCACAAAACATCAATGCCGAAGGAGAAGAGATGATTGAGGAAGTCATAGCTGTGCGCAATGTTGTCAAACATGCGGGCAACTTGCTCCTTTTTCGATTCCTCGTCTGGAGCGGTGTAAGGCGTGATACGCGTTCCCATTTTTCGTGCTTATCCGACCATCGTATGGCCTTCGGGGTATTTGATGTGCGTCTGTGTCAATTTTCCGCCAATGGCATAAGCAACAGTGAGCGTTCCAACGCGCCCCACAAACATGCTGACCATGACAATTACCTTGCCGTACGAGCTGAGCATGGGTGTGATTCCCGTGCTCAGGCCAACGGTGCCAAAGGCGCTGACTTCTTCAAAAATGAGGTCCAAAATGCTATGTCCCGGTGTATCCAAAATGTCAGCTTCAGTAATGGTTAACAGGAAAATGGCAACGGTGTTTCCGACTAAGAAGAAAAGCAGCACGCTGTAGGCTCTGGAGCGCAAAACATCTGGTATGGTTCGCTTGAAAAGCTGCACGTGATCCAAGCTTCGAACCGTTCGCCATACATCCGCTAAAACAATGGAAAGCGTGGACGTTTTGATTCCTCCTCCAGTTGAACTTGAAGATGAACCGATAAACATTAATATAATGAGCAAGAATAACATAGGTACTCCTACTTGTCCGATATCAACGGTATTGAAGCCGCTTGTTCTGGTGGCACTTTGAAATACAGACGTGGTCAATTGTCCGAAGGGACTCATGCCTGCGAGGGTGCCATCTTGCTCGAGCAACCAATAGCTGATCGTTCCAATTCCAACCAAGCCAAGGGAAAAGTACAAGGCAATTTTGGTGGCGAATGAGATGTGTTTCCACGGTTGTTCCATTCGCTCCCGCAAGCGATCAAAACCGAACAAGTCGAAAATAGCTACCATTCCCAATGCACCGAAGAATACCAAGGCTGTTACAATCCAATGAATACCATAATTGCTTCCAACGGCAGGGTTTGCCAATCCATCTGTGAAAAGTGAGATGCCGGCGTTGTTGAATGCGGAAACCGCATGGAACACCGAATAAAACCATGTTCGGCCGTTGCTCAACCCGGGCAGGCTATCGCCCCACGAGAGATACATGGCCAAGGCTCCTGTGGCTTCAATTCCAATGCACCAGAGTAGAACACGTCCCAGCAGTCCACTGCTTGCGTTGAAGTTGTCCCGATTTACAAAGTCTTCGATGACTTCATGTTGCCTGACGCCAACTCCAAATTTCGAGGCCAGCACTAAGAAGGAACCGAATGCGATCAAATTCAATCCCCCAAGCTGAATCAAAAGCAGGAGAACAACCTGCCCTTTGTAACTGAAGAAAGTCACGGTATCGACAAGCATGAGGCCTGTCACACAGGTCGCGCTGGTCGAAGTGAAAATCGCATCCAGGAAATGCATGCTGCCGGGAGCTGTCGTCATTTCGGGCAGCATTAGCAGCACTGTGCCTGTCGTAATGATTCCCAGAAAACTTATGATAAAGATGATGGCAGGATTCAAGCGTACACGGGGCAACATCGATCCTTCTCGGATCAATTCGGCGACGACAACGGTAAAGAAATAGCCTTGGATGAATAGCGTGCTGAAGTCCGAAATCGATTCAAATCCAATGGAGGTTGAAAGGCGACTGATGAACAATTCACCGGTCAATAAATCACTGGCACCCTCGATGACCAGCACGGACATGACGGCTGCTTCGAACCACGTCTTTCGAATGTATCGAATCGGGTGATAATCGTAAAGAATGCGCGTGATGTACTGCAGGACATAGAAGGCGAACGTGCCTTTTACAAACCCCAAAAGCTGCGTTGCGGTATGGCTTTCATTGGGGTAGCCATAATAGATGGCCAAGACGAATAGGGCTGCGGTAGAAACCATCAAGTTGAACAGCTTCAATGCTTTCAGCACGCGCTCTTTCGAGCCGTACAAGAATACATTGATGCGCTCCCTGATTTCTTGAAGTTTCATCTTGATAGGGGAGCAGGCGCAATGGATTCACGATGCTGAACCCATTCCGCTTTGAGGCGTTCAAGTTCTACCGGAACAACCCCCACCTTTTCACAGACCAATCCACCAGCAAGGTTGGAGAGGGCTGCGATGTCCATAATGGGAACCTCCAATGCGAGCAGAAAAGAGGCGACAGCAATGACGGCATCACCGGCACCACTCACATCCATGATTTCGCGCTCAAATGCAGCAATCCGGCAATAGGCCTGCTGTGCTTCTGGCCCGTATACGCAGATACCTCGCTCACTCAATGTCACCATAGAAAACATCGGAGACAGCAGTTCATGCATGCGTTTTACTCCTCGTTCGATGCTTTGGTCACTAGTTTTTTCGATGGCCATTGCCATGCCTTCGCCCAATTCCTTGAGGTTTGGCTTGAACAAGGTCACTCCGCGGTAACTGGAGAAATGAGCGAATTTTGGATCCACGGTTGTTTTGATGCCACGGCTGCTGGCTGCAGCAATCAGCGATTTGATGACCCGGTCGGTCAGCACGCCTTTGTCGTAATCTTCAAAGATGACCACATGGGGTCGTACGGAATCGAGCAATGCGCTGCATTCCTTAATCAGTTGGTTTTCGAGTGCTTCAGCGATGTCCGAAGTGACTTCCTCATCTACTCGTACCAATTGTTGTCCGTTGCTAATGACTCTGGTTTTTACGGTCGTCGGACGCGTGTCGCTGCGCAGCACAGCTGAAGAGCCAACGCGCATTCCGTTCAAAAGCGAGGCGATCGTGTCACCGGCAGCATCACTGCCAATAACGGTTCCGAGGTGCACTTTGGCGCCAACGGCGAGCAAGTTTTTCACTACGTTGGCGGCGCCGCCGAGTCGGGACTCCTTGGCTTGCACATCGACGACAGGAACGGGAGCTTCGGGCGAAATGCGATTGACATGCCCCACCATGTATGCATCCAACATAACATCACCAATCACAAGGGCGGTGACATCTTGACCGGATTCAAGGGCACTGAGGGCATCCATGTTACGAAGGTAGGGCGCGCGAATCAATCAAGCGCTTCAACTGCTTTTGAAATTCGACGAATCGCTTCTTGCAGTTGCGTTTCAGATGCAGCGTAAGACAGTCGAATGCATTCCGGCGTGCCAAAGGCACCGCCGCCGACAGTGGCAACGTGTGCTTCCTCCAACAAATACATTGCGAAATCTTCCGCATTGTTGATATGGCGTTGACCAACAGACTTTCCTTACAATTCACTTACATCGGGAAACAGGTAAAACGCCCCCATGGGCTTGTTGACCTTCATGCCTGGAATCGCGCTGAGCCCTGCAATCATGATGTCTCTACGCTTGAGAAAAGCGCTCTTCATTTCGTCTGCAATGGAAGGGTCAGCGGATACGGCTGCTCCTGCAGCGACTTGGGCAATGCTGCAAGGGGCTGAAGTAACCTGGCCCTGCACCTTCGAACAGGCCTTGGCAATCCAGGTGGGAGCGCCGATATAACCCAATCGCCATCCCGTCATGGCAAAACCTTTGGATACCCCATTCACGGTGATTACGCGATCCTTCAGCGCTGGGATTGTTCCGATTGAGGCGTGCTTTCCGGTAAAATTAATCAGCTCATAGATTTCATCGCTAATGATGTAAACCTGCGGATGACGCTGCAATACTTCGGCAAGTGCATCAATTTCGGATTGGGTATACACCGATCCCGATGGGTTGCACGGCGATGAATAGATCAACAAGCGGGTTTTGTCCGTAATGGCCGCTTCCAATGCTTCGGGCTGAATTTTAAAATCATGTTCTATGGAAGTGGCCAACACCTTGGAAGTGCCACCCGCCAAAGCGACCATGTCCGCATAGCTCACCCAGTATGGAGCCGGTAAAATCACCTCTTCGCCGGGATCGACAAGCGAAAGCACGACATTGGTGATGCTTTGCTTCGCCCCGTTGGAGACGACGATTTGATCCGGTGCATAATCGAGTCCATTGTCTCGTTTGAACTTCTGGCTGATCGCTTCACGGACAGCCAAAATCCCCGGTACGGGCGTGTAATGCGTGATGTTTTCTTCGATGGCTTTGATTCCTGCGGCCTTGAGTACTTCGGGAGTATCAAAATCGGGCTCTCCAAGCGAAAGCGAAATTACGTCGACACCCGATTTCTTCAGTTCAGTTGCTTTCCTCGCCATGGCAATGGTGGCGGACTCCGAGAGTCGATTGAGCAGTTGGGAGGTACGTTGCGTCATGGCAAGCGGTCAGTTCATTTTTTGTTATGCTTCAACGAAGCCGCAAATTTAAGTTTTGTGGCAATGCGAAAAGTCGGAGAACTCATTTTTTGCCAGAGGCGAGGGCCACAGCCCCAAGTCCAAGAAAGGTAATCAAACCATTCACAGGCAGCAGGGCGAAGCCAAAACTGAAGCCATGGACAGTCTTCAAGTACGATTCAAGGACATAGCAGATCACGGGAGCTACAATGGCCACGATGGGGATGAATGGGTCCGCGGGACGAAGCGATGTTGCGAGACCAAACGCGAAAAGGCCTAGGATTGGACCGTATGTGTAATTGGCTGCGGTGAAAATAGCAGCTACCACGCTGGTGTCATTCGCGGAGCTAAAGGCCATGATCACAGCAAAAAGCACAATGGTCATCCCAAGGTGTACCTGTTTTCTGCGTTTCGTGGCTTGCGTTGCCTCCATTTGCTCGGTCCCAATCAAATCCACACACACAGAGGTGGTCAGCGCGGTCAGTGCGCTGTCAGCTGAGCTAAAGGCAGAGGCAAGAAGGCCGATCAAGAATACCATCCCCAGTCCGATGCCAAGCCCGCCATCCAAGGCAACTGTAGGATATAGGCTGTCGGCTCGGTCGATGGAAATCCCTTTCATCGCAATCCAACTGTACAGTAGCGCACCAAGGACCAAGAACAAAACATTGACCAAGACCAAAACCACGGAAAAACTGCCCATGTTCCACCGCGCCTCTTTGAGGTTCCGACATGCCAGGTTTTTCTGCATCATATCTTGATCCATCCCGGTCATGGCAGTGGCAACAAATGCACCCGCCAAAAGATGCTTCACCAGGTGATTGGATGCCTTCCAATCTTCCCAAACCACCCATTGATTCCAGCGCGTCGCAGCAATTTGTTGTGGAACTTCTGACCAGGTCCAACCCAATGCGTTGACAATGGCGTGGCCGGAGTAGATCACCGCAATGAGCATAGCCGCAGTTTGAAGGGTGTCCGTCCATACGATGGTGCCCAATCCCCCTTCTCGGGTGTAGCTCCAAATCACGGATAAAATGATCGCTACGGCCGCAGCATATCCCACAGGCACTTCCCATCCGCCAAACGCGGCCCATGCAACATCCCATCCCAAGGGCTGAAGAACAAATAAATCCAGCACGAGGGCGATGAGAAACAAGCGAAACGACGCCCCAATGGTGCGGGAAAGAATGAAAAACGCAGCGCCTGTTTTGTAGGCGCGGCTGCCAAAGCGTGATTCGAAGTAGCCGTAAATACTCGTGAGCCCCATGCGATAATACAGTGGCATGAGAACGGCCATGATAAAGCCATAGCCGATCAAATAGCCGAATACCATTTGCATGTACGTAAACCCTTGACTTTCGACCCAGCCCGGAACGCTAATGAAGGTCACACCGCTCAAGGAAGCGCCGAGCATGCCGAATGCCACGGCGTACCACGGTGCTGATTTATTCGCCGCAAAAAAATGGGCGCCTCCATCGTTTGGATTGCTTTTGCGATTCGTCCAGCGAGCAATGCTGAGCAAAATGAGTACATAGACCAAAAAAACACCAATGACCATCTGCGGATTCATGTGCCAAAGATGGGACAACATCGTAAATTCGCCACATGGAACTTCCTTCGCGCCTCATAGAAGCTGCCGTGGACCAAATGGCCTCCCTGCCCGGCATTGGCCGAAAGACTGCACTGCGGTTGGTTTTGAATTTATTGCGGCGTTCGGACGAACAGGTGGAAGCATTTTCAGAGTCGTTTCAATTGATGCGTCAAGGCGTCAGAGGATGCGCTACCTGTCACAACCTAACGGAATCAGAACGCTGCTCCATTTGCATCAATCCACTCCGCAAGGAAAACCTCATTTGTGTGGTGGAAGACCTGCGTGATTTGTTGGCAATCGAGGCCACCGGCCAATTTCAAGGCCGCTACCACGTATTGGGCGGGGTCATAAGCCCCATGGAAGGAGTGGGACCCAACGATTTGAACATTGAATCGCTCGTGATACGCGCCGGACAATTGACCCAGGATGATGACGGCGAAATCATTTTTGCACTTCCAGCCACAATGGAGGGAGAAACAACGGCATTTTACCTTTTTCGGAAATTGAGTTCATTCAATTTGCAGGTCACTTCCATCGCTCGTGGCATTGCCGTCGGTGAGGATTTGCAACATGCCGATGAGGCCACATTGGTCCAGAGCCTGAGGCAACGTTTGCCATATACCAATTGAAGCCATTATCTCGTTTTCATTCGGTTGATCCCTTGGTTTGGCTTTAAATTCACAGCGTGGACTTATCCATCATTATCGTCAATTACAATGTTGAGCACTTTTTAAGCCAGTGCCTTTTGTCTGTGCGCGCCGGTGTGCGCGAATTGGAGGCCAAGGGCTTTCAAGCCGACGTTTGGGTGGTTGACAACCGGTCGGTCGACGGAAGTTGCGCGATGGTCCACAGTCAATTCCCGGAAGTGCATCTTTTGGCCTTGGATGAAAATGTGGGATTCTCCAAGGGAAACAATCGAGCGATTGAGCAGAGCAAGGGACGATGGGTATTGCTGCTGAATCCGGATACGGTGATTCCAGAGAATGCCTTGAGCAAATGCCTGGAATATGCTGATGGCCATCCGAAGTTGGGAGGGATGGGGGTGCCGATGGTAGATGGCATGGGACGGTTTCTTCCCGAATCCAAGCGCGGAATGCCGACGCCATGGGCGGCATTCTGCAAAATTTCAGGCCTGTACAAACTGGCCCCGCGATCGGCAAAGTTGAACCAGTATTACATGGGCCATTTGCATGCAGATGACAATCATCAAATTGAAATCTTGAGCGGTGCCTTCATGTGGATGAGACGGGAAGCATTGGATGCGGTCGGTTTGCTGGATGAGTCCTATTTCATGTATGGTGAAGACATTGATCTCAGTTGGCGCCTGCTCAAAGGTGGTTGGCAGAATCATTATTTCGCTGAGACTTCAATCATTCACTACAAGGGAGAGAGTACCAAAAAAGGCTCGCTCAATTACGTGCTGGTGTTTTACAAGGCTATGCAGATTTTTGCACGCACGCATTTTTCGGGTGGAAATGCCCGTGCGATGCTTGGGTTGATTCAATTGGCCATCTATTTCCGAGCAGCGCTGGCCATTTTTGCCCGCGTGCTTCGAACCATCCAATTGCCCGCACTGGAATTTAGTTTATTCTGGGCGTCTTTGGTTGTTTTCCTCCGGCAATATGGCCAATTCAAAGGCATTCTTTACGATTGGAATTGGGCGATTCCAGCGACGGGTATCTATGCTGGATTGTGGCTATTGAGCCTAAAATTTCAAGGAGCATACGACAAACCATGGAAACCTATGGCGCTCATCAGGGGAGTGCTGGCAGGCGGGCTCGTGTTGTTTGCGGGCTATGGCTTACTCCCGGAAAACATGCGTTTTAGCCGAGCGCTGCTTCTATTTGGCGCGGTCATCTTACCTGTGATTCTGCTCGTCATTCGTTGGCGTTGGGACAAGGGAAGGGGATGGAGTGGCAAACGCCAAACGAGAAGGTTGTTCATTTCGGGTCCAAAGGAACTGTTGGCCATCAAAGAATTGATTTCAGAACATGAGCCGCAACCAGTGGATCCTGCAGAGACGGTTCAAGTTTTGCACCCTGCCAACCGAGCCGATTCGGACGGACAGAGGCAAATGGAAGGAGTGAAATACCTCGGAGGGCTGAGTGATTTGAACGAGGTCATTCGCATCAATCGCATCAATGAAGTGATTCTCAGCGGAAGGGAACTGACGGCTTCGCAGATGATTTCCGCCATGACCGGTGTCGCCAATGCAGCGATTCATTTCAGAATTGCTTGGACGGAAGGGGGGCACGTCGTCGGCGTTGGAGGTCCTGAACTGGGTTCCATTTCCGATTGGCCCCGGGCCATTCACCTGCCTCGAGCCAAGCGTGTCAAGCGCACATTTGATGTGTGTGCTTCAGTAATGGTCTTCGTGTTGAGTCCCATTTTATTGGCATCGGGACGGCACAGTTGGATACCTTCAGCCGCCAAAGTGATTCTAGGAAAACGCACCTGGGTAGGCATCTCAGCAGATTTTTCGAACGGTTCCAAATTGGAACATTTTATTTTCTCTCGTTCCAATTCCGACTCGAATCGGGCGCGTCAGAGAACACTTTTGACATATGTTCGAGATTATAGATGGACGGTTGACTTCGGAGTCATCCGCGATGCCTTAATTTCGCAACGCGCAATACATCGCCATGGCAACAATTGAAATACTTCTTCCAAAAATGGGTGAGAGCGTAGCGGAGGCTACGATCACCAAATTCATTACGCAACCTGGGGAACGAGCAGAAGCTGATGAACCGTTGGTTGAAATCGCGACCGACAAGGTTGATAGCGAAGTGCCAGCCCCTGAGGATGGTACGTTGATCGAATGGTTGGTCGCAGAAGGAGACACCGTAGCCGTGGGACAGGCAATTGCACGGTTTGATGTGGAGATGGAGGGCGCTAACTCGGGGACACCTGCCGCAGCACCTGCCGCAGCGCCTGCCGCAGCCCCGGCCGCAGCCCTGGCCGCAGCAGAAGCGCCCATTCCCGCGCCAACTCCAGCTCCAGCTCCAGCTCCAGTGGTGGATGCGTCTCCTGTACCGGAAGATCATATCCTGGAAACATTGCAATCGCCGTTGGCAGAGCTGCCCCCTCGATTGGGTGCGTCGGGAAGGTTTTATTCTCCCTTGGTTCGCAGCATTGCCCAGTCCGAAGGAATCTCTCCAGCAGAATTGGAATCAATCGCTGGCTCGGGCTCAGAAGGAAGAGTTACCAAAAAGGACATACTCGAACATGTAGCTCAGCGCGGCACGAATGGTGTTACCTCTGTAACGCCTGTTCAAGCCGTCTCCGCCAAGGCCATGCCTTCGGCCGCAGCGCCTGTTAAACAGAGCAATCCTGCTGTTTCTGTTTCTGGGGAGGATGAAATTGTGGAGATGGATCGGATGCGAAAAATGATTGCAGACCACATGGTCCGTTCGGTGCAAACAAGCCCACACGTCACAAGTTTTGTGGAAGCGGATGTCACTCGGATGGTGGAGTGGCGCAACCGAAATAAAGCAGCATTTTTGGCAGCGCATGGCACAAAACTCACATTTACGCCCATGATTGCGGAGGCGATTGTGAAGGCCATCCACGATTTTCCGGGTGTGAATGCGAGCGTTGATGGCGATCGAATTGTGATCAAAAAACAAATCAATTTGGGCATGGCTGCAGCCTTGCCATCAGGCAATTTGATCGTGCCCGTCATTCGCAATGCAGATCAGTTGAGTTTGGTAGGACTTGCCAATCAGGTCAATGACCTTGCCGGCAGAGCACGTGCCGGTAAATTGAAGCCCGACGATACAGCAGGAGGGACTTACACCATGTCCAATGTGGGCACTTTTGGGAATGTCATGGGCACGCCAATCATCAATCAACCACAAGTGGCGATATTGGCTTTGGGAGCCATCCGAAAGAAACCTGCGGTAATCGAAACGGAGGAAGGGGATGTCATCGGCGTTCGTCAAATGATGTTTTTGAGCCACAGCTATGACCACCGAGTCGTTGATGGAATGATGGGAGGAAGCTTTGTGCGTCGTGTCGCAGATTATCTGGAAGATTTTGATTTGAACCGATCCATTGTTTAACGAGGAAAGGAAAGCGAAGCAATGAATTTGAGCGCATTAAAACTGAAGAAGCCATTGGTCATTTTTGACCTCGAAACAACGGGCACAGACCTTTCCAAGGACCGCATTGTCGAAATTGCGATGATCAAGGTTCATCCCGATGGAACTGTCGAGAAGAAGCCTGAGGCACGCGGAGAAGCACACCGACTTTTGATCAATCCGGGTGTGCCTATTCCCCTCGAAACCAGTTTGATTCATGGTATTTACGATGCCGATGTCGCGGACCGTCCGACATTCCGACAGTTTGCAAAAAGCATGGCGGAGTTTCTGGAGGGGTGCGATTTGGGTGGATACAATTCCAACCGATTTGACGTTCCATTTTTGGCAGAAGAATTCTTGCGCAATGGAATTGACTTTGATCTTGAGGGCCGAAACCTAATCGACGTTCAAAACATCTTTCATTTGATGGAACAGCGGACCTTACGAGCCGCTTATCGTTTTTATTGCGGGAAAGAATTAGAAGGTGCCCACGAAGCATTGCCTGATACGGAAGCTACATTGGAGGTTCTTCTAGCGCAATTGAAGAAATACCCGGACACCACTGTTCGGATTTCTGATGACGACGTGGTCGGTCCGGTGCCCACAGAGATGGATGCGCTTCATGTTTTTTGTCAACGCCAGCGTTTTGCTGATTTGGCCGGGCGATTTGCGTACAATGACGCCAATGAAGTACTTTTCAATTTCGGCCAGCACAAAGGAAAGAAAGTGACGGAAGTCCTCAGTGCAAACCCGGGTTATTTTGGGTGGATGATGGGGGCGGATTTTCCGGAATACACCAAGAAGGTGCTCCGTCGGGTTCATGCCGAAATGAATGGTTGAAGCAACTCATTCTCCCGTACAGAAAAGAATAGCTGTTCTGGTTTCCAATGATCTCAATTACGATCAGCGGGTACTAAAAACCTGCGCCACCCTGCAGGAATTGTCTTGGATCCCCTTTTTGATTGGGCGAAACATGCCGGGGTCTGCGGCACTTTCCGTTCCGCATGGAGGAAAGCGACTTTCGGTTTTGTTTGCTCGCGGGTTTCTCTTTTATGCGACGTGGCAATGTGTTTTGTTGGGGGAATTGTTACGGACCCGTTGTGATGCCATCTGGGCCAACGATTTGGACACGCTGTTGCCTGCTTTTTTGGCCTCGAAATGGCATGGAATCCCGTTGATTTATGACAGCCATGAATTTTTTACAGAAGCAGCGGGCTTGACCGGAAGGCCCTTTCAACGTGGAGTTTGGTTGCGTCTTGAGCATTGGCTGTATCCTCGGCTCAAATCGGTGATTACCGTCAATGATTCCATCGCGAACGCCTATGAAAAACGCTACCCAAAGGCCCTGTCGGTTCGACCACGGGTGGTGCGGAACATGCCTTTGAAACGCGAATTCAAAACGAAAAAAGTCCAATGGCGTGAGGAGTTGGGCATCCCCAAAGAGGCCGTTTTCGCCGTATTGCAAGGTGCTTACCTCGATAAGGACCGCGGGGTAAAGCAGGCCGTCGAAGCGCTCCGAGAGAACCGTTCATGGCACTTGGTGGTGGTAGGCGCCGGTGCCGAATTTGAGTGGGCGACCCGACAAGTCCCATCGAGCGATGGCCGCCTTATCTGCCTGCCTAAGATGCCGTTTGAAAAGCTGTGCACCCTCACCGCAGCTGCGGACTTCGGATTTAGTTTGGATCGCGGCGTACACGGCAATTATTGGTTCAGCCTTCCAAACAAATTGTTTGATTATATCCATGCAGGGATTCCTGTTGTGGCGAGTCCCATGCCAGAAGTGAAAAAGGTCGTGGAGGAATGGCAGATTGGTGCGGTCATTGATGATCACAGTCCGGCTGCAATTACCAAGGCTGTAGACGCGGTGTTGCAAACACCATCCGTGGAATGGGAACGTCGTTGCTCCCATGCTTCGGAATCGTTGAATTGGCAGGCTGAAGGAGCAATGATTAGGGAAGCCATGAAGGCAGCAGATGCGGAGCTTTAAGCCGCTCCAGTGCGATGGATTCCGGATTTTTTGAAGCCGAACTTGATCAGCAACCAGAAGGGTTGAACGGCCCGTTTCCATCCGCGAATCGTCCGGCGTTTCAATTTCCATTCCTGCCAATAAAGGCGGACACCGAAGTTTCTTGAAACGCCGCCGGTTTCAATGAGGCTCCATGTTGCGTCATGCAAAGATGCTCGGACGCCAGCTGACCAGAAATGCAAGTGCATGGCATAATCGGCGAGAATGCTATATGCGGGCTTGAAATCTGTCGCCTGAATGATTGCGCGTGGGTAGATGACCCCTTGGTGGTGTGTGGTATTGCGCCAGAT
>Ga0115565_10002436_pt1 | contig 14134 bp, 8 predicted proteins | sample COGITO_mtgs_1105_FD_87199 | JGI IMG/M metagenome (GOLD analysis project Ga0115565, IMG submission 87199) | Pelagic marine microbial communities from North Sea - COGITO_mtgs_110530 | ecosystem: Environmental > Aquatic > Marine > Epipelagic | place: Germany:Helgoland, sampling site Kabeltonne... | reverse complement strand
TGTAGAATATTACTAACATTCATTTTTGGTGGCATTGCCAAACCATTTCTAATATCTCTGGGTCTAAAACCAAAACTTGGTACATCACACAAAATAACCAAAACAGGGCATTCTGCAGCTTCTGCTCTTTTTAAAATATCATTTCTTAATTCGTCTTTTGCAGGATGGTATAATTGAAACCAAGCTTTTCCTTCTGTGATTTCTGCAGCACGTTCAATACTTGTTGTGGTAACTGTACTTAAAATAAACGGAATGTTATGCTCAAATGCAGCTTTTGCTAAAATTTCTGGCGAATTTGGCCACATTAAGCCTTGCAGACCAACAGGTGCAATTCCAAAAGGCGCATCATATTCTATCCCAAATAATCTTGTTTTGGTGGATGAGCCTCCATGATTTCTTAAATAGTTTGGCTTTAATTGTACTTCTCTTAATTCGGATGTATTTCTAAGTAGATTTACATCTTCATTACAACCACCATCTAAATATTCAAAAGCAAATTTTGGTATTTTCTTTCTTGCTTTATTTCTTAAATCATCTACTGATGGGTAACGTGTATCTATTTTTATGGCCATAATTTATTTTTTTAAACGGTATATTCTATTCATCAATACCCATTTATCTCCTTTTTTTGCAACAGGTAGCGCTTTTTGATATTTCCACATCATATCTTCCCATTCTTGTACTTTTTTATTGATGCCATCTTCGGATGCTCTTTTTTCTAAAGAAAAATCCTCATCAACATCTGTAATCATAAATAATCGATTTCCTACACAATAAATCTCCATTAAATTTATACCAGAATCCAAAATACTTTTTTGAATTTCTGGCCAAACTTTGTTGTGATATTCAATATATTCTTGAATCAAAGTATCATCATTAACTAAATCTAGAGCATAGCAATATCTTTTCATAGGGTTTTTTTAGTCATATAATTTCTGCGTTCTATATCCATAAATTGCGATAAAGCAGAAACATAGTAAAGGTAGGATAAATGAAAAATTTACGCCTGAAAAAGGACCAATTTTATCCATATCTATCATTAAACCTTGTAAAATTGGCATTAATGCTCCACCAACAATTGCCATAACTAAACCTGCTGCTCCTAAAGCTGTATCTTCTTCTATTAAACCGTTTAAAGCAATTCCATAGATTGTTGGAAACATTAAAGACATAAAAGCAGATGTTGCTACTAATAAATATAAACCTAAAATACCTTCGATTAAAATAACACCTGAAGTAGTAATAATTGCACAAATTGCAAAAATCATTAATAGCTTCTTTCCATTTATATATTTCATTAAAAAAGTGCTAATAAATCTACTACAAAGAAAAATAGCCATCGCTACAATGTTATAATTTTGTGCATCAGCTTTAGAAATACCTAAATTACCTGCATATTGAATAATAAATGTCCAACACATAATTTGTGCAGCTACATAAAATAATTGTGCTAAAACACCTTCTTTATATTTTCCATTTTTAAATAATCTTTTAAAAGAGGAAGCAGCACTTGTATGGTTTTCTTGTTTTTTTCTAACAGGCATTTTCACCATTGAAACAATAATAAACATTGCTATAACTACAAATCCTAAAATGATATAAGGATTTCTAATAACCTCCAAATCATGAGTTCTTATTACTGATTTTTCCAAAGTATTTAAAGAGCTAAAAAGCAATTCGCCAGCTTCATTTCTTTTATCAGAATCTAAAGCAATTAAAATAAATTTTGATGCTACAAACATGCCTAATAAAGAGCCAATTGGATTAAATGCTTGTGCCAAGTTTAATCGTCTTGTAGCAGTTTGTTCATCTCCCATTGATAAAATAAAAGGGTTTGCAGTAGTCTCTAAAAATGCTAGTCCAAAAGTTAAGATATAAAGAGAACCCAAAAAGAAACCAAATACTTCAAATTCTGCTGCAGGATAAAACAATAAGGCACCAACAGCATAAAGCGTTAACCCTAAAAGAATTCCTTTTTTATAACTATATTTTCTTACAAATAGGGCAGCAGGAATTGCCATAGTTGCATATCCACCATAAAAAGCTAACTGAACTAATGCTGCTTTTGCAGTAGAAATTTCCATAACAGTTGCAAATGCAGCAACCATTGGGTTTGTAATATCATTAGCAAAACCCCAAAGTGCAAACAAAGAAGTAATTACTATAAAAGGAAGCAAATATTGTTTTGAAACTACTGGTATTTTTTGCGTTGTTGCCATAAATTTATTTTTGATATGAAAAAAAAACACTACTGTAATTTTTAAATTTTACAGTAGTGTTTTAAATATTATTTAGTTTTTATTGATATTGAGCATACACAACTTTAGTTTGTAAATACTCTTGCATACCATGCTTACCATCTGCTCCACCAATTCCAGATTTTTTCCAACCTGCGTGGAAACCTTGAATTGCTTCAAAATGCTCTCTGTTAATGTAGGTTTCTCCAAATTCTAATTCTTGAGAAGCGTGCATTACTTTATTAAAACTTTCCGAAAATATAGACGATGTTAACCCATATTCACAATCGTTAGCCAAAGCAATAGCTTCATCTAAAGAACCGAATTTCATCACTGGTAAAACAGGTCCGAAAATTTCATCTTTCATAATTCTCATGTTTTGGGTAACATTGGTTAATAATGTTGGTTGATAAAAATAACCTTTATTAAATTGGCTAGATTTGTTTCCACCCACTAAAACTTCGGCTCCTTCTTTTTTAGCGAATTCTACCATTTCAGCAACTTTATCCATTTGAGTTTTTGAAACCAAAGCACTCATATCTGGGTTATCTTTAGAAAATGCATCTTGGACATTTACTTCTTGCATTTTTTTAGTAACCATTTCCATAAATTGATCATGGATTTTATCTTCTACATAAACTCTTTCTGCACAGTTACAAACTTGTCCACTATAAATAATTCTAGAATTCACAACTGCGTTTACAGCCAATTCTAAATTTGCATCTGCACAAACAATTGCAGGTGCTTTACCTCCTAATTCTAAAGAAACTTTGGTAATGTTTTCTGCAGCAGCCTCCATAACTTTCTGCCCAGCCATTACACTACCTGTTAAGCTAATAATTCCAGTTATAGGACTTTTAGAAAGTGCATTACCAACAACAGGTCCAGTTCCACAAACCATATTTAATACACCAGCAGGTAAATCTATTTTATCAATTAATTGCACCCATTCTAAAATGGTGTTTGGAGCAATACAACTTGGTTTAATTACACATGTATTTCCTGTGATTAATGAAGCTGCAACTTTTCTTGCCATTACAAAAAATGGAAAGTTCCAAGGTAAAATACCAACAGCAGTTCCAATAGGCGATTTGTGTAAAAAGATATGTTCTTTTCTACGATCACTTTGTATAATTTCTCCTTCAATTCTCCTTGCCCAACCAGCATAATAATCAAAATAATCTGCAGTAACATCAATTTCTACTTGTGCCAAACCCATTACTTTTGCTTGTTCAGCAGCTAAAGTTTCTGCTAAAAAAACTCTATTTTCTCTAATTACTGAAGCCATTTTATGCAAGTAGCCAGCTCTTTCAATAGCAGTCATAGATCTCCAGCCTTTTTGAGCATCTTTTGCTGCCTCTAATGCTCTATTTGCATCTTCAACAGATCCTTCAGGAATGGTCGATAAAACTTCTTCTGTACAGGGATTTAAAACCTCTGTTACCTTAGTTGAAGTAGATTTTACCCATTTTCCGTTGATAAACTGATCGAATTCTTTCATAATTGTATTCTTTAAATTGTTGATTTTGATTTCAATAAAATCAATGTTTATTATACAAAACTTAGTTTTAATACGATTTGTGTACTTTTTAAGAATAAGTAAATTTCATCAAATCATCATAAATTGATAATAAACCTTTGATAGTCAAGCAAAACTAATTCAATAATACAGGTTTAAGTTTATCCATAATAATCAACATTATGTATAATTTAAACATTGACTCCTTGTTTGAGGAATCATAAATATAATAAAAATTTAAATCTTAACAAGAATTCTCAAAGTTTAAGTATATTTTCCTGATTTGTAGATTGCAGGTGTAAGTCCTGTAACTAGCTTAAAAACACGAGAAAAGTGGTATCGATCTGAAAACCCTAAATCAAAGGCAACCTCTTCAATGGTTTTATTAGAATGATCAAAAAAATCACAAGATTTGGCAATTTTTCTATTTTGGATAAAGTTATGAAGTGTAATATTCATATCTTTTTTAAACAATCTAGCAAAAGAGTTGGGTGCCATATTTACTTTATCTGCAAGATTTGGGTTGCTAAATTTTTGAGTAATATTAGATTCAACATATCTAATTATTTTTAAAACTCTGTCATCAATATTTATGGTTTTCCATAATTCTGGACCAATATTGGTTAAAACTTCTTTAATAAAAGATTGTAATTTTAAATTAAACGTTAGTTTAAAATTTGTATTTTCCACTTTTAGTCTGTCAGTAATATATTGCAATCTATCTTCAAGATAATCTGTAAGTTTAATTTCGATAATTCCTGGATATACATTATCGAAAGGAAGTCCTAAATTAAAATGTGTAAAAAAATGCACCAAAGAATTCTCTAAATATAGTTCTTCGCTATAATTTGTTGTAAGGTGTCTCCCAGAAACGTGGATTCCTTTAGAGTATACATTGTTTTTTACAAAACGAGAAGAAAAAGAGGTGAATGGTGGAATTATATATAAACTGTCTGGATTCATTTTATATACTTTTTCTCCATGGGTTAGCTCTCCACCTTCATTTTTGTTCCAATAAATACGCCAATATGGAAATACCATATCATGACAATCCCACATTTCTAAAAGCCAATACCTGCAACAAAGAATCTTTAACTTAACATCTATTAAGTTTTGGTTGTTAGAAGAAGGATCGCCCAATTCTATACTTTTTGGGTATTTCATAAAAGCAAGATGTTTAAATTAGATACAAAAATACTGATTTTAAATATTTAATATGCTTGAAGTTGATATTAATTTTGTTCCATAAAATAATAGTATTATGAAAACAGTAAATCTTCCTAAAGAAGTAGAAGTAGAGTTAGAAAAAGTATCTAAGGTTGCAGGTTATTTATGGCAACGTGAATGGGCAGAAAGAAATGCAGGTAATATTTCTATGAATTTAACCTCGTTTTTTAATATAGAAGATTTAAAAGGAATTGGCACAGAAGTGGCTTTCGATTTTCCAAAAGGAGCAGCCAATTTTGTATTGTATATTACAGGAACTGGTTGTTATTTAAGAGATTTAGTAGATCATTTAGAAAATGTTTCTTGTATTCTTTTAATTAATGAAGATGCAACTGGGTATTCTATTGTTTGGGGTGGAAAAAGAGAAAACTTTGGACCAACTTGTGAGTTAATTTCTCACTCAAGTATCCATTTATTTAACAGTATTCATCATCCAGAGAATTTAGCAGTTGTTCATACACATCCATTAGAATTGATTTGTATGAGTCATCATGAATTGTTCGATAATGAAGAGGAATTAAATAGACAAATTTGGATGATGTGTCCTGAAGTAAAGGTTTTTGTACCAAAAGGAATCCATTGTACTCCTTATGCTTTATCAAGTACAGAGCATTTGGCAAAAGTAACTATTGAAGCTTTTAAAACAAGAAATGTATCACTTTGGGAAAAACATGGAGCAACAGCTACAGCTCCAGATGTTATGAAAGCTTGGGACTTTTTAGACGTAGCAAACAAAGGTGCAAAAATGTTAATGATGTGTTGGGCTGCAGGTTTTAAACCAGCAGGACTTTCGAATGCACAATTAACAGAATTAGAGCAATTTATTTAATAGAAAAATATAAAGTTTATGAACAGACTTATAGGTAGATTACCAAAAGTAGGAATTCGTCCAGTAATTGATGGACGTGAAGCAGGTGTAAGAGAATCATTGGAAGACCAATGTATGGATATGGCTAGAGCTGCTGCCAAATTAATTGAAGAAAACTTACGTTTTCCTAGTGGTGAAAAAGTAGAATGTGTTATTGCAGATACCACAATTGGTGGTGTTGCAGATGCAGCTGCTTGTGCAGATAAGTTTAAAAGAGAAGGTGTTGAAGTTTCTTTAACTGTAACTCCTTGTTGGTGTTATGGTACAGAAGTAATGGATACAGATCCTTCATTACCAAAAGCAGTTTGGGGTTTTAATGGAACTGAAAGACCAGGTGCAGTGTATTTAGCTGCAGCTTTAGCAGGATATTCTCAAAAAGGATTACCAGCTTTTGGAATTTATGGTAAAGAAGTTCAAGATGGAGGAGATCAAACCATTCCTGCAGATGTAGAAGAAAAATTATTGCGTTTTACAAAAGCAGCTTTAGCAGTTGCTCAAATGAAAGGGAAATCTTATTTATCTATTGGCTACAGTTCTATGGGAATTGCTGGTTCTATGGTTGATGTAAATTTTTTACAAGATTATTTAGGTGTTAGAGCCGAATTTGTAGAATCTGTAGAACTTTTAAGAAGAATTGATGAAGGTATTTACGATAAAGACGAATATGAAAAAGCGTTAGCTTGGACAAAAGAAAATTGTAAAGAAGGGAAAGATTGGAACAGTCCAGAAGCTCAAAAATCTGCTGAAGTAAAAGAAGAAGAGTGGAAAAAAGTTGTGAAAATGACCTTAATCTGTAAAGATTTAATGAACGGAAATCCGAAGTTAAAAGCAATGGGTTTTGGTGAAGAAGCAAAAGGAAGAAACGCAATTATGGGTGGTTTTCAAGGTCAGCGTCAATGGACAGATTACCAACCAAATGCAGATTTTACGGAATCTATACTAAACTCATCTTTCGATTGGAATGGTATAAGACAAGCCTATACTTTTGCAACCGAAAACGATTGTTTAAACGCAATTTCTATGTTGTTTGGACATCTTTTAACAAACAAAGCGCAATTATTTTCTGATGTAAGAACGTATTGGAGTCCAGATTCTGTAGAAAGAGTTTCTGGTAAAAAACTAACAGGAATTGCAGAAAACGGAATTATTCATTTAATAAATTCTGGTTCTACAACTTTAGATGCAACAGCACAACAAGAAGATGAAGATGGTAACCCAACAATGAAACCTTTTTGGGATATTACAGAAAGTGATGTGCAACGTTGTTTAGACAATACTAAATGGCCTGCAGCAATTGGTGAGTATTTTAGAGGTGGTGGTTTTTCATCACAATTTAAAACTAGAGGCGAATTGCCAATGACAATGTGCAGATTGAATTTGGTAAAAGGCATTGGACCAGTTTTACAAATTGTAGAAGGATGGTCTGTAGAATTACCAGAGGATATTCATACAATTTTAGATGAAAGAACAAACCCAACTTGGCCAACAACTTGGTTTGTACCAAGAACTACAGGTACAGGTTTCTTTAAAGATGTATATTCAGTGATGGCAAAATGGGGCGCAAATCATGGAGCGATTTCTCATGGACATATTGGTGCAGATTTAATTTCGTTAGCAGCATTATTACGTATTCCAGTTAATATGCATAACGTATCAGAAGATGATGTTTTTAGACCAAGTGCATGGTCTGCTTTTGGAGAAAGTTTAGAAGGTGCAGATTATAGAGCGTGTAAAAATTACGGACCTTTATATGGTTTTGATAATTAAGAAATCTCATGAGACCTGTCAGGTTTTAAAAACCTGACAGGTCTAAAATAGCTTTAATCAACAAAAATTATCAACTAAAATAAACGATTATGAAAAATGTCATCGCAATTATTGACATCGGAAAAACAAACAAAAAAATCTTTCTTTTTGATGAAAATTTAGAAGTTGTATCAGAAAAAAAGGTTCAGTTTGAAGAAATAAAAGATGAAGATGGTTTTCCTTGTGATGACATTGCAGAGATTGAAAGCTGGATTTTAGATGAAATTGATAGAATAAATGAATTTGGTTATTACAGAATAAAAGCCATTAATTTTTCAACTCATGGAGCATCTGTATTATTTTTAGATAAAGAAGGCAAACGATTAACACCTTTATATAATTACTTAAAACCTTTAGATGTAAAAGAATTTAAAGATTTGTATAAAGCCAATGGAGGTAAAAAAGAGTTTTCTAGAAAAACAGCTTCACCTGCTTATGGCATGTTAAATGCAGGCTTACAAATACTGCGTTTAAAAAGAACACAACCAGAAGTTTGGAGTAAGGTAGATTCCATTTTACATTATCCACAATATTTAAGTTATTTATTTACCAAAAAAGTTACTGCAGATTTTACATCAATTGGAGCACACACAGCAACTTGGGATTTTGATAAAATGGAATATCACTCTTGGTTAAAAGAGGAAGGTATCAATTTACCAAAACCTACTAAAGGAGACGAAGTTACATTTGTAGAATTAAATGGACATAAAGTTGCTGTGGGTTCAGGTTTGCACGATTCATCCTCTTCTATAGTACCTGTTTTAAAAGAAGAAGAAGGCAAAAATTTTATATTACTTTCTACAGGAACTTGGATTATTGCTATGAATCCTTTTAGTACAGAAAAGCTTTCTAAAAAGCAATTAAAAAATAATTGCCTGTGTTTTATGACACCAGAAAAAAGGCAAGTAAAATCTTCTATGCAGTTTTTAGGACGAATTCATGAGGTGTATGTAGAAGCTATGAGTGCGTATTTTAACGAAAGCAAAAAAAGATATACTTCCTTTTATTTAAAAGAGCAATTATGTAAAGATTTAATTTGTGAAGGAGCTCAGATATTTTTAAAAGACGGTATTGATGATGATTTTGAGGCACATCCAGAATATTTAAAGAACTTTACTTGTTACGAAACTGCTTATTATCAATTAAATTATGAAATGGCTAAAAAAGTAGTACATGGTATTGAATTAATTTTAGATGAAAATGCAGCATTAACCGACGTTTTTATTTCTGGTGGTTTTATAAATAATGAGGTTTTTATCAAATATTTATCGTTATTGCAGAAGGATGTTCGTATAAGATTATCAAATACACAAAACGAAAGTGCTTATGGTGCAGCAGTTATTTTAAAAGAGTATTTGTAGTAGTTTTAAATTTATTTGCTACTTTTTTATAAAGAAGTAATCGTAAAAAAATTAAAAAATTTATGTTTGTAGAAAGCAAGATTGATCAATAGCGAAAATTGCTTTTGATACGCAAGTTATCGTTTTTTTATCTATACAATCTTGCAGATAGTTTTTTTAGAAACTCCTAAAGTTTAAAAAAATTCCATTTACTAGAAATTTTTTTTATGTTAAATCTAAAATGATGAATGATTTGTTTCGTTTTATGAAGTTAGCTGAATATTTTTTTTATATTTAAATCTTAATAATTTTAACATCAAATATAAATGCAAAAAAAAATAACTTTTCTTTTTTCTGTTTTTTGCATAGTATTTATGAATGCTTTTTTGTCTCAAAATTTCGAAAGAATTTCTAATAAAGAAGGTTTTAATCAAAATACAATTAGTGATATTGAGCAAGATGAATATGGTTTTTTGTGGTATGGTACACCAAATGGATTGATAAAGTATGATGGGTATGAATTTAAAACCTATACTACTCAATCTAAATCTAACAAGGCTTTAAGTAGTAACTATATTTCTGCACTTTTTGACGATAAAAATGGAATCTTATGGATAGGAACCAACCAAGGAGTTGATTTTTACATTCATTCTCAAGAAAAATTTATAAAAGTACCTTTAACTGAAAACTTTACAGTTACCAAAATAACACAAGACACTACAGGTAATATTTGGTTTTCTGGAGAAAAGCAGTTGTATAAATGTAAGGTTATTGATAGAAAAAAAGGAGAAATAGAAGTTTCTAAGAATCTTTTATCTTCGGATTTTAAACATAATATAGTAGACTTTACTTTCAAAAATCAAGAAACCATTATTCTTGCTACTGATAAAGGTTTGGTAAAAGTAGTTTTAGGGAAAGAAAATAAAAAAATTGTAGCATTAAAAGATTTTGAAACTTTTAAGAATATACCAATTAATAATATTTTAAAGGTTAAAGATTTTTTCTTAATTGGCAGCGAAAAAGGTGTTTTTAAGATTGCTGTTTATGACAATGATGTGCATTTGGTAAAAGAATTTAACCAAATAAATGCCAGGCTTCCATTAAAATCTGTATTAATTATAGACGATATTTTAAGTGATAATTTAGGTGTTATCTGGATTGCAACAAAAAATAACGGCTTATTTAAATACAATGAAGAAGAAGATATTTTACAACATTTTAAATATAATCCTAAAAATAAATTAGGTATAAGTAGCAATCAAATAAATGCACTCTATAAAGATGATTTTGATGTACTTTGGATTGGTACAGCTCAAGGAGGAATTAATAAATTAGACATCCATCAAAAGAAATTTATAAATTATTCTCAAAATTCTTATGATACCAAATCCCTCTCAGGTAATCTTATTACTGCAATTTTAGAGGATAACAAAGGGGTTTTATGGTTATCTGCTTACAATGCACCTTTGTTTAGAAGTACAACTTCTGTCTCAGAAAAAACGGTAAACAATCTTAATTTTCAAAGCTTAGAAGTCGATAAATTTTTGTTAGAAAATGATGTTGTAAGATGCATTTACGAAGATAAAAAAGGATTTATTTGGATAGGTTCAGATTTTTCTTTGTTGGTTTACAATCCTAATTTGAATACGATAAAAAAGATAAATCTACTACATAACAAAATTCCTTATTCAGAAATATCTATAAGAGTAATTTCCGAAACCGATACAAATGAAATAATCTTTTCAGGAAATAAAATTATAGCAGTAGAAAATCCATGGAAAGAGTTTAGAGAGGGAGTTGTTAATTTAAATGTAAAAACAATTTTTGATTTAGGTCCAATTCGCGCAAAAACAATTTTAAAAGACACAAAGAATACTTTTTGGTTGGGCACAAATCAAGGAATACTTTATACAACTTATATTGATAGTAAATTTATTATTAAAGATGAACTTTCAACCAATACAGAAGGAAATAAATTAAGTTATGATAACATTTTTTCTTTATACAAAAGCGATACTACACTTTGGGTTGGTACGTTTGGTGGAGGTTTAAATAAAATTTCTTTAAATAAAAAGGAAAAACCATCAAAAGTAAAATTTTTTAGAAAAAATAATGTTTTGCCAGATGATGCCATTTATGGTATTCTTAAATCTAATGATTCTGTAATTTGGTTAAGTACGGATATGGGTTTGGTTAAATTTAATACCTTTAAAGAATCAGTAAATGTTTATGATGTAAGAGATGGTTTATCTCAAAATAATTTTAGACAAGGCGCATATTTTAGGGGGAAATCAGGCTATTTTTATTTTGGAGGATTAAATGGATTAACTGTTTTTAAACCAGAAGAAATTTTGGTGAATAAACAACCTCCTAAAATTTTAATTTCTGGATTGTCTATAAATAATAAGCCCATTAAAATTGGTGAAAAATTTAATGATAAAATTGTTCTTGAAAAATCTATTTCGGAAATTGAGGAGTTTTCAATAAGCCAAAAAGCGCAAATAATATCTTTTAATGTAGTTGCAAAACACACTTCAATCCCATCTAAGAACAAGCTTGCCTATCGATTAGAGGGTTTTAATGATACTTGGATAGAAACTGAAGAAGGTAAAGAGGTAATTACTTATACAAATCTATCTGCAGGAAGTTACAAATTTGAAATAAAAGCTAGTAATGCAGATGGTATTTGGGGGGAAAGTAAAACACTACGCTTACATGTTTTACCTCCTTGGTATAAAACCATTTGGAGTTTTATATTATTTTCAGTAATTGTTATTTCGACAGTTGTTTATGTGATGTTTTACTTTTTAAAACATCAAAAATTAAAGGAAAGATTAAAATACGAAGAGTTAGACAAAGAAAGAATTGAAACCGTAAATCAAGGAAAGTTTAGATATTTTACCAATTTATCACATGAATTTAGAACGCCTTTAACTCTAATAGCCGGCCCTTTAGAGCGTGTTATGGAGCAAAATTTAGATAACGCAAATAACAAGTATTTAGCCATTATTCAAAAAAACACAAAAAGGCTTTTAAGTTTAGTAGATCAGTTAATTACTTTTCGTCAAGCAGAACAAGGTTATATAGATTTAAAACTTGTAAAATATACTTTAGGAGATTTTATTTATCCAACAACAGAAGCTTTTGAAAATTATGCTTTAGAAAAAAACATTAATTTTTTTTACAAAGTAACCCAACCCAATGAAGAAATTATAATTGATGTAGAAAAAGTAGAACGTATTATTTTTAACTTATTATCAAACGCTTTTAAAAACACTCCTGCACAAGGAACTATTAGTATTGAGGCTGGAATACATTATGTAGAAAACGATAAAATAATAGAAATAAGTGTAATAGATTCAGGAAAAGGAATTCCAGAAGAAAATTTAAGGAACATTTTTGAACGTTTTTATCAATTGGGTAATTCCGAAAGTGAAGTTAGTGGTGGAGGAATAGGTTTAGCATTTTGTAAATCTTTGGTAACTATTTTAGAAGGTGATATATCAGCAACAAGTACACCTGGCGTAGAAACTCGATTTACTGTAACAATCCCATCCAAAAAGATAAAAGATAATGATATTAAAACAAACCAAGAGTCTAAAAAATCGTTTATTAAAAACTGGGTTCCTTTAACAAATGATATCATTCAGGAGCAAGCAGAATTGCTGAATGCTGATAATAAAAAAGAACATACTATTCTTGTGGTTGAAAATGAATTGGATGTGCAGCATTTTTTATTTAGCACACTATCAGATAAATACGATATTACCATAGCTAACAATGGTGTAGAAGGTTTAGAGAAAATAAACATAAAACAACCAGATTTAGTTATTAGTGATGTAATGATGCCAGAAATGGATGGGTATGAACTCTGTACCAAAATAAAGTCAGACTCCAAAACTTGTCATATTCCTGTATTATTGTTAACAGCTTTGGGTGCTAATGAAGATATTGTTAAAGGCTTAGAATTTGGTGCAGATGAGTATGTAAGTAAACCATTTTCAATTAAACATTTAGAGTTAAGGGTAAGTAAACTAATAAAAAACAGTGTTCAGTTAAAAGAATATTTTGCAAAAAATAGTGATTTACCTAAAGAAAAAAATGTCATAGAAATTTCTACAAAAGACCAAGAGTTTTTAGAGAAAATTATAGAAATTATAGAAAAAAATCTGTCTAATTCTAATTTTGGAGTAGAAGAACTATCGAAAGAAATTGGTTTAAGTACCTCTCACTTTTACAGAAGATTAAAACAACTTACGGGTCAAGTACCCAATGTGTATATTCGAAACTTTAGGTTACAACGTGCTGCAAAACTTTTAAGCAGTAATGAGGGCTATAATGTGGCTCAAGTTATGTATCAAATAGGTATAGAATCGAACTCTTATTTCTCTTCATCTTTTAAGAAACTACATGGTATCTCACCTTCAGAATACCTCAAAAACCACTTAAATCAATAGATTTTACAGCAAAAAGTAGATTTAAGCAACTTTGTGGGCTAATTGAGCAATAGTAAAAATCACTTCTTGGTTAATTTTGGATAATTATTAATCAAATTTTTATTACCATGAAGTTAAAATTACTTTTTTTATTAACGTTATTAACAGTCTCAAATGCTTTTTCTCAAATAACAAATGATTTCTCATTAAGAGTCCCAGAAGGAACTTATACAGGTTCAGTAACTATGGTGTCTGATGAGTTTACAGTAGAAGGTACAACCTTCAAAATTCAAGCTGTGGTTACACCTAGTTCTTTACTAGCAACGCCATCAATAGTAAGTAATGCGAATGATAGGTGGGGTATAGATGATGCAACTTTTGATGGACAAAATACAGAGTCAGCAGTTATAAATTCTATAAGTATTGTAGACTTTAATGATAATGGAACAGGGTACAGTTTAAGTGCTATTTCAGCTTTTTATTTTAAGTCAATTACAATTAGAGGTGCTAATGGTCAAGCTTTAGATAGCCCTAAAATTACTGTAAATGGTACTACTAACCCAGGTACTTTTGAAGTTGGGAGAACGTCTAATACTACTGAAACCCTATCATTTGGTGTACCTTTCACTAATTCTGTACCTGAAACTATAACTGTAGGGGGTACAAATGATGTAACTAGTATTACCTTAGCAAACACTAAT
>Ga0115565_10002433_pt1 | contig 14152 bp, 12 predicted proteins | sample COGITO_mtgs_1105_FD_87199 | JGI IMG/M metagenome (GOLD analysis project Ga0115565, IMG submission 87199) | Pelagic marine microbial communities from North Sea - COGITO_mtgs_110530 | ecosystem: Environmental > Aquatic > Marine > Epipelagic | place: Germany:Helgoland, sampling site Kabeltonne... | reverse complement strand
ATTAATTTACTGGGAACAAATATATAATTATAATATTTATTATAATACATTAATCCATCTTTTGTATAGTCATCATGTGATATAATACTATCATCACATGAATTTTCAAATATATCATATCCATATCCATGTCCTATATAAATATTTTTCCATGGCCCTTCCTCATAATTTAATTCTGTATATAAAATAAAATCTGGATTGTATATTTTTAGTTCATCATTATTTGTTAATATTTTAGCATTGCCATTTAAATATGATGGAATAGTATCATTATATGAAGGATAATATATTGGCCCATCATGTTTTTTATATATATTATATAAAAAACTAAATTGAGATGTATTTGTTGTTAAATAATAAACAACTTTCATATATAAATTATATTATATTTTAATTTTATAAGCATTAAATCTTAAATCTTTTTGAAACGTTGCTTCTTTAATTTCATATCCTGGAAAGTCATTTATTGTATATACAGTATGATTAAATACTCCTTCATATTTATATTTTTCCTCTTTCTCTATTCTAGTTGTATGTCTTATATTTAAAATATAAATTATACATCCTTTTTTTGCAACTCTATCTATTTCCTTTAAAACACTATGCATATAATTAACATCATTAAAATATTCAAAACACCCATTCGCAAATACCTTATCAAAATAATTGTCTTTAAATGGTAAATTATTTGCTTCACAATTATAAACTTTACATTTTGTCAATTTAATTGCTTTATTTATTAATGATCTGGAATAATCAATTCCAAAATAATTACATTTATTTGATATTTCTTTGCCATATAATGCTGTACCACATCCTATTTCCAATAAATTATCTGATTCATTTATATTTAATTTATTATAAATATCATTTAATGTATTCGAAAAGTCATTGCCAGTTTCTTCATATCCATTTAATAAATAATGATTATCACTATTCATATTACCTTTCTTTTCCCATATTTTTTGCCACTCATTTACATATTCAGTATTTAAACTTTTGCTATCTAATTCCTTTAATAACAATGATGTACTTATACCTTGATTATAATCAATCCATTTCATTTTATTCATTTTAGTAGGTATATCAAAATATTTCTCTAATTTATTTAAATCATCTATATCTGCATATGCATGTACAACTAAATCAATATTATTATTATTAATAAAATCTTCAGTTATTGATTCATAAATAATAACTTCGTCTACGTATCTACATGATTCTATAAATTTAATTCTATCCTCTTCATTATAAAATGGTTTTCTTTTATATTCTGTAGACTCTTCATCTGACATTACACCCACTAATAAGTATACATCATCATATAATTCTTTAATTTTTTTAAAATGTTTTACATGACCATTGTGAAATAAATCCCATACTCCATCACAAAATATTTTCATATATATATGAAAGATATATAATAATAGTTTGTTTTATGTATGAAATTGATATATACAAAGAAATAGGTAGATCTATTAGTAGTAATATGAAAAAGTCAAAGTATCCAAAATTATGTTTATTTATAAGTATAACAGTTGTCTCTCCAATTATTTTATTTTATATATACTAGAATTAGTTTTTTTTTGTTGCAAGGATCTAACATGTACTTAATGTTTTGAATCTGTTTATACATTTTTCTTTTTGACCCAGCGTAACGACCCATTTTTATTCTTATCAACAACGTACATATTACCATCGTTACCAATTTTTTCAGTTCCTTTTTTAAATATAGTAGCGGTAACAGTTGGCGAAGGTCTTACTTTAGGTTTGTTTTTTTTAATTTGAGTGATATTTTTACATATCCTTACAATATTTTTTTTAGATTCGGGTAAATTCATATTATTCGGTCGGTATAATATATACCAATCTTTTGGATTTTTATATAGTTTTGTTGTATCAAAATCTTGAGCATAATATGAATTAGCAGGACGATAGTCAATATATGTGAAAATGTATTGATTCCATAATTTATGTTTGGAACCAGATGTTTTTACACGTTTATAATCAAAGTCCTCATACGTCAAAACCATCCCTTTGCATTTAGCAAGTTTCCAACATTCAGTGTGCAATGCTAAACCATCAGCCATTGTATCTAAATTGTAACCCTCTTTTTTAGTTTTATGTGAAAATCCTACATTACATGCTATTTCAATAAAACCATGACGTGCTTTGTTTTCAGGAAGTAAAATCGTTGCCATTTTCATCCATTTAGTTTTTTTTATTATTTTTTTAAATTCTATCGTCAAATCATCTGTTGATGACGAATCTGAAGATGATTCTAAATCATCTATAAATGGTGAATGAAAACATAATCCACAAACTGGACACCATGCATCCCAGCAACCCATATATATATTAAGAATATATAAAAGATATATAAAAGTATAATAATAGTTTGTTTTATGTATGAAATTGACATATACGAAGAAATAGGTAGATCTATTGGTAGTAATATACAAAAGTCAAAGTATCCAAATTTATGTTTATGTTTATTTGTAAGTGTAACAGTTATTACTCCGTCAATTATTTTATTTTATATATTTATTAGTTAGCAGCATAATAAATCTTCCATTAAAGTAATAAATAAATTATATATTTAAGTAGTTAGAACAATATCAGAACAATCTCTAGTAATTACATTTTTTGGAAAACGACTATCAAATGGATTTAATGTTTTTGTTATTTTAATGTTATAAGAATTATCATCATTCATTCTTGTAACATAGCCAAACATACCGTTCCATGGTTTGGATATAACTTCAACAACTTCTCCAACTCGTGGACGGAATATATCTATTATTTCATATCTAAAATCTAAATTAAATCTATTATGATAAATATAGTTTAATGCGTCGTGACTAGAATACGGTCTAGAAATAATGGATGAAATAATAATAAAAAGACATAGTGCATATGATGTAGAAAATATTATATCATAGTTTAAATCGAGCATTTTATATATTTAAAATCAGTTTATTTTTAGAAATTATAATATCAATTTTTTTATATGTTAAGATAAAAAAATCAGATGAATTCATTAGAAGTTATTTTCTTAGTATATATAACAAAATAATAATTATTATTAATACAATTAACTTTTGTGATATTCCAGATCCTTCAGGTTCTTTAATTGGATCACTATTTTCAATTAACCGTATTCGTTTAACGGGTGGTGGTGGCGGTGGTGGTGGCAATGATATTGATTCTGATTGAACTGTTTTTTTAGATGTAATTTCTTTAGATGGTTTTTCAACATTTGGGTTGTTAATTGTTTTAATAATATTATTAATATTTTTTGGTCCACCTGTTAATTTTAATTTCTCATCTGCAGCTTTTTCTTCATTTTTTAATTCATCTATAGTAAAATAAGTAGGAGAATTATATTCTTTTTTACTTTTACCAGGAAATATAGAAATACTTGGATCTAATAAAATTGTTTCTGATGACATTTCTGAATATTTCGTATGTTTAAGTTCATATGTTTCCTCTTCCTCTATTGTTTTTTTATATTCTTTAGTATTTGTGATGGATGCCGTATTTGATTGTGTAAAACTATTCATACCCTTTGGACCTGGTATTGGTTGTACATCCCAATTAATTGCTTTCGCACATTTACCATCTTTTTCATGACATCCATATGGATCAGATCCTTTAGAACAGTCACACATATTACTATCAACGAATGCTTTTCTAACTTTACCGGATCCTTGTTTACCATACCAATAACATGGATTATTACATAATTTATCTGCAGTTTCTTTAGTTAAATGTTTATTATTACACGATCCACTAAATAATTTCCATATACCAGTAGATCCCCATCCAGTACTAACCAATATATTTTTAATTGAATAATTATATTGACTAATATTAGTTTCCATTAATTGTTTTTCATTTAATATATGTTCTTTACCAACTTTTAACTTATTATCTTTCCACGATATCCAAAACTTTTGTGGTTTCTGTGCAAATAAATTAAATGCTTCTTTTGGAATTACTTCCCATGAATTAGATCCAGGTGTTTTCCAATATAATTGTAGTACAGCATGGCCTCCCCATTCATACCAATCTACTTCAAATTTATAACTACCTAAATCTAATTCAACATTATTACTTTCATGATATGTAGGTGCTTGAGGACGCCAAGAATTGATAATATTAATATCTGAAATTTTAATTCTAACTCCATCGTCGGTTCTAACTCTAAATTTATAATTACCAGATTTAGGAACTTTTATAAAACCTGATATATTTAATCCAACACGATCTTTTTTGTTGGAATTTAATACTTTACCATTACCCCACCAATAATTTATTGGTGAATTAAGTGTTTCTATTTTAAACGGTTCATTCGCAAATGAACCATTGGAATTTGTCACAACATAATATTTATATGTTAATCCCGGAACTAAATCTTGATTAAATAATTTTTCTGTATGTTCTACTAAACTATTTCCTTGATTTTGTGCTCTGATAACAGACTTATTATTATTCCAACCACCTAATATAATTTCATAATGTTTACCATCATGAGACGTGTCTTCTCCTAGTGCAATATGTGCATCATTTGTTGCATTTACTTCTATTAACACATGATCCATATTTGTTATATCATCCCCCATTTTTATATAATTATATTTATCTATGGTTTGTGTTATACAATGACTTGGGACGGAGTCATCGTCTGCCAAATAACGTATAGCATTATGCCTTGATCCGCCTTCATCTACAAAATCTGAACCACATCCAATTTGTCCTTTCATGCAATTATAAATTCTTCCTGACCATAAAAATTTATTTTCATCTTTATTTTTATCTTTAACATAATGCCACAAGACTTCTCCCGGCATTGACAATGCTCTTAAATCGATATCAACAGTTGGTGGACCTTTATCTTGTGAATTAATTTCCCCACTTTTACTTAAAATGCCGGATACTGGTAAATCATGGTTTAATGCCAATGCATTAATTTGTTCATCACTTAATTGTTTATTATAAACAGCTATATTTTTTACTAATCCATATAATCCCTCACTAGGACGCTGCGACCATCCCCCTATTTGAAATGGTTCCTTATTTTGTAATGAAATACCACCTGCGTCAATTTGACTAGTAGCTATTAATTTTCCATTTAAATATAATTTTTGTTCTCCACCTTTTTTAAAAGATCCCGCAATATGGTTCCATGTTCCTAATGAAAGTCTCGGTCCCCGCTGTCCCCTTCTATATCCACCTGGACTATATGCAACTTCCTGGTATAAATCATTACTACCTCCTAACCATAACCCATAATTTGCTGCACCCCACCAAGCTTTACCAATAATTCTTGTCCATCCAGTATTTCGTGTTTTATATACCCAACACATTATTGTATAATCCCCTAATAAATTATATTTATTTTCATTTGGTACATTCATATAATCACCATTAAATGAAAATTCTGTATCGTTTGCATATACATATATAGAATCTGGTCCATATATTGATGATGCATCGTCTTTTAATTCATTTTTATTTTGACCACTTACAATATTAATATCATCAAAAGGAACTAAAAATGTAGGTGTTTGATAAACAGTTTGCCACACATTAGGACCAACTTCTATGCTAAATCGATATTTTGATTTTGCTGATACTCTATTAATTGCATTCCATTCATATGGTACAGCTTCAGTTTTTCCACAATCTCTAGGAAATCCAACAGTTGGGTCATCATAATTACAATAATTCCATTTATTATTTGGTTTTCCACATGTTAAATTTATGTTTTTTCCACTTGCTTCTTTCTTTTCAAATGCATATCTATCTTGTTGTTCATCACCACATTTAAAATTAACTTTATAATCTTTGGCACAACCGCGACTAGGATCACCTATTATATTATGATTTATCAAGTAATCACAATTATTTTTACCATTACATTTACTTTTAATATCTTCTAAACTAGTACCACTATTTATTTCTGTTCCACAATTTTCACCATAGTGTACAGAAGTAATTGACATAGTAGTTTGTTTTTCAGGTGTTGGTTCATTAATTAAATCATTATAACTACTATTTAATTCAAAATCGGTATTTAATTTATTACCTTCGCTAAACCAATTATTTAAAAATAAGTCTCTTAAATCACCATTATTTTTTGTTAATTTATTAATTGGAGTTAATCTTTTATAATAAATTGTTTGATATTCGCCTTTACAGTCTTGACATTCTCTTTTAATAATTTTATTCGGACCTGAATTAAAATATTTAATCCAGTCATCTTTCAACATATCTACTTTTTTAGGAGATTCGTCTAATTTTGATTTTGCAATAATAGAATTAATTCTATCACTCCATCCACTAGAAATCAAACAATTAATTGTTTGAGGTCCATCATATTCTTTACTTTCACCCGTAAATTTTTCACCTGAATACATAATTAATTTAATATCTGATCCGATTCTAATTGCCGATATATTATTTTGAAATCCAAACTCTTTCATACTAGGATATCCTCCTGGGCCGATTTCTTTAGTTAAACCTTTGAAACCACATTCTATTGAAATTTTTACTAATGATGCTGTTTTAAATATTTTACATGATGCGATTGTATCATTCCATCCAAAATGGACTAAACAACCAATGATATTTGGTCCATTTATTCTCCATTTCATCCCTTCATAATTTTTTTTAGAATATATAATTAAACTAAATTCAGATGGAATAATTAAACTCGATATGCCATTCGGTCCATATATATCTATTTTTTGATTTGATAAATCTGGATAATCTCCAAATGATAATTTTAAAGTACATTTATCAGTATTACAATGTTCACAAAAAGTAACAACATCACTATTTGTTTTTTTAAGGTTTTTACCTGTTCTAGATTCTGATACAGATGATTCAAACGTTGTTTTTTTTTCTATTTTTATTTCTTCACTTACCTTAGTTTCAATTTCTATATCAATTATATCGACATTTTCACTATATGATGAACTTTCTTCTTTAATATTAACTTCTTTATCGATATCAGTCGTTTGCGCAATACCACCTGTTTTTTCAGTATAATTTATATTATCACCTTTTTGACTCGTGCCACGTTTATCAGATTCTTTTGCGATAGCATCTTTATCTATAGCAACCATACCTTTAATATTTGGCATATGTTCAATTATATTATTTTTAGTTTTAATATAAGTACCATTAATTGAATACATAATATATATATATATATATTAGAATAATTTTACATTTAATTTAGAATATTTTATTATATTATTATATAATAAAATGGAATATTTTGATGAAGATGAATATTACTTATATTGTGACGATGAAGAAAATAATTTTGGTCTAGATTATGACGATGCATATTATTATTCGGACGATGAATAATAATATATTTAAATTAGTATATAAATTAATAGTTATTTAATGTTAATTCATAATTAGTATCTAGTACAAAATCGTCGTCAGCAAATATATTTAATATTTCAGCGGTATTATATTCAATATAATCATTAAATACCGAAATTAAACAATTTTTATATTTTTCATATTCGGAAGCTTTAAGATTAGGTCTTTCAAGATATTTATAAAAATTATCTATTAAATAAAAACATTTTTTAATAACTATTTCTCGATCATTATTAGTAATTTTCATTATTTCTGTAATTTGATTATCAAGTTCATTATCAAATTCAGTATGTAATATTCCAGTAAATAAATGTTTCAAATATTCACTAATTAGAAAATTAGTACTAGAATTTAATAAATTTGCTTTTAATTTTTCATTATCTGTAATCTTATACATTGTACTTTCACATGTGAATATCAACTTGAATACAATTGCTTTATAATATTCTAATAAATTATCATAATTTGTTCCTTTCTCAATTTCAATTACACCTTCAGATATTTTATCAAAATTCATTTTAATAAAATATACTTATATAATAAATGATATATTTTTCATTTTTATTCAATATTTAATTCAATTTCTGAATCCATATAAATACCAATACCAATAGTATAATCCAAAATATCAACTGTCTTACTAAATGACTTGCCAATAATATCAGAATTCATATAAATTGGATATCCTATAATATCAGTAATGTACTTATTATATTCAATAAAAATTAATTGAAACTTTTCATCCAAATTTGTAAAATTAACTTTAATTTTATTCCATGGTCTCAAACTTGATTCTTTACGCATTGTCTGAACTTCCGATGCAAGCAATTTAGCAATATATCTACAAATAATTTCGTCATTTTGTGTTGTATTAATATATACAATTACTTCATTGTCGCAACTAATTGCATTTTTATATGATGTAATTTCTTTAATTTTTCGAATAACATTAAAATAACTATCGTCTAATTCATATTCCAAAGCATCATTATTTAATTTGGTAGTAATTTCATCAGATGATAAAGATTTAATATATTGGTAGACATCATTTGTTTCTTTCTTAAATTTTTTACCAATTTTGGAAGAATCAACTATATATTGAATACTACTATATTTATTAATATTATCATATTCAATTTTGATAATATTTGTTTCTTGAAGAATATAATCTTCAAATCCAGATAATAAATCTTCATATTTATTATCTTTAGTACAAACTTTAATATCCTTTATAGGCATCTTTGTACTAATTCCAGATGTACCGCGTACATTTCGAATTAAATCAATTACCTTATTCAAACAATCAATTTTAGTAAATTCGATTTGATGTTCAATATCAGGTAATGTAAAGTTATCATATGATAACAAATGAATACTTTCATAATCTAATCCGATATCTTTACTAAGTTTCTGAAAGATATACTCGCTAAAATAAGGCAAATAACTTGTTGCCAAAATCGAAAAGTTATATAAAACATGGCATAATGTTTTTAATGATTGATTTGAATTTTGTTCATCGACTTTACCTTTCAATCTATCGCGATTCAATTTAAGGTATACATTATTTAAATCTTCAATAAATTCACAGGTTCTTTGATGTAATTTATATAATATATATGTATCCATGTCCTGAATAATATTTTTCTTATATTGATTAAATTTATATATGATCCACTTATCAAATATATTATCTGAGATCATATGATCATAAATAATTGTAACATTTTTTTTAATTTCAATTTTTGTTTTATGTTCATTATAAAACTTATATGAATTCATTAATGGAATTGTAACTGTTCTTAAAATTTCTTCCAACCCGGATTCCTTAAATCTGATTGCTTCTGCTTTTACTGCAGGAGATGAAATTAAATAAAGTCTTAATGCGTCAGAGCCATATTTATTGATTACATCCATTGGATCTGGATAATTCTGCAATCTCTTACTCATTTTTTTACCATCTTCAGCCAATACCATGCCATTGACAATTACATTCTTGAATGGTGTAGTATTTCTTAAAGCAGTTCCAATAATAAGTAAAGTATAAAACCATCCTCTTGTTTGATCTAATCCTTCTGCAATAAAATCAGCTGGATAGTTTATCTCTTTATTTAGATAGTATTTTTGACTAGAGAATGGCATACTGCCGGATTCAAACCAGCAATCAAATACGTATTCAACTCTTGAAAGGATATTCCCAGTAACGGGTGATTTTATCTTAACATCGTCTACGTTTTCTCTATGAATATCAATAATACTACCTTCTTCAAGACCTGCAAGTTGTTCTAGTTCTTTTGCAGTTCCAACACATATATATTCTTTACCGTCTGTCCAAATCGGCATAGGGGTTCCCCAAAATCTATTACGTGAAATTCCCCAGTCTTTTGCGTCTACTAACCAATTTTTAAATCGTTTTGTTTTAACATGATCCGGTACCCAATTAGTGGTATCGCAAGTTTTAATCATATCGTCTTTAATTTTAGTTACTTCAACGAACCAGCTAGGAACAGCTTTATAAATCAGAGGTGTATCAGATCTCCAACAGAATGGGTATTGGTGTGATGTATTCATTCTTTTGAATAGTTTATTTGTATCTTTTAGAATAGTAATAATATCTTTATCACAATCTTTAACATTTCTTCCGATGAATTGTTCTGTTAATGGTTCTGTAAAACATCCGTTTCTATCTACTGGACATCTCATTCCTTTACCAGATGATGTAATAATATTATTATCTACACTTAGACGAAAATCTTCTTCACCAAATGCAGGTGCAATATGTACAATACCAGTACCTGATGTATCGGTTACATAATTATCGCTTACTATTTTATGATCCATTGATTCAAAAAAGTTAAAGATAGGTTCATATTCTTCACCAACTAATTCACTACCTGTATATGATTCAAGTTTATTTAAATTATTTGGTAGCTTCTTTTTTTTACCTTCACCAAATACATCATTAACAAGTGTATTACAAATGAGATATTTTTCTCCGTCTAATTCATAAACTGAATATTCATAATTAGGATTGACACAAAGAATCATATTACTAGGGAGAGTCCAAGGTGTTGTAGTCCATACTAGGTATGAATAGTCTTTGGTTTTCGATTTGAATTTAACAATAACTGATTCTTCGTTAACTAATTTATAATTGGAATTAGCTTCAAAATTAGATAGTGGAGTACCACATGCAGTAGAATATGGCATAACTCTAAATCCCTGATAGACGAGATTCTTGTCCCACATTTCTTTAAAGACTGACCATACTGATTGCATAAAATCAAAATCCATTGTCTTATAATCATTTTCGAAATCAATCCAACGACCTATTCTGGTCATAAATTTTTTCCAATAATCCGCGCATCGTAATACGATACCACGACACGCATCATTATAATTCTTCAGACCATATTTTATGATTTCATCATAATTTTTAATACCGAGTTCTTTTTCGATTTCATATTCAACAGGTAACCCATGAGTGTCCCATCCAGCTCTTCTTTCGACATCTAAATTTTTAAATTGTGCGTGTCGAGTGATAGTATCTTTAATACTACCGGCGAGGATATGTCCATAATGTGGATTGCCTGTGGCGAACGGTGGTCCGTCATAAAAAGTAAATTTTTGTTTACCTTTATTTTTTAGAAGTGTTTTTTTAAAGATATTTTTATCTACCCATTCTTGGCAAATTTCTGCCTCGTTCTCAGAGATATTAAATGCCATTTTTATAATATAATGTTATTTCTATAAATAATATATATAATTCAATTTTTAATATATATTATTATATTCATAATATATATGAAATTACGTATTATAAAAAAAAATAATAAGTTATTAGATTCAGTTTATAAATATCACGAATATTTTCAAAATAGTCGTAAACTTATACTTGTTTTAGCGAATGAATATGAATTTTTAGATTTATATAATACTATTCATTATTTTTATAGAAATCCTATAAAAAATTATGACATTGATCCCGAAATATCAAATCATGATCTTAAATTGGTAAAATATAAAATAATACCTGCAATTAAGGGTTTTGAATTAAATTATATAGGTAATACGTCAATAAGTTTAATATCTATATTAGATAAACTTCCAGGAAATAAAAGTGTAGGAATAATAAAAATGATTGGTCCGGGAGAGATAAATAATAATAATTTAGTAGCATATGAATATATAGAATATATATTAAATAATTATTGTAATTGTGAAACTTTCTCATATTGGTATTATATAGACTGGTATTCAAAAAGTAAATATAATAATTTTATTCATAAATATCCTGGAAAATTAATTGATAAAACATTTAATGAAAAGCAGGAAAAAGATGTTGTATTTGTAACATCTATAGTAAACTATTTTAAAAAATCATTTAAATATAATGAAATATATTCATTACCTGCAAGACTATTCTTAATTGTATCAGGACTTAAAATATTAAAAAAAGGTGGAACATTGTATTTACAATATTTTAATACTTGTTATGCTGCAAATATACAATTATTATATAAATTAAGTACACTATTTGAGAGTTATGATTTTATTAATACAAAATTTCAATCAGATATGGGATATTATATATTTACAAATTATAAAGGCAATGATCATAAATTAGATGATATTTTAATTGAATATATGAAATTAGATGATACTTTAGGTGAAAGATCAGTTTTAAACAGGGATCTTGATGATAATATATTATTTGATTTTGATATTATTATTGAAAATAAATTTTTTGAATTTATAAAGAAAATACATAAAAATAATATAGAATATTTACAAAAAAGAATAGAGAAATGTAATTATATAAAAAGTCAAATAAAAAAGAATAATAGGTTTATTGATAAAGTTATACAATCGAATATAGAAATAGCAATAAATTTTGCAAATAAAAACAAGTTAAAATTAAATTCTTATTATAATAATTACTTTCATAAATTGACTACAGTAGAATATAAAAAAATATTATTTCCGAAAGCGAATATTGATTATAATAAATTAAAGATGACATATGAGAGTACATATAGTGTAACTTTTCCAGAAGATGCTGATACAATATCAAAAATAATAAAAAAGAAATATCCAAATGCGAAATCAATTGTAGATATGACAGCAAATGTAGGAGGTAATACATTGAGTTTTTGCAAGTATTTTAATTACGTATATAGTATAGAAATAGATAAAGAAACAAGTGATTATTTAAAGAATAATTTGGAATTATATAAATTCAAAAATTATGAAGTATTTAATATGGATTCACAGCATTTTAATAAAAGTGCTGATTTTTATTTTTATGATCCACCATGGACGGGTATATTTTATAAAATGAAAACGAATATGAGTTTATATTTAGGTAATAAAAATATTGTAGATATAATGAAACCAAATTTTTGTTTAAAGGCGCCGATGAATTATAATATTAGTGAGCTACTTGAAAAATTTGGGAATATATCAATATATAAAATAAAGAATTATCTTGTAATTATAAATAATCCATAAATTTGTTTTATCTACTTATAGAAAAATTAATATCAAAATATTAATTTTTTGATATTTTATTATATAATATTTATATATGGATATAAAAATATTATTAAGTGAAAAAAATATTCGAGAATATTATAAAACACATAGAAATTTTATCGCTCCTTATAAATTGGATCAATTTTTTGATTATAAAAAATTTGATAATCAATATGTAGATGTGAAATCAAATAAACAAATTAAAACAATAATAAAACGGCATTTTAAAACTTCATCGGTGTAAAGTTAATTACATTATTTGGTAGACATATACATATAAATGATGCTACAAGTTTAGTGGCTAATTTATTAGCGTTACCATTAAAAGATATTACCATTTTAAGATTTTTTAAAAAAATCAAAAATGAAGATACAAAACATGATGGTGGACCCACTATGCCTCGAATGGTGTAATAACTGGTGGTAGACAAAAGAAAGTACATCAAATGAAATTTGTATTAGAGCGAGAGTTCAAAAAAAGTAATTATAAGCCTGAATTTTATTTAGATTTTGGTTGTGGTGATTGTAAATTAGTAAAATTATTTGGTGAATCAATAAATATTAAAAGTGAAAATATGTATGGAGCAGATATAGAAAGTTGGGGAGAATATGATACAAAAAAAAGAAAAGACCTGGGTATAAAATTTGTTGAATTAAAACCAAATAAAAAATATGATTTTAAGGATGATATGTTTTCAGTAATAAGTTGTATGATGGTTTTGCATCATATAGATAATTTGGATTTTTGTTTAAAGGAGTTAAATAGAATAATGAAAATAGGTGGTTACTTATATATTACAGAACATATGATTGTTAATTATCTAGAGAAAATGTTAGTTGATATTGAACATTCAATATATGAAATTGCATATCGTGATAATTCTGAATATTATACATCTTATATTACACCGACCGACATTTAAAATGAGATAAAAAACCTCAAAAATAGGAAAATCTAAATGTCGATGGTAGCATATTAATATGCCTTGACAATTATGTCAAATAAATGCACTCTCTAAGGAGTTTCCATGTCTCCTCTCAAGCCGACTACCATTTGACGCCTTTTCAGGGAGTGGTAGTATTTGGTAGTCAAAACTTCTACAATAATGCAGAGGTCTTGTTTCATTTTTTATATATGAATGAAATATCTTTCTTATATTTAAACATCCATTATAATCTCGGTTGATACAATCTATACGGGTTTTTTTACATTCAT
>Ga0115565_10002427_pt1 | contig 14161 bp, 9 predicted proteins | sample COGITO_mtgs_1105_FD_87199 | JGI IMG/M metagenome (GOLD analysis project Ga0115565, IMG submission 87199) | Pelagic marine microbial communities from North Sea - COGITO_mtgs_110530 | ecosystem: Environmental > Aquatic > Marine > Epipelagic | place: Germany:Helgoland, sampling site Kabeltonne... | reverse complement strand
TAATCTGAATTCTGGACTAAATGTCCGTCTTGTTTTTTTGCTCATCTTCGGCACCTAATCTTGCTATGCTGATAGCATAACAATCTCTTGTTAGGTGGCCAAATTAACTATGCCACTTCAATCCTCCCCAACAGCGGGTGGTCCCAACGCAGCAGAGATTCTGCCTTAACAATGCTCCCTGTGTCTAAATTTACTATTGGCTGATAAGCTAACCAAAACTCGTCATTTTCAATGGCTTTTCGGAGTTCATTGCTTAAACTCAAGCGTTTTTGAACTTGCTCTTGCATCGACGTTGTGAAAAAACGTGTACAGTTGCGACCATCTTTTTTAGCAGCATACATGGCTTGATCGGCATTTTTTATTAGGGTTTGGGTGTCCTCACCGTCGTTAGGATACACGGCGATGCCGATGCTGGCTGAAACATGCGCAATATTGTCACCTAAGTGAAAGGGCGCATTCAAACTTTGAGATATCCTATCAGCGATTATTTCGATACTTTCGATACTTTCAAAGTCATCCATAATGACGGAAAACTCATCTCCACCTAGTCGCGACACCATATTGGCTTGTCGAATGCATGCCAGCAGTCTTTCAGCGGCAAGGACTAATAGCTGATCGCCCATTTGATGCCCTAAAGAATCATTAACGTCTTTGAATTGGTCCAAGTCAATAGAAAGCAACGCAACTTGAGAATTATGAAGACTCGCCAAATCTAATGCCTCTAAAAATTTTTTTTGAAACAGCAGCCGGTTGCTTAACCCTGTTAAGCTATCAAAATTAGCTTGTTTTTCGATTAGATCAGTCGCATGTTTTTTTTCGGTAATATCGCTAAACAAGCCTATTCGTTTAATTACATTATTATGTGAGTCATAAATACTGCTGATGGTTAACCATCCGATATAAGGTTCACCACTCTTTTTTAAATTGTGTATCTCACCTTCCCAGCGGCCTATTTTATTTAGGTCCTGCCACATGTTTTTATAATATTGGTCATCATGCACGTTAGAGCGCAACATGCTGCAATAACTACCAATGGCTTCTTTACTTGAATAGCCTGTTAGTTTTGTAAAAGCAGGATTTACAGCGATAATTTGACTATCAATATTGGCAACTAGAACTGCTTCATTCAGCGACTCATAGACGGTTGCGGCCAGATTTATCTCATCCTCTGCTTCTTTTTGCAGGGTAATATCGGTCAAAGCTAAGAGGCATTCATTTCGGTTGTTGACTATTTTGAAGTTTGCCTGTACACAGATTGTGAGCAAATCGACTTTTAATTTCATCTCGCATTGGGTCATTTGCTTGCTGACAAACACAGATTCAAAATGATGATTAAAGGTGGGTAAAAATTCGCCTTCTATAAACCCGTTAAGCCTTGCTCCCATCAATTGAGACCTAGGGAGGCCCAGCGTGCTTGCACCATTTAAATTAATAGATTGTATTTCACCATCTTGATTTAAGATGCAGTAGGTAATTGGCGCAAATTCGAATAGCTCAGTAAAACGGTTAAGCGCTGCGCCTTTTTTTTCATTTGTGACGACTAATTCCTCATTTTGCATTTCCAGCTCAATTTGATGCACCATCAGCTCATGCACTAAGCGCTGGCTGTCAGCATTGCTAGCGTAGCTTTGTTGCATTAAAAGCGCATCTGTTTTGGCTAGTTTTGCTAATGCCTTTACTCTTAATAATTTACTGTCCATGATAATTGGTTTCCAAATTTTTGAATTTGGTTTCGAGTAACTTGTACTCGCTGATATCGGTAAAGGTAATCACCACGCCATCAATCATATTTTGGTGCGTCCGATAAGGCATGACTCGCGCTTTAAACCACTTTTCGTTATTTGATAGGACCTGTCGCTCATGAAAAACCAAGGTGCGCAAAACCTCTTTGGCATCATCTTGCAGCGTGTCATATTCCAAGGTGGTCACAATATCCGATAGGGGCCGGCCAATGTCCGAAGGAATAAGTTTAAATAAGGGTTTCGATAAGGTAGTAAAACGCCGCACGTTTAGTTTGTTATCTAAAAAGATGGTGGCTATTTCAGTACTATTTAACAGGTTGGTCATGTCGTTATTTACACCCGTTAAATCATCTACCTTGGATTGAAGTTTTGAGTTGACGGTTTGCAGTTCTTCATTAAGTGAATACATTTCTTCTTTAGATGTAGTCAACTCTTCGTTGGCAGATTGCAGTTCCTCATTCGCTGCCTTGAGCTCTTCTTGAGAGACTTTCATGTCATCCCGCATACGTCGAACTTGTTCTTTTGAATGCCTGAGCGCTTGCAAGAGTTCTTTATTTTTGGTGGTGCTTGCCTTTAGTCGCGGCTTTTCTTCAGGCGCTTTGTCTTTAAACGTGATCATTAAGGTATTGCGCAGTGTGTCCCGATGCTCAATCGCTTTTACACTAATTTGCACATGTTGTTCATCGCCATTGTTTTGAGCCACAGAGGTCTCTATTGATATAATCTCTTGGCTAGTTTTGGCCTTTTTTATTGCAATATCAAGTTCGTAGCGAACGCCTTCGCGTGCCATCGCATAAATATTCCAATTTGCTTTTCCTGCGGCCGGCTCTAGGTATTTACCGGTGCGCCCGTGTATATAAAGAATATCGCCGTCCACAGTAATTAAAACAGCTGCAGGTGCAAAGTCGTGTAACAAAACACCGTCGGCAAGAGATTGTAAATTGATGATTTTATCGTTCATGTTTTGTTTTGCTCCTGTGTTTTTATCAGTTGAAAATGCTGCAGGGAACACCCGAGTTGGGAAATCTGGCATTGGGTTAAGATCGGAGATATTTTTACGCGTATAAGTGCATGACCCCGATTTAGTAAAAAGGTAAGCAAAATCACCAATGGATTCCGCAGCCCCTAACATCAATAAGCCGTTTGCGCGCAATGCATAATGCATTACAGGAATGATTTTTCTCTGTAATTCTTGATTAAAGTAAATCATCAGGTTGCGGCAACTCAGCAGATCAAGCTTGGTGAAAGGCGGATCATTGATAATGTTTTGTTTGGCAAAAACAATCATTTCACGGATCACTTTCGTTATTCGATATCCATTTTGCTCTCGGGTAAAATACTTATTTAACCTTGCCGGACTTAGCTTATTTTCTATGTCTAAAGCGTAAAAGCCGTCACGCGCAAGGTTGATGCTGATGTCGTCCAAATCAGTCGCAAATATTTTTATTGAATAATGAGCCTTGGTATTGATGGATGCCAAGCATTCTTCAAAGGCGATAGCAAGCGTGTAAGCCTCTTCACCAGAAGAACAAGCAGGCACCCAGGCTCGAAAAGCATTGCCGTTTGGAAATTTAGCCAGCATCTCAGGCAGGATACTGTTGATTAAATGTTCCCAAATATCGGGGTCTCTAAAGAAGTGAGTGACGCCGATTAAAATCTCTCTAAACAAAAAATTGGCTTCTTGCTGGTTTTCGCTTAAAAAGTCAGCGTAAAGTGCTAACGATTCAATTTGATGCAGCGCTAATCGTCGTTCTATGCGGCGATACACGGTTGATTCTTTATACAAGGAAAAGTCATTGCCGCTTTGTTTTTGCAATAGCTTAAAAATTTTTTCTAGCGCATCTGGTGAATGCGCAAACACGATTGAAGACGGCGCATTTGGCGTCGCGATATGCTTGGCGCCTACGTATTTAACAATATTTTGCGCTAGCTCTGTAGCGGTAGCAACAATATCTGCAAAACCGGCGTTGATAACACTTAAGGGCATGGATTCAAACTTAGCCGTTGCCGGTGATTGCGCCATAGTGAAGCCACCAGACTGTTTGATTGCTTCTAATCCAACCATGCCATCGGAGCCCATGCCAGAGAACACCATGCCAATTGCTTCTTTTTTTAAACCCTTTGCTAAAGACACAAAAAAAGAGTCTATGGGAAGCCTTAATCCACCCGACCTTGCTGGTTCTGAAAGATGCAGTTCCGCGTTTGAAAAGCTCAGATCTTTGTTGGGCGGAACAATGTAGACGTGATCAGGTACGACATGGGTATTATTGATTATTTGCGTAACAGGAAGCTTGGTAACTCTCTGCAGTAATTCGTGCATGATGCCCTTGTGTTTGGGCGCAAGATGCTGAACCACCACAAAAGCAATGCCAGTTTTTTGAGGCACAAAACTAAAAAACTCTTCTAAGGCCTCCAAACCGCCTGCCGAGGTGCCAATCCCGACAACTATCGTTTTGATGTTAGTCACTGCAATGCTAGTGCGATTGCGTGCATTTTTCTATCACTCCTGACGTCTAAAAATTGTCTTTTTTCATTATGCGCTTATTAAGAGTAATTATGTTGTTTATTTACCTACATTGAGCGCGCCCAATAGGTCAGACACACCCAGCGCGCCCCTAGCAGCAAAAAATCACCACTGCGATCTGCGCTCCACAGGCTCTCCCATGCGCATGAACAACGCAAAAGTTTAGATGACTTTTAAGCACTACTTAGGGATCCTAATTAAAAATTAGGATTTATATTGCGCCGCTCTTGCGCCGCTTTATTCAAATTAAAATAACCCGCCGCGTCACTAAGAAAAATCGTTATCATGCTAAAGCAACTAATATGCGGGCTTGTGTAAGGATGTTGTATGATAGTGCTTAATGGACATAAAAAAAGCGCCTTTATATGCTAAAGACGCTTCTGCTATTGCTATTACCGACTGCGTTTTAATCAAACTATGGTCTTGTATAAGCCACTGGTTTGCTCGAGTTTCTATTCATATAGCGATTACGCAGTTTAATCTGACGAGAGGTCATTTCGACAGCTTCACCATTGATGAATACTTGCTCAGCGACTTGCGTGACTTCTAGCGGGTCGCCACTCCATATAACTACATCTGCTTTTTTGCCTGACTCCAAGCTGCCGACTTCGTTGTAGACACCAAAGATTTTTGCAGGATTAGCGGTTAGTGCAGCTAATCCTGCTGCGTGTGGTAAACCATTGGCCACCGCATTGCCAGCATGTTGCGTGGCTAATCGAATATTGTGTGTATCGATACCAATGGCGACCATGACGCCCGCTTTGAATAGACGCGACGCGTTTTCTAAGGTTGCGCCAAGTTGGTCGAATCCGCCTGGCAGGTTATTCTCAGGATTTAGAATAACAGGTACTTTTGCATCAGCAAGTTGCTGTGCTACACGCCAAGCGTCAGAGCCATTAACCAACACAAGGTTGATATCGCTAAACCGTTGCTTCAACTTAATAACTTGCAGTATGTCTGATGCTCTGTCCGCCCGAACCAACAAAGGCATGTCACCGTTAACAACCTTCATCAACGCTTTTACATCTTCGCGTGTCGTCAAACCGTCCCAAGCTTCACTTGGACTTAAGTCATAACCGCGTGCAAACGTCGCTTCGTCAAGACTCGCATTAAGCGCAACCCACATTGCCGCGCGACTGCCGCCGTTATCTTCAGCGGCTCCATCGTTGACGCTAACCGACATAAATGCATTAGGCTTTATAACTGCATCAAACCCTTCAGCAAGACTGATAATGGCACCTTGTCCTTGAAAAAGATTTTCAGAACGCGTAATTGTAGTTGCCGCCGATGTAAAGCCCTCTACCCGTGTAATGGGAATAACGCTTGAGTCAGCATTGAGTGCAAATTGCACGTCAAACGCAGCACCAACAGAAGATACAGCATGAGCATGGGTGCGCGCATCTACCACGCCTGCTGACAAACTGACCTCTTCAAGACCCAAGCTGGTTAATGCGCCAAACAAACCTGGTGTAACGACCTTTCCTTTGGCATCGTATTGTCGATAGCCACTTGGAACAGACGTCCCCTCTATTATCTGTTGGATGCGGCCATCTCTTATTAATACTGTGCCTTCATCAATTGTTCCTACCGTTGACATGGTGTGGATTTTTGCGCCTACAATGGCGATATTTTCAGCAAACACTGACGAGGATATCGCCAAGCCAAGACATACCGCTGTGTTTAATGCTAACTTAGTTAATCTGATCATTTTGCATCTCCCGCGGCTATCTGTCCTAACTCAAAATCACTTACTGGCCAGCTCTCAGGATCTGTTCGATCGTAGACTAGAGCACCATCTATAAAGACTTTTTCGGCTTGGCTATAGGTAGAGAAAGGATCTGCAGACCACAACACAACATCGGCATTTTTGCCTTCTTCTAACGAGCCTGTCTGATCAAAAATACCCAGTGACTTAGCAGGGTTTGCGGATAACCATTGCCAAGCATCGGCTTGACTTATATCGATTCCTGCGCGCTGTCCATCAGACCATGCTTTAGCCGCTTCTTGATTAAGTCGCTGAATACCAATGTCGCTGTCGGAGTGAATGATTGCGCAAGCGTTTGCAGCGTGCACCATGGGTGCATTTTCACGGATACCGTCATAAGCCTCCATTTTAAACCCATACCAGTCTGCCCACATTGCAGAACAAACGTTATTTTCGGCTAGTTTATCCGCTATTTTGTATGCTTCTACGGCATGATGAAAGGTACCAATTTGGTAATTAAACTCCTTCATCACATCCATCATGACCACCATCTCATCGGCACGATAGCAATGCATGTGAACCAAAATTTCACCGTCCAATACACCTGCTAGTGTTTCTAAATTGAGGTCTCGTTTAGGCGCCTTTGGGGAGCCTCCCGCGTCCAATTCACTATTATATGTGGCCCATTTTTGTTGATATTCTTGTGCGTCTATCCAAGCCGCACGATAACCAGCGACATTTGCCATACGTGTCATTGGTCCGCCTTTGCTGCCATAAACACGCTTTGGATTTTCACCACACGCCATTTTGATACCATACGGCGCTTCTGGAAATTTCATGTCTTGGATCGTACGGTTCGGTAAGTTTTTAACCACTACCGAACGCCCGCCAAACAAATTCGCCGAACCGGGTAAAATTTGTAAAGAAGTCACTCCTCCTGCCAAAGCGCGCTGAAACCCTGGGTCTTGCGGCCAAATACTGTGCTCTGCCCACACTTCAGCTGTTACCGGTGCTGTCATCTCATTACCATCAGAGTGCGAGCGTGTCGACGGCGAGGGATAAACCCCCAAATGGCTATGGTTATCAATGATTCCTGGCGTTACCCACTTACCTGTCCCATCGATCTTGATGGCATCTCTTGGCGCACTCACGCTATTACCTAATTCGGTAATGATCCCGTTTTCTAAGAGAATATCGCCTTCTTCAATTTTGTTTCCAATACCATCCAAAATCGTCACGTTGGTTATCACAACGGGTTTTGACTTCACTGCTTGATAAGTACTTGGAAACGGGTCTTTGTTAGGGCCATTTGTCTGAGCTTTTGCATCTTCTTTGTTATCACTACAAGCGCCTAAAAACACACTTGCGACAACAACAGCAAGTGCAAGCTTCTGTTGTTTTAAATTGGACATAGCGTTCCCTCTTTGAAGTTTGGGAGATGATTTGTTGAACAAATTCATCGACTTTAAAATCATTGATACCTAAACGATGGGTATCCGATTAAGTGTAAGTGCTTTTAATATAAAATGTAAACAATTCGCGATACAAATGGTTTTGCAGGTTGGCAAGCTTACAGGTAGCATGGGTTAACATAAAAATAACAAAATAGAGTCTGGCTAGACGATGACCGATTTAAAGAACAAAGTATTCCTGCTCACGGGCGCGGCCAGCGGCATTGGCAAAGCGCTTGCTCTGGCATTAGACAAGCTCGGCGTAAGGCTTATCTTGAACGACGTTAACGCTCAAGCGCTCGTTCAAGTGGCCAAAGAGCTGCAGCAGACGCCATTATGCTTGGCTTTTTCTGTCGATACAAAAGCCGCCTGGCAACAATCATTAATTGATATCGATAAACACTTTGCAGCAATAGCAAGCAAAGAGCAGCCTTATAATGGCATCGACGGAATTATCAACAATGCAGGTATTGCGCATGATAGTGTTGCGCTAGAAGATATGGACGAAGCGGATTTTAAAAAAGTTATGGATATAAATTTTTATGGCGTACTGTTTGGTACCCAAACGTTTTTGCCAACCCTCAAATCCAAGCCACAGGCATGGGTGGTTAACGTTAGCTCTATTTTTGGCATTACGTCCATTGCCCAACTGGGTGCATACTGCGCGTCAAAATTTGCAGTAAGAGGTTTGACCGAGTCACTAAGAATGGAAGCACAAGACGGTTTTCCAAACGTGACTGTTTGCGTGGTCCACCCAGGCGGCGTTCAGACGCCAATTGCCAATCATGCTATCACCGTTGACCAACGTGATGAGCAAGTGCGCGAAGCCGAAGTGAAGCAGTTCAATCGACAGTTGATGACCTCACCCGACAAAGCCGCAAACATAATCATACAAGGCATTGCGAAGCACCGTTCAAAAATACTCATAGGTCCCGACGCAAAACTCATGGATTGGCTTGCCAGATGGCTGCCCGTCAAATACACAGGTATCATATTATCACAACTAAGAAAAAGAGGATTATTGCGTGACTAAGCCCGAATCATCGTTCGATATTATAGTGTATGGCGCAACATCATTTGTGGGAAAAATCATTGTTGAGTACCTCAGCATTAGTGCAAACAAGACGAACGAAGCGCCTTTAAGATGGGCGATTGCTGGCAGAAGTGAAGCAAAGCTACTGACACTCAAAAAAGTGCTTGATTTAGATAAAATTGAACATTTTATCGCCGACGCTAATGACGAAGTCGCATTGAGGGCACTAGCTGAGCGCAGCAAAGTTATAATGACAACAGTGGGGCCATATGCGTTGTATGGTGAAACATTGGTAAAAGTGTGTGCAACGACAGGGACTGACTATTGCGATTTAACAGGTGAACCGCAGTGGATAGCGCGCATGCTTGAGAAATATGAACCCCTTGCGAAACAATCAGGCGCGCGGATGATTCACAGCGCAGGTTTTGATTCTATTCCTTCAGACATCGGGGTTTATGTTAGCCAAAACAAAGCCATTGAACTAACGGGAAAGCCAGCTTCGCATATCAAGATGCGCGTGCGCAAAATAAAAGGCGCAGCATCTGGTGGCACTATCGCAAGCATGCTAAATGTCTTCAAAGAAGCGAAAGAGAACCCTGCTCTACGAAAAGTATTAGTAAACCCCTATGTATTATGCCCAACGGGTCATGGGTTCAAGGCTAGACAGAAAAACCACAAGAAAGCTGAATTTGATAAAGACTTAGCGATTTGGACAATGCCATTCGTGATGGCGGCTATCAATGAACGTATCGTGCATCGCACAAATGCGTTGCTAGACAATCAATATGGCAACGATTTTAAGTACGATGAAGCGATGTCTGCAAAAACAGGCTTGCAAGCATGGATATTCACACTGGGCTTAGGCAGTTTTGTATTGGCCGCCAGTATTTCTCCACTCCGCAAATTTTTAGCTAATTACGTGCTACCAAAGTCTGGCGAAGGGCCCAGTCCTAAAGCGCAGTTAGAAGGCATGTATGACATGCGCTTTTATGCTGATTTAAGTAACGGTCACCAACTTGTTGTCAAGGTAGAGGGTGATCGCGACCCTGGATATGGCTCAACAGCCAAAATTCTTTCTCAAGTAGCTATTTGTTTAGCCAAAGACGTACCTAACTTGAAAGGCGGTTGTTGGACACCTGTATCAGGGCTAAAAGATTCTTTAATCAAACGCTTGGAGCGGCACGCGGGTGTTAGTGTAAACGTGATTAGTGCTAAGTAGTCGATAAAATGGGAAAAAACACGCGAAATCGCGCACTAAAACCATGCGCAACTTGCCACGCAACATCAGCCGTCATGTACAGGATCAAATTAAGCTCTCAGGACCCGTGGTCTCTGCATTGTCCTGACTGCCAAGCAAAGGCAAAACACCTGCCCACATATCAATACGGTGGAACGTGGAAACAGCAAAAACGACATTAGGAAAACAATCAAAAGTGAACGCGAAACGATGAGATTAAAGGTAGACGGAAAAGGCACCGTCTATCGATTCATATCTCAATTTAATACGCGCAACCAATCACACGACTGGGGCTAACCAAGCTTTATTTGCTCAACAATGTCCTGTGAACTTTTGAGACTTCGAATTTGCGAGAACATGTCCTCGGCTTCTATATATTGTCGTTTTAAGTACCCAAGCCATTGTTTGATACGATTAGGGTAATAGCGCCCCTTGTCTCCAAATATTTCATAGCCAGAATAAGCCACCAGCAATGCACGTATTTCGTCCCATGTAAGGGCCTTATGCTGATGCTTTATGGTCATCGCCAAGTTAGGCATTGCCAGCGCGCCACGTCCCAACATAATATTTTCACAATTGCTTTGACGCTGACATTCTTTGGCATCTAGCGCGTTCCAAATTTCGCCATTGGCAATCAAAGGAATATTGGTTGTTTGCTTTATTTTAGCAATCCATGGCCAATAGGCCGGAGGCTTATAGCCGTCAGTTTTGGTTCTGGCGTGCACGGTCAGCATGCTAGCGCCGGCTTGAGTGATCGCATCCGCATTTTCCAATACGAGTGATGTATCTTCATAGCCGAGTCTGATCTTAGCGCTTACTTCGTGTTCACGAGGCACTGCGTCTCTCACCGCTTTGACAATCTGATATAACGTTTCAGGCTCTTTTAATAGCACCGCGCCACCTTTGCTTTTATTGACAGTTTTGGCGGGGCAGCCAAAGTTCAAATCGACCCCATAAGAGCCTAATTCGATGGCCCGCACCGCGTTTTCGGCTAACCATTGCGCGTGCTGTCCGAGCAACTGGACACGCACGGGCACACCGTTGGGCGTAGCGCTTCGCATGTTGATGTGCTGGCTAAGATTGTTTAGCTCTGGGCACAAACGATAAAAGGTTTTGGCAGGAAGCAATTGTTCGACAACACGCACGAATTCGGTAATACACATATCAAACCCGCCGACTTTGGTCAGCATATCGCGCATTAAATGGTCAACAACACCTTCCATAGGTGCAAGGATAATTTTCATCGCAAGATTATACGTTAAAAAAACCGATAGTTAATCAGATAATAGCGACATATTGCATGTGTTGGTGCCCTGCAACAATTTTGTGGTACGACCGACCGCTTCCGTTTTGCTATATTCGGTCATGTTTGAAAATGCTTGGTTAACATACACAATGTCAGGCGAGTGTTTGTGAGGACTTTGCGCATCTGTCACAATAATAGCGTCGTTTGCTCGCTCTACAATTTCCTTAAAGGGGATTTCTTGCTTCTGTTGTGTAATATCAATAAAGTCGACAATGACGTACTCAATGTTTCCGTTATCGTCAAATTCGGCGAACGCATTACACAAAGCCCAGTGTATTTGTTTGGATGTCGGGTCTGTAATGCCCACTTCAATATTAGTTATGTTTTTTTTGTTCGCCAAGACTAACTTAACAGGAAAGCACTCAGGAGGCATGGGTTTGAGGTGACAATCTAAAAATTGCCACTCTTCGTCTAATGCGTCCTTACCGAGTATTTGCTCGTGTGACAGCCGAAGAATTTCAAGCGCTTTAGGATTGGCGTACACAACCTGAGAAAGCGCATTATGAACAACCACACCTATTTGAAGTTTGCTAATTAAAGTGGGAAAGTTAAGGTTAGCGATTGTCATCATAGGGCCCTACTAAAATACACTTGCACTGAGCGTGTATTACTCAGCACAACTAAATATTAAAGCCAGTTATTATAGTTATGCTTATTGTTATAGCACACAAATCTAATGTTGACAGCCATATGAACGGGCAAATTTAAGGTAAAAAAAACCACTCTATCGAGTGGTTTCTTTATATGGCGTCCCCTAGGGGATTCGAACCCCTGTTACCGCCGTGAAAGGGCGGTGTCCTAGGCCTCTAGACGAAGGGGACAGAAATTTTTGCATTAAGGCTGAGCCTTAATAAATTTCTGTTAGGAAAACTGAGCACTGCAAAGTGAACAACCGTTTCCTAACCTAGACCAACCCGCTACAGGTTGGATTATGATTTACGTTTAATCAACGTCTCATGTTAACCACTGAGAAAATGGCGTCCCCTAGGGGATTCGAACCCCTGTTACCGCCGTGAAAGGGCGGTGTCCTAGGCCTCTAGACGAAGGGGACAAAAAACTTTATTATCGAAATAATACTTTGATAGTTTCTTGTAAGGAAAGTTTACACCGCGAGGCGAAAAACTGTTCCTATCCTAGACCAATCCGCTACGGATTGGATTTTTTGCTGCACAAAACTTGGTGGAGCTAGGCGGGATCGAACCGCCGACCTCTTGCATGCCATGCAAGCGCTCTCCCAGCTGAGCTATAGCCCCGTGTCAAATTGACCTGTGAGCTAATGTTTCGCTACAGTTCCGTGACAGCGCGGCGAATATTAGGGATCTGACCTAACTATGTCAAATGTTTTTTTTAAGAATTTGTTCGATTGTCTATAAAACCAACCGCCCTGTTTATTCTTTGCACAACTTTGTCTTTTTGAATCAGATTTAGCGTTATATCTAACGATGGGGAGTTACCTGATCCCGTTACTGCAACACGTAATGGCATGCCAATTTTTCCCATACCCACCCCTAACGCTTCAGCAGTTTGGTTGATCGCCGTTTGAATCGACTCTGTGTTCCATTGGGTCAATGCTGATAATTTTTGTTGAACCGCCAAAAGTGGTTCTTTGGCAACAGGTCGCAAATGCTTTTTAGCAGCGTTGGCATCAAAATCGTCAAACTCTTCGTAAAAATAGCGACTAATCTGAACTAGCTCTTTTAAGGTTTCGACGCGCTCTGCCTGAACTGAGATAACATGTTCGATATTTGGCCCATCAGATATATCCAAAGCCTGATCTTTAAGATGCCATGATAAATACTCAGCGACTCTCTTTGGTGGCAATGTTTTGATGTAATGAGCATTTAACCAAACAAGTTTATCTGTATTGAATGCGCTTGCAGATTTGCTGATAGAATCAAGACTAAAGTGCTTGATCATCTCATCGACAGAAAAAATCTCTTGATCGCCATGAGACCAGCCCAATCTGACCAAATAATTAAGCACAGCTTCAGGTAAAAAACCATCATCACGATATTGCATAACGCTAACGGCACCGTGACGCTTTGAAAGCTTTTTACCATCGTCTCCCAAAATCATAGAAACATGCGCATATTCTGGCACTGGTGCCCCAAGCGCGCTCAGAATATTGATTTGGCGGGGCGTATTATTGATATGGTCTTCACCTCGCACTACATGCGTTATGCCCATATCCCAATCATCTACGACGACACAAAAATTATAAGTAGGGCTGCCATCACTGCGTTTTATAATCAAGTCGTCTAATTCTGTATTAGAAATTCTGATTTCGCCTCTGACTCTGTCTTTTATGATCACTTCGCCATCAAGCGGATTTTTAAATCTAACCACATAAGGTTGCCCTGTTGGGTGATCAGTGCGTTCTCTCCAAGTACCAGGATACCGAGGTTTTTGGCCATTCGCCTCTTGCTGCTCACGAATTTTGTCTAATTCTTCGATACTCATAAAACACTTATAAGCGAGTCCGTTTACTAACAACTTTTCTATCAACTCATTGTAGCGGTCAAAACGCTCTGTTTGATAATATGGACCTTTGTCGTAATCGAGACCTAACCAATCCATACCGTCTAAAATTGCCTGCTTGGCTTGGTCAGTAGAACGCTCTAAATCAGTGTCTTCTATTCTTAATATAAACTCCCCGCCTTTACTCTTTGCATATAACCATGAATAAAGCGCTGTTCTCGCGCCGCCGACATGCAAGTATCCTGTTGGACTTGGGGCAAAACGTGTTACTACTGACATTAAATTTTTCCTAATCACTACATCATCACTAATATGCGCTTAGTTTACAGTGATAATCTTCGTGACAAAACCTATAGACGATTGATTTACGCCGATTAGCGTAATAATCTCAATGTTTTTGCGATAATTGCTTTAATTTTGAGCGAACGGACAATTTATTTTAATTTGCAGTTGACACTTTTGTTACCGACTCTATAATACCGCCCCACTGACCGAGAGGTTGGAAGAAATAAAGACGGACGCTTAGCTCAGTTGGGAGAGCATCGCCCTTACAAGGCGAGGGTCACTGGTTCAAGCCCAGTAGCGTCCACCACTTTTTCGAATGAATAAGCGGTGCGGCAGACCATGGTTCAATTACTATCGTAACGAGCCCGAGTAGCGTCCACCACTTTTTCGAATGAATAAG
>Ga0115565_10002412_pt1 | contig 14221 bp, 11 predicted proteins | sample COGITO_mtgs_1105_FD_87199 | JGI IMG/M metagenome (GOLD analysis project Ga0115565, IMG submission 87199) | Pelagic marine microbial communities from North Sea - COGITO_mtgs_110530 | ecosystem: Environmental > Aquatic > Marine > Epipelagic | place: Germany:Helgoland, sampling site Kabeltonne... | reverse complement strand
GGGGGTGGATCCGTGGGGCAGTGCAGGGGGTCCAACAATGCGTCCCCCTGTGCGCGACGGGGTGCTTTGTCATTATGCATCACAATGCACACATCTTCTACACATGAGCTCTGCTGCGCTTTTGCGCTCACGCACCCGCATACATACACGCACGCGTATTTAAATACTCTCTATCGCCACCATGCTGAGTAAGCTGACGCAGCAGCTGCAGGGTACAGCACACCACGGCGGTGCACATGCGGCACTGCGCAGCCACGAGGAGTTTGCAGACGGCTGTGTGGCTGTAGTCACCCCCGCTAGTGCCGCTGCTTATGTTGCTGGGGTGCAGCAGCAAGCAGCGGCTGAGGGCGACGAGGGTGCGGCGTGTGACACCGCAGGGGGTGGACGTGGCATCCGGTGCATGCTGGGAGCGGGCGTCGTGCAGGGGCACCCCACTGAGACGCCCCGTGGGTGCGTGTGCCACTACTGCGGCTGGGCGCCTCCTATGGAGCACCCACCACTGTACTTCATGCACTCTGAAAGCACAGACGGCACGCTGTGCTCTTCAGGGGAGCTGCTGTGCCGTCCATCATGCTACGCACGGTACATCATGGAGTGCGCAGGGGGGCACGTGTCACGCCGCAACGCGCTGTCACACATCATGATGCGGTACCTTGCAGCATGGGGCGTGGTGGGTAAAATCAGCGCGGGTCTGCCTCGTTGCATGCTGGCGCAGTACAACGGCGTGGACGGGAGCGGCATGACGCACGCCGAGTGGCACGCAGCTGCAGGGCAGCCGTGGGGTTCCAATGTGCATCTGGTGCAAGATGTGCCGTGGTCTGTGGTTGCCACCACACTGCAAGTGCCTCACGGCAATGCGCAGCAGCTGTTGCAAGCGCTGGGCACGCCGTCTGCTTCACAGAGCCACAGCGAAAGTGGGTGGAGAGTGTGGGTGCGGCAGCAATCGGCGCAACTCCTCCCCCGTGACAGTGGTAGTGCCGGCGGGGGTACCCCTGCAGCATCCTCGCCTGCGCCTGTACCTGCTGCATTCATGCAGCTGCATGCGGCTTTTGCAGCGTCCAAACGAGCAGCCGCTCCAAGTGCCAGGACGACAGCTGCTGCCGAGCTGCAGGCGCAGTGAAGGTCCCAGGGCTTGCATTGGAAACGAGCACTTTGCCGAACAAAGGGCATGCGAAACAGTGCATGCATGGCATGGTGTGCATTTGCGCCGTTGCGTGTGTGTGCGCGTGTGTGTCTGTGTGTGAGGGTGAAGCGATTCCAATGCATGTACATGCAGCCGGTGTCATCCACTCAGCATCACTGCAAGATTAGATCGTCGTCACTGTCCGCATCTCGCTGCGTGCTCTCACTCTCGGGGGATGCAGACCGTCCTCCCCTCCGTGGCTCCTCCCCCACCCTCGGGGCACTGTGCGGAGCAGCGTACACCGGCATGTTTTCACCACTGCGTGCGCAGTACCGTAACATGGCTGCATGTGTGACTGAGTGAAGCGCTTGTGCTACAGGCAGCGGCAGGGTGCGCCGTTGCCTGTTTTCCCAGTGCTGCTGCAAGGTGTCCATGTGCTCCTTCAGCACAGGCGCCGCATTCAGCATGTCCCCCGGGAGAGTGCCGGTGCGGGCAATGGCTTTCCACTGCGCGCTGGTCAACGGGTGCCACGGCGTGCCCTGCACAGTGCTGGACACCCGCACACCCCCCCTTTGCCCAACAGTGATGAACCAGGGGGTGCGCTGCAAGGCGCCTCCACTGCCTTGCACTGCACGCACCGGCATGCTAGCCATCATGTCTTCAGCGGGTGTCAATGCAGGTTTGGGCAGAGGAGCAGGCATGTTGGTGCATGCTTCCGTACGAGCCGCTGCACGGCTTGAAATGCCGTGGGCTGCTGCTGCTGCAGGGTGCGAAACGCCCTGCAGCAGCGCCCGTAGTTTTTGTAGGGACACGCCCACAGCAGCGCGCACCGCTACGTCGTCCTCCGCTGTAGCCATGCAGCACGCTTGCACAAACGGTGTACACGTGCAACAAGCAGCAGCAGTCCCTATCTGCGAAGGTTTACTGACGGACAGGGAACTGGCACCCACCAGCTGCGCCGTGCTGTGCACGCGCAGCACGTTCTGCAGCACGTTCCGCAGCACGCTGCTGCGCACAGCGTGGCCGCAATGCACGCCGCCAACACAGTGACCCAAGAGACATGCCGCAGCACTTGCCGCTGCAGCAGCATCTCGCACACCCTGGCGTTCTGACCCTGCTGCCAAAAAGTAGCAGGAACGTCCGTGTGCACTGCACATGCATGTGCAAGGGGCATGCCGCGGTGCAGCAGCACAAGCCACAAGTGCAGTGCTGCAGTGCACGCCGCAGAGTACCACGACTGTGCACTCCATGTGTGCCTGTTGTGGTCCGCAGTGTACACAGACTGTGTGTGCACCTGCAAAGCGCCGTGGGCGTTCAAGGGGTTGCCGTCTTCAGGGGCACCCCACAGAGAGTCCCATCCTTGCTGAGGCAGGGCTGCACCAGCACTGGGCCATGTTTCAGGCAGTGCAACTGCTTCAGCGCGTTGCACTGCTGGGTGTACGGAGTCACCGTGCATCCGCAGTGCATCCTGTGCAAAGCACAGGAGCACCACAAGCGCTACTGCCCAACAGTAAGGCGGTGACCCACGCGTTCCCCAGCGTCGCAGGCAGCCCTCCATGACATCTGAGGAGTGCGCCGCTGGGGCAGAAGGGGGGGAGCGGTTCAACAAAGGCGCTCTCAAGCCCAACGCAGACCTTGAAAGTGCCTTGGGCCCTCTCAGGGCCTTCGAGAGGCTTCTACGGCGCTGTGCAGCGCGGTGACGGCTTGCCGTTGACAGAACCAGGGGGATGCGTTGGCGCGGGGCAGCATGCCTCTTGGAAGCCACTGGAGGCTCTTGAATGCACTGTGCAGTTTTCATGAAAGGACACAGTGCGTGCACGGTACCCTCTGTGGCATGTGTGTGTGTGTGTGCGCGCGGCACTGAACACGTGGAAACCGCAGCTCAGCAATGAAAGGGGACGTGGACCTTTGCAGCTTGCCGTGGCAGTATGCGCTGGTTCACAAAAAGGAGGCGAGCTTGGAGGGAGCCCGTGCTTGTGCACCTCTGACCGCTGAAAACAACCCTGCCTGTTTATCGACGCCCTGCAGTCAGCACTGCTTACTTACCTGAGCGGTGCAGAGAAGGCATGTGCTCATTATTGAGGATCTTTGCGGCACGCACGTTTCAGCTAGCGTACAGATGAATCCTTGCAGCATACACACACAGGCAGAGCGCTGCGTGATGGTGTGCGTGTGTGTGTCTGTCTGTAAACCTTCACGTACGCGCAAGGTGCGCACACATCCAATCATAGCCATTCATGTGCACACGATGCACAGCCAAGGCAATGTGCAGTGCATGCATGTGCCTCAAGCTTGCACACGGGTGTACAACACCCTGACGGAGTGAAGCAGAGTACACGCACAGCTCCTGCAGGGGTGCAGTATGAAGGCAGCATGGTGCACAGAGAACGTTCACGCAAGGGAAACGACGTTGCAGGGGGAGGGAAAGAGTGTCTGCAAGCGTCATTGTACAACGGTACATATAACACGGGGCGTCTGGAGGGGGATAGGAGGGATGAAGGGGGGGGGGGGGGCAAGGGGCGTACGTCTCCACTGCGCCTGTGCCCCCATTGAGCGCATCAGAAACACTCCAACACTTTCACGCAGACTGTTTGCCACACTCGCAAGTTTCGCAAGAAACTCAAGTGCTCGAACACATCCGAACGCACGCGCGCACACACAGACACGCTGCGCACAAACATCACTGTGAAAGCCATGGAACGCCCTGCCTCTGCAGTTGCAGCTCCCCCCGTGCATCAGGAAGTGCCTCCCTGCAGTGCGGCTGCCCACAGTGCAGCGCCAATTGAACATGGTTCTTGCACCGCTGCAGCGCCTGAGCAGGCAAGCTGCGAAGCTGGGCAGCCAGCGACAGCGCCTGCGCCACCAACACCCCCACCATCCCCTGAAGCAGTGCAGCTGGCGCCTCCACCCAAGCTTTGCACAGACACCAGCGAGACGGTGCCGGCTGTTGTGCCAGCTGGACATGTCAGTGGCAATGCCACTGGACAGGTGCAGTTGCAGCCTGTACTGCCGCCGGTGCAGCGAGTGCCGCCACAGGGGGTGAAGCCTGCTGCTGTGCACCTGCAACGTGAGCAGTATGAAGCATTGAAGGAACTGCACGCGTGCTACGCGCAGTATGTGAGCAGGGTGCAGCGAATGTTCCAGACGCGCCTTGAAGCCATGCACGCGGCGTGCAACCCCGTCAAGAGTGCCGCAGGTGCTGCTTCTGCAGGTGTTGCAGACGCAGATGCGCACAGAGTGTTTCGTGCAGCTGAACTCGCCATGCACCAGCGCACATGGGACACCTTGATGCACTCTGCGCAGTTGCACCTTGCTGATGTGCACTTGGCGCACACCGACCGCTGTGCAGATGTGAAAGAGGCTGGAGCCCTCCTGAAGTTCCTCAGGGACTGTGTGTGTGACCTGCAGCGGCACTTGTACAAGGTAGAGATGGCTTTTGTGACAAAAGTCGTAAAGTTGGGAGGTGCCCAACTCACAAAGCTGAAGGAGGCCCAAGCAGCTGCGAAGCTGTCCATTGAAGCCTGCAACGATGTGCTGCAGCTGCCCCAGGAAGCCACGGGGTTCAGCTCCAGCTTTGCATCCCGTGGCGCTGCAGCCAGACAAGCCGCCTTCAACACTGGCAGTGGAGAACTGTACGGCAGTGACGCCCCCAGCAGTGGCCGCCGCACCCGCCGCGTCACAAACCGGTCCTTGGACGCGCAGTACGCCATGGAGGGCGCGCAACTGCTGGCATCCAGTACGAAGCGCAGTGGAAAAGCGCTGTTCAGCGCAGCTGAAGTCCTCTTTGAAACCAGCGGCGACGTACCCAGTGGTGCCCACCTGCACGTGTATGCCACCCGCAGCGCCGCTGACGCTGCCCCCGTGCCAGACAAGCACAACGGCCACGTCATTCGCACGTTCACCAAGCAGTTTGCCCGTATGGCCTTGCGTTTCAGGGGGCACATACCGCCCACTGTGAGCACCGTGGACTGTGGGGGACTGCCAGCCGCCTTGGCGCAGGTGCGCCGTGCACTGCAGGGCGCCGGAGCAGCGCACGGCGCAGGCACAACGGACTCCCCCTCCCCCCGAGAGCAGTCTTTAGACAACAGCACTGATGACGAAAGCACATGCAGTGGGACGCCCAAGGCTGCCGCCGCAGGCAGCGTCGGGGGCGGCGCCGACGACGACTCTGAGGTGGGCAGTGACGACGAGGACAGCGCATTGGCTGCGCTGGAAGCTGAGGAGCGCGAGGATGCACACGCCCTGGTGGAGGACAGTGAGGAGGAAAGTGACGGCAGTTTCATTGAGGAGGATGACGTGAGCGACAGCGACAGTGAAGGGGATGGGGAGCATGACAGCGTCGGGAATACGCAGGGCACCGACGGAGACGACGAGGAGGGGGACATCGTGCTGACGCCTGCAGTGGAGGTACCAGAGGGAGACGACAGCGATGAAGACATTGTGTAGGCTGCTTGGTACGCCTCGTCACATGCAGCCAAGTGGGGTTGGGTGCGCGTGTTGTAATCCATAAACCCGTAACACTTGCTGCACACCTGCCCTTACGCTGCTTCTGCGTGCACACATCTGCACTCACACACGGTTTCCCTTGCACCCGCGTTTGCACCCTGATACCCACCGAACATGGATGGTGTCGACATGCAAGAAGCGTCCACTGCAGCAGCAGCGGTGGTCAAGGCTGCGCAGTGCGATGTGGCTTGCCTGCTGTGGTGGTGGGCGTCTGCTGACGCCCGGTGGGCACAGCTGCAGCGTCACGATGACGCAGGGCACTCGGCTTCACAAGAGGATGGGCCTGCTGCGCAACACTCCCTGGGGGTGCCCCGGGAGCTGCAGAAGGACTGGACCAACATTAGATTGAGCGCCTTGCGCAGTGTGCAGAGCGCAGAAGCGCTGCTGTGCGCATCTATTGCCTCCCGTGCCACCAACGCAGTGCAAACCCTGGCAACAGCGCAGTCATCGTGGGGCGCTGCTGAAGACGCGGCGGTGGACACCCACAGTGCAGCGCTGTTGCTGCTGGAGGCACACACCGCAGTAGTGCACTCAGGCATGCCTTCCCTGCCCGATATCAAGGAAGTGGGCCGCAGGTACGCTGCGCTGTGGGACTGGCACACCGGGCTGCTGAAGACGTCCGGCTACCCCACCACCTCCAACGACAGCGCATTGTTTGAAACCCTGGACATGTGCCCCCAGGAGCTGCTGCAGGCTCGTCAGGAGTGCGCAGAGCACGCAAACGCCGCCATGCAGCTTGTGAGTGCCCCTCTGTTGGATGCTGCATCTGAAGCTGCAGTGGACCCTGACACGGTCATGGTGCCCATGCGCACCGAGGTGGAACGGACTCGCCGCCGCTTGGCACAGCGGGAGGGCCTCGCGCGTGCCGAAGACGACGTAGAAGACGACGCATTCGACGACGACGAAGACGGGTACGCAGGCAGCGATGTTGACCTGGGGGCATCCCCGCAGCCAGCCGGAGAGGCTGCGCCGTCTGTCACCCCCACTGCACAACCGCACGCGGGCACTCCTGATAAAGACACAGCGGTGCAGGCCCGGCGGGACCTTAGGCGCGCCCTGGGAGACATTAAAGTGGCTGCAGTGGAAGCGGAGCACATTTCCAAGGCCGCACTGCCCCTCCTGCACGTTATGCACAGTGTGTGGTTCCGCATGGCGGCTGACCCTGCAGCATCTGCAACGGCAGTGCTGCAGTGGCGCAAGGCGTTTGCAGCGGTGCAACGCAGTGCCATGGCGTTGAACGCAGCCAGGTTCGTTGCCCGCAATGCACAAGTGGACGGCTTGGATGCGTTCAAGGGAACGGACCCAGCAGAGCAAGAAATGAGCACTCACGACGTGGCAGAAGAGGTAGTCAATTTGTACTTTTCCATGCAGCAACTCAGCGATGCAGCGGTGCGGTGCAGGACGCTGTTCATGAAAGCGCTGTCTGCGCATGTGAAGCACACCGGGAAAACACAAGCCCAGGCGCAGGAGCTCTCCAAATCCCAGGCCAGGGCACAGTGGCAAGCTGGCGTTGCGCTTGTGGCGGCGTTGAGCCGCTCCATGGACACCGATGTGACTGGCTTCATGTATGACTCTGCTGCCCTGGCGCACATAGGGGATGCATGCTGCAGCGGTGCAGTTCAAGACCTACTGCACAGCTCACAGCCATCCAGCCGCGCCCTGCACCGCATGCTCAAGCGCCTCAGTGCCAGTGCAGCGCTGGGTTACCCTGGGCAAGAAGACGTTAACAACCGTGCTACCCCAGCTGCAAAAGAAGGTGCGGAGCCCCGTGCAGTGCCCCCACCCTCCCCAGCAGAAACTGACGAGGAAGTGAACGCGGGGAATGTGCGCAGGTACAGTGCACAGGACCCCCTGCCCAGCATTCCACCTGGAAGCACAGTGTACGTGTACGACGACGCTTCGGACGCCATGCCCAGTGCACCGCAGCCACACGAGGTGCACCTGCATGTCACTGCGCTGAACCGCGTGCTGCGGGCTCGCGCGGCGTCCATCTTTGCCGCCCCTTCTGCGGACGCAGTGCTGCCCCTCAGCACGTCGGTAGTTGTGCAGCGGGCCCCGCAGATTCTGCAGGCTTTCTCAGTGCGCAAGCTGAAGGGCACAGCGGTGCAGGCTGCTGCAGCGTCCACGAGCTGGGGCGCTGCTGTGCGTCGAGAGCGGGAAGATGCAGAAGCTGAGCGGCCGCCCCTGTCTGCAGCGGAGATGAGCGCCGTGCATCCGTCGTGGGATGTTTCCAGCATCCCCCTGGGCGCAGTCATCCTGCCGTATGCCACAGAAGCGACTCGTGAGCTCATTGCAGCGTCGACATCTGAAACGGCTCAGGAGCGCGTGGTGAGGGCACCTGTTGCTGCAGTGAACGCCCTTCTCAGCAGCGCAAGCCATGACACGGTGCTGATTCTGGACAGCACCTCCAACGCGCCGTACTTTAGGGGCATGAGTGGGGTGGATGCGCTGCTGGGCGTGACATTCACAGGTGCATCCCCGCCACAGGCAGGCAGTGGAAGTGCTGTGGACGACGCTGCACTGTACAGCAGCGACAGTGACGAAGACTTCATTCCAGCAGTGACAGACGTTGGGGCAGAAGAAGGCCAGGGCGACGCTGCAGGCTCTGTTTCATCGGGGAGCAGCTCCGAGTCATCTGCCTCCTCCAACGCGGACAGCGACTTTGACGCTGACGACTTTTAAACTGCACACACACACACACACAACAGACAATTGCATGGCTGTGCAGAGTGGACAGCGCAAATTAACCAAAGATCCAATGTTGCACCCACCCTTGCCCCACGCCCTTGCCGCGGCACTTAGCGTGCCGCCGTGCACTTCGCCTCTTGTCCACTTCACCGGACACGGTGCTGCAGTCACTGTCATCGTCACCGCCACAGGTGCTGCTGTCCGTGACACCAGACGTGTCGCTTGCACTGTCACTGGCCCCACTGAAACTACTGCTGCGACTGCTGCTACTGCTGGCAAGGCTTGAACTGCGCACACTTGTGCTGCAAGCACCACCGCAGGCGCTCCCGCTTGCCCACCCTGCAGCGGCGCGGCCATCAAAGCCCTCCTCTGCCCCCGAAGCGTCCACAAGCACATCGGAGCCCTGCAGCGCTTCAAGCATCCCTGGGGCATACCGCTGCAGCACTGCAGCGCGTTCGTGCACGTGGGGGGTGCCCAGCAGCAGGGAAGGCAGGTGCACATGCAGGGCTCCCGTGCCGTGTTGCTGCGCAGCACACTCTTCCACAGCTGCGTCCAGTGTCACGCCAAGTGCTTCATTTGCAAGGCTGTGTCGCAGCTCCCATGCCTGAGCGGCATCGGTGGCACGGTGTTGCAGTTCCCGAACCAGGGCAATGTGCGCACTTGCAGCTGCTTCATCCACCGGCAGGGTGTGCAGAGGGCCTCTGGACTTCACAGGCACTCCCAAGCGCTGGTACACACTGCGCAAGCAGCGAGTCACCCCCCGCACAGCGTTCCACGCGTCCACGGGCCCCTCTGCTGGGTCATCACACACCTCCACGCAGTGCATCACGACATCCAGCAGCAAGCGCATCCGCTTGCTGGACAGGTGCATGCCGCCCACTTGCAACAAGAGTTCCCGCAGAGGCTCATACACGTGCGTGTGCCGTCTCAGGTGCTGTAGCTGCTCCGGCTCCCCCGGCACTCGCACATGCTGCCAGGGCTCGTGGCCCCTCTGCGCGTGCACAGCCCCCATGGATCCTGCCGCCAAGCTGGTTAACAGCGCGCCTGTTGCATTGACGAAAAAAGCTGCACCGGCCATGTCAACGGACGCAATTAGGGAGCCGCCTACACTACAAATTCCCAGCAGGAGAGACGGGTGCAGTGCACAGTCACCACGTGGAGAGGGCATCAGCACACGATGGCGTTTGTTGCCGGGACACTTTCGCTGTACAGATCAAGACAGCGCCAAAGGCGACAGGGGAAGGAAGGATCGTAGGGGGGGGGGCTGGGGGCGGGGTGTGACGACGCATGCAACGCGCACACCGTGCATTGCACGGCTGCGTCGCGCGAAGCGTATTCGAGATGCAACACAGGTGCCTAAGCGTGCATGCAGAGTGTCACATGCAGGCACAGCACACTGCACGCTGAGGTGCGTCACTGTCAATGCTGTTTGATGACGTATGCAGTGTCAGTGCACTGCATGCTTCGGATGCTTGCAGCTGACCCGTCAACCGGCTCATGTGCAGAGACTGCGTGGCTTCTTCACGTGGCTCCACGCTAGGCAACTGCGCGGAGGACACGGAGCTTCTGCTGCTCTCAACGCGGCTGCACTGGCACCACGACGCGTTCTTGGTGTCTTCTGCTGCACAGGCTGCAAGAACTTCATCAATCGTGCAGCGCTCTGAGGGTCGCACGCACCAGCAGGCGCGCAGTATGTTCCGCAGGGCTGGTGACAGCGCACTGTGCCACCCCCACTTGCCGGGGGCGGGCACTTGATGCTTGTGCGGCACTCCCATTGCATAGTGCAGTGCTGCAACGGCAGGCACCTGCCCTGAAAACCGCAGAAATGCATCAAAATGCACATCCCCTTCACAGGCTCTTGCAAAGGGAAAGACACCAGTGACGCACACATGCAGAAGCACTCCCCACGCCCACACATCCACGGTGAGCGGGTTGCGCAGCTCCAGCGTTTGCATCGACCCCCGCTGTTCTTGGGCATGCCTCGCTACAAGGAGCTCAGGGGACGAAAAAGCATCTGTGCACTGGATGTTGTTCACCACAGCGTACCCATTACGGGTGGAAAAGGTACCGCCTAACGCTGCGCTGCCACCTCCCTCCACTGGTGTGGCGCACTCCAGGCCAGCCAACCTGCACACTACCGGCTTGGCAGTCAGCGGGGAACTGCTGGCAGCTGCTGCAGTACTGCCAAGGTGCCCCTGTGGCACCTGATGCAGTAGCACGCGCCTGTAATGCACATTACCGTGCAGGAAGCGCGCTGCGTGCAGGGCGCTCAATGCTGCAGCAGTCTGCCTGCACGCCGCGACAGCAAGCATGGCGCGGGCGCTGGGGTCTGCTGTTCTGTCCAGGACACTCAATAGACTTTCGGAAGACGCCTGCAGCGTGACAGCCGCTTCTGGAGGCAACTCTGACGCAGCAGAATGCCGCATAACCAGCACTGCGAGTTCATCTGCGTCAGTCCTCAACCCACGGAGAATGGAAGATATAGCTGCCCACCGTGTAGCTGTGTCTTCCCCAGAAGCCTTCTTGAATACTTTCACAGCCACGGGAGCGCCCGTGTCTGTGACGGCGCTGTAGACCACAGCGTTTTTACCTGATCCAATAACGGTACGGGGAGCGCTGTTCCACAGCACGTGCAGCGCCTGCCCCTCAGCAGCAGGCTGCGCAGCACTTGTATCATCAAGGTGCGTTGTACAGCACGCTGCATCCTCTACGCTTTTGACAGCAACACGGTGCATGGCAAAAGATGATCTCTACTAGTAGGCCGTCTTCACTACTTTGTGCACGCAAAGCAGTGAAGTGCGAAGCGCATCGACTTCATCCATGTGCGGCGGGGATTTGCGGCACTCGTTGCTCTCTTGCATGCGTTGTGCACACGCTGAATCACCAATCGCGCTTTGCGTGTATGTTGGTTGGTGCGTGGCATACCAAAAGAAAGTGTATTGAGCAGCGCCAGTTTGCATGCAGTGGCCTAGGTCCATGGCCACTGCCCCCCCCCCTACCCTCCCTTCCACTGTGCAGGCGTTTGGACAGAACGCGAGTGTACATACACACACGTCACGTCGCTTCATCCTGCACCTGCAGCTTCTGGTGCCCTCATTGTAGATGAACGCTCATCGTCTTGCAAGGCATGGACATCATTAGGACTTCTGCTGCGACAGTGCATGCGCTGAAAGAGTGCGTGGTGCAAGCTTGGCAGCAGGTGCACAGTGCAGACACTCGCAAACCCCGTGTGATTCTGCTTGGACCTCCAGGATGCGGAAAAGGCACCCAAGCTGCAAGAGTTGTGCAGGAGTTCAATGTGTGTCACTTGTCAACGGGGGACATGCTGCGCGCTGCAGTTGCTGAAGGCACCCCTGCAGGCAAAGAGATTGCGCAGGTGAGTGCTGGACGTGCTGGGTAGGCTGGGTGTGCTGCACAAGAGCCACGTGCAGGTCATTAACAAGGGACGCTATGTTGCGGACGACGTTGTGGTGGGGCTCATTGCTGAGCACCTGCGCACGCGTGAGTGCGCTGGCGGGTTTGTACTGGACGGCTTCCCACGCACGTTGCAACAAGCCAAAAAGGTACGCACCACAATGGGAGGCTGCGCGGGACACTCAGCGGTCTTTTCGTGCGGTTCTTGATTGTGTTGCACTGTGCAGTTGGACGCCCTGCTGGCTGAACGCGGGGAAGCAGTGGAAACTGTCCTGAACATGCACGCCACTGATGATGTACGTGCTGCACGCGTGCACCGCGTGCGCAAGCTACCCCGTAGTCCCACCAAACACGCTGCGCAGGTCGTTTTGCAGCGCCTGCAGCACCGGTGGGTGCACACGCCGTCAGGCCGCACATACCACACCTACTTTAAACCTCCAAAGTGCCCCGGGAAAGATGATGTCACAGGGGACGCCCTTGTGCAACGCAAGGACGACACACCCTGCATCATTGACAGCAGACTGCACACCTTTCGGGTGTTGACGGTGCCAATTTTGACTCACTACAAGGACATTGTGCGGGACATTGACGCCAATGATGATCTAGACGACGTCACCGCACAGGTATCGGCAGCTCTTCGTGCACCGAGGTGATGCACAACTGCACATGAATGCATTGCAACGACCGTTGAGCACACACGCATTCGCGTGCACACAACGTGCCTGCACAGAGCAACCTCTGTGCGTGCACGCATGCTGCAGTCAAAATGAAGGGCGCATCTTTTCACGCCCCCCTCCCCCATACATCCCTTTCATCTGTTGCCCCCGCGTAGTTGTTTGCGATGCTGCGCGCACACATCTATACAACCCTTTGGGCAACGTCTTTGCAGTCATTGACGTAGAACACTTCACCGCAAGACAGTAGCACGTGCCGCAGTGCGCTTGAGGGTGCACCGTACAATTGTTTCGCAATTGCAGGGCATGGATGCAGCGGCGTGCACGGATGATTGCAATGCGGATGCACAAGTGCAACACCTCAGTGCTTCAGTGGCCTTGGTTTCTGCGCGCTGTGATCAGCACCAGACGCGCCTGGCACACTTGCGCATTGCTCATGAACGCCTGCAGGCAGCACACGACGCGCTGCGGCAACAAGTCTTCAACACTGCCAAGTCAATGACGACCACTGCAGTGAAGAACAGCACCAACGAGCGCTTTGCAGCGCTCATGCGTGCACGACGCTTGGCATTTGAAGTGGCCGTCAATCGCGCACCTGTCACGCCTCCTGAGCACCGTCTCAGGGCTGCAAAGCAGTCCTGCTCATCTACAACAGCCATGGCAAGTGTGCTGGCAGAGCACAGTGCGTCAAGCGTGTTGTGCGGCTCGTCGCCGCCTTCAGCGCTACCTGAAGTGCCTCAGACGTGCTGCGTTCAAAAGTGGGATGGGCGTGCACCTGCTGCAGGCTCAGTGCATGCAGAACAGAAAGTCACTTCCAGTGCCCGTGTAGAGTGGTGGGAATCACTGCCACTTGAACGTCAAGCGGAGGTGCATGCGGTGCCGTGTGACATTAAGCTGCGCAGCCTTTGCCGCCGCAGGCAAGTGAATTTGGGCATCCAAGGCACGCAGTGGTTGGACAAGCCCCCAAATGACCCCGTGTGGAGGTGCAAGGTAAATGTGCACGCCCTGGAAGCCCTGCACGTGCACCCCACGCATGTACATGTGCCGCAACGGGAGGCAGGCTGCAGAGCCACCCGCAGTGTCACAAGCCCCCACCTGTTCACCCTTCTTCTGCAAGTGGACTTCCTGCGGTTGAAAGGGAATGACATGCCACCTGGTGTGCACCCGCAGTGGGCCCTGGGGGAACGTCCATTGGATGTGGCTCAGCGCAGCAAGTCCTACCCACAACCCACGCCTGCACGCTTGCCCATGAGCTGGGTGCCTGAAGAGGCAGCCTCCGCAAGCTCTTCATGGGTAACGTACACCTCTGCACAGCTGTGGGATGCTTTTTTGGAGCATACTGGGCGCGTTGTGGCACCCATATCCCTGCAGCCACCGCGGGAAGTGCGCTGGGAGGTGCTCTGGCACGGCCCTGAGCCTTGCTTCATGGAACGAGCAACGCAGCAGATGGGCGTGGTGTGCACCAAGCAAAACTGGAGGGATGTGTACGCAGTTGCTGTGCAGCTGTCTCCCGTCCACGTCCGGAGGGCAGCGCACGCTGATTGCGAGGACGCATTCGCGCACTGTGACAGGGGCATGGCAACGGACAGCGGGGTGCCCATCGCATGCGCTGGTGCTGCCGCCGCTCTTGCCCGGTCCGGCAGCGTCAGCGCAGCAGGAAATGAGCGCACATCCATCCGCTCTCCTGCCCCTGCACCAGCAAGTGGCACGCAGTACGGAGGGCACAAGCGCCCATTGGATGCCGTGTGACAAAAACCTCTGACAAGTGCAGCGTGCCTGAATGAATGCGAGAGGGGGGGGGGGGGGGGGGGGGGGG